>Ga0315298_1003097_pt1 | contig 26943 bp, 25 predicted proteins | sample WHS_1_MG_FD_203077 | JGI IMG/M metagenome (GOLD analysis project Ga0315298, IMG submission 203077) | Extremophilic microbial mat communities from Washburn Hot Springs, YNP, Wyoming, USA - WHS_1_MG | ecosystem: Environmental > Aquatic > Thermal springs > Hot (42-90C) | place: USA: Wyoming... | reverse complement strand
TTCTGGGCACTCTCAGGCATGAATGGACACAGCATGATGCTTACTGCCTTGATTCCGTAAAGGCACTGTCCAAGTATGTCTTCGGCATTTTTCCTTGGAGCATTCCATGGTTTTTCCCTGTCAAGCATTCTGTTAAGAAATGTCACAATCTTCCATACCTCTTCCACAGCGAGAGAAAATGCTGCTTTTTCCATGTGAAGGTGATATGCTCTCGCTGACGATTCTATCATCTCTTCCATCTGTGTTGATATAGATATTGCCTGTACCCTGTTAGCAAACAGTTTCTCAAACAGATTTAGCGTCCGATTCACAAGATTGCCAAGGTCATTTGCAAGATCGCTGTTATACCGCTTTACAAATTTTTCTTCAGAATATTCGCCGTCCAGCCCGAACGGAACTTCTCTTAACAGAAAATACCTGAATCCATCCACACCATAGGTTGCGCATAACTGCAACGGGTCAACTACATTTCCTTTTGATTTAGATATTTTTTCTTTGTCCATAACCCACCAGCCATGAGCGAAGATTTGTCTGGGCGGTTCCAAGCCGAGTGCGAACAGTATTGCAATCCAGATGATTGCGTGGAATCTTAAAATGTCTTTTCCCAGAAGCTGGATATCAGGAGGCCAGTACTTTACAAACTGCCTGTCCAGAGGATACCCCACACCTGCCAGATAATTGATAAGGGCATCAAACCAGACATAAACCGGATACTTCTCGGGAGTCGGTGAAGGTATTCCCCAGCGAACACTGCGTCGCGTGATTGACAGGTCTGTCAGTCCCTGTGTAACAAAGTTATAAACTTCGTCAAATCGGAACGGTGGCTGTACAAATTCCTTGTTTTGTTCAATAAATTTCTGAATCTGTTGTTGGTACTTTGAGAGTTTGAAAAAGTAGGATTTTTCAGATATTGAACCGACCGGCCTTCCGCAGTCAGGACATGTCGGGCTGCCTTCACCCAGCTCAGTGCGCGGAATAAATCTTTCGCAGGGGATGCAATAATAACCCGTATAATCCCCGAGAAAGATATCTCCCTTTTCAAGGAGCGTCCTGAAAACATGCTGCACAACCCGCTGGTGTTCATTCTCCGTCGTCCTGATAAACCTGTCATAGGAAATATTCAACCTCTGCCATGTTTCCTTGTAAATGGCTACCATTCGGTCTGTAAATTCTGCAGGTGTAAGTCCATTCTTTTCTGCGGCAAGCACCATTTTCTCACCGTGTTCATCTGACCCGGTCAGGAAGAACACATCATCATCTTTCATTCTATGATACCGGGCAAGACAGTCGGCTGCTATCGTTGTGTAACATGTGCCGATATGGGGTGCTGCGCTGACATAATAAATTGGTGTGGTTACATAGAACTTCATTTCTTTTCCTTTTCGTCCTCATACATCTTGCTTTCGTATATCAGGCAGCACATAAGACGTCCGCATAGGCCTGATATTTTGCTCATATCAAGCGGAAGATTCTGGGTTTTAACAAGTTTCATTGTGATGGGTTCAAAATCACGCAGGAAACGCGCACAGCAGATTCTCTGTCCGCAGATTCCATAACCATCTTTAATTCTCGCTTCATCCCTGAGGCCTATCTGGCGCATCTCAATACGGCAATTAAAGATTACCGCAAGTTCTTTAACCAGTTTCCTGAAATCCACTCTTCCTGTTGCCCAGTAATAGAATGTGACAACGGTCCTATCAAAAGAATAGCTTACATCTATGAGTTTCATTGGAAGTTTAAGTTCTCCGATTTTCCCGTGACAGATTCTGAATGCTTCATGTTTGAGCCGTTCGTTTTCTTGAATGATAAGCAAATCCTGCTCATTGACCTTTCTGAGAATCTGACCTGAAATAACCTGTTTCTCTTTTTGTTCTGTTTTAGGGACGATGTTATAGACCCTGCCATGATCCTGAAGTCCCTGTGTAAATTCCACGATGCAGTAATCCCCCCTGCTGATTCCCATTTCCGCATTACCTGAAAAATATGCGGGCTTTTCAGTTTTCCTCGTCTGAATCTCAAAAATTTGTTCCATTTGCGTACCCGATGACAGTTCGTTTTTCGTCTTCACTTGAAAATGGGAGCAATTCAGCTATTTTCCGCCACGCGTCCGCCTTGTCGGTATTACCGATTTTCTTATAAAAATAACACAGTTCCCAGTTATACTGTGCTTTTGACGGATAAAGTGCTACGAGTTTCAAGAATTCACGTTCGGCTTCTTTGTACTGCTTTGTCCTGTAGTATAGAAATGCAAGCGCTCTATGGTATTTTGTGGAGTATGGATTCAGAGCAATCGCTCTGCTGTAGGCCTCCGCTGCCGCAGAAATAAGGTCATCGCGTCCTGTACTATTGGCTGCCTGCCGGAGTATTTCACCCTTGATGAAAAAAAGTTCAGGTTCAGGAAAGACCTCTGCTGCCTTATCCAGAACCAGTAAGGGGTTTTCTGTCTTCACAGTGCCCGAATAGAATGAATCCACAAGTCGTTCGGTCTTCCATACCTTTGTTTCAAGAAAAAGTGCTGCCACCGTTAAAATAATGATAAATCCTCCGGCGATTTTTGTCAATCTCAGCCCGATGTTTTTACCGCCGTGCAATTCAATAATTCCAGCATAGGCGAACGCAATAGAGGACAGGGAAAGGTCCATATAGTCAAAGTCAACAAGGGAATGCAGGAAAAATGCGGCAAGTCCAAAAAAATACCCTGGAAGCACTGTTTGCGATGGGGTAATAAAAGTTCTGCCATTTCGCAGGGAAAAAATTACCATCACTGCAACCAGGAGGATGAGCCCTGAAATTCCGGTCTCGCAGACCGCCTGAATGAGAATGTTATGCGCGTATTTTGCTTCCATGGCGCCAGGAATTTTATACCCGGGGTAAAAAACTCCAAAGTTGCCAGGTCCAAATCCAAACCATGGCCTGTCTAAAAACATTCTTAAGCCGGCATGCCAGTAATCCAGCCGATCCTGAAAGGAACTCATTTTTGGAAGAAAGCCCCGGTGGTATGAAATCCAGATGCCAACAATTCCAGCAATGCATAGTGCAAGGCAGATTGCAGGATACCATCTCCTCGGAAGTATGAAATAAAAAATCATGAAAACGCTTGTAATAATGAAACAGAACCATCCGCCCATTGATTCAGTTGCTGCAAAAAGCAGGAGGAGAAGAACAAGTAGTGCGCCCCCAACAAATGCCTGTTTCCTGTTTCCAGAAATCGCAGTGAAAAAAGCAACTGGGTAGAGCATAAGGAGGTAACCTGCAAATGTATTTGGATAGACAAACCGCGAAAAGATCCTGTTGCTTTCCATTCTTGCAAGGTAGGATGCAGAAATCTGGTCTCCGCGCTGGAGCACATATTCGCGAGTTGATTCAAGCCCCCAGAAGTACTGATGGATTCCATAGAAAACAACTGCCGCCAGTCCTAATAGCAACGCCCATGTGAAAAACGGCAATTGCTCTTTTGTAGACAATTTCCGTACCAGAAACATCAGGCAGAACAGCCCGAACAACTCTGTAAGGGGTGCCACGGCTCGGTATTTTAGCGGGGAGAAAAATGAAAGGATAACAAGGAAAACCAGGTATCCGACGAATGCTCCCTCTGTCAGCGAACAGTCCAGTTTTCTGAAACTGAGTATTACAACCATTAAAGTGCCAGCATAAAAGGCAATGCTCCAGAAATGGTTGAATGATGGACTTGTGAATCCATCAAACCATGTGCGGAGAAATAAGAAAAGCAATAGCGGCATGATGGCAAATCCTCTAATTCTTTCAGTGTCAATCTTATACCGCTGTTTCTTTTTTTTCATTCCGCGAACCTGTAAGTTTGCTTACGGACCTGATGCCATTGAACGCGAGGTATTCTTCAAGAAAACGGCAGATTTCCATCGGAAGCCCGGGATTCAGGGCAAGTCCTGTACCGATTGCAACTGCCGAGGAGCCAGCGAAAAACATTTCCAGTGCCCTTTCTCCTGAGTTAATTCCGCCTAAACCTATAATCGGGATATCAATATGTGGATAAAGATCATACACATGGCGCAGTGTCATCGGGAAAATCATATCTCCTGAGATGCCCCCGCTGTGAAATTTGTTCATTTTCCGGTCAAAGAAAAGCCCCTTGTACGTGTTTGCCACGCAAAGCGCATCCGCACCGGATTTTTGGGCTGCAACACCGATTTCAACCATGTCGCTGACATTCGGGCTCAACTTGACAATAATTGGAATGTCTGTCATACTGCGCGCCGTTGCCACGACGTCGCTTACGGCTTTCGCATCTTCAGCAACAATGCGTCCTGTTCCAAGATTTGGACAGGAAAGATTCAGTTCAAACGCCGCAACAGCGTCACTGCAAAGATATTCAAGTGTTCCAAGGATTTCTTCCTTGCTTTCCCCGCCAACGCTCACAATAACTGGCTTACCGATTTTTTTTAGCGATGGAAGTTTTTCTTTTTTGAAGCGTTCAGCCCCGATATTTTGAAGTCCAATGCTATTAATCAGTCCGGATTCAAGTTCCCATATCCTTGGCTGCGGATTTCCCTGGCGGGGTCTCATTGTGATAGTTTTTGTTACAATTGCACCGATATAGGCATAATCTAAGGTCTCCACAAGCTCATCGCCATATCCAAATGTTCCGCTTGCCGGTAAGACCGGGGTTGATAATGATATCCCTGCGATATTGACGCTTAAACTGGTGCCTGTTCGTCCCATATTATATGATCTGAATTGAAAACCGGGCCGTCCGAACAAATTTTTAGATTTCCTTTTTTTGTATGTATCACGCATCCCTGGCATATTCCAAGTCCACAAAACATTCGTGTTTCAACTGATACATAGGCCGGAACGCCTGCCTCCCTGCACATGGCAGCAACTGTTTTCAGCATCGGATAAGGTCCTGCTGCGAAGACCGTTACATTCTTCTGCCTGTAAATGTTGTTGCCAAGTTGCTCGGTGATTTGTCCTTTTATGCCTGCCGTTCCATCATCAGTGGTAATAATTTTTGAGTAATTGCCCTCTGGCAGGAGAAAATCAACCAGTTCATCAGCGTTCCTTGCGCCATAGAGCAAACTGAAGTCGTGATTCTTCCGCATAAGATATGCAACCGCCAACAACATGGGTGCAATTCCTATGCCTCCAGCAACTATTACAATCCTGTTTTTTATGTCAACAGGAAAACCATTGCCGAGCGGGCCTATAACGTCCAGCAATTCCCCTGTTTTTGTATCGGAGAGCAGTTTGGTGCCTGTGCCTTTAATCCGGAACAGGATTCCGACTTCATTTTTGTCAAGACAGGCGACTGAAAATGGCCTTCTCAGGAATACTCCCCTAACACGGATATGGACAAACTGTCCCGGTATAACAGGGTTTGAAAACCGGTTTTCAAATACAAGAAGGCAAAACTTTCCATGAAAAGTGTCGCGACGCAGCACCTTGCAGAGATACTGTTTCATTGGTTTCTTCCAAGTAGTATCGCAAGACATCCAATAACAATTGTGTAAAATCCGAAAAATTTAATCCTGTGCTGGCAAAGCATTTTCGCGAAAAGATGCAGCGCTCCATAGCCCGCAACAAAACTTACTGCAGCGACGCCAACGCAGTTCCATGAAAACGACCCGGGTTCTGCATGCAGTTCAAAAATCAAACCTCCTGCAATTGCGATTATGCCCAGCAGGAAAGAAAACGAAAAACTTCCATCTTCCGAAATTCCAAGATTGCGCGCTGATATGATGGTCATTCCTGATCTTGAAAGACCCGGTAAAATGGCGATTGCCTGGAAACACCCGATGATAAATGCGCGCCCCGCATTCATTGTTCCTGGTTGAACAGTGATGCTGCGGATTTCGCCAAGACACAGGATGATGCCGTTAAGAACCCAGAATAGTCCAAGAAGCCGCATGCTTGAAAATCCTTCAAGCCGGCTTCCAAAACCCAATCCGGCAACAATCGCCGGGACCGTCGCAATAATAAGATGCCAGATAGTACTCCGCTCCGAAGCATACCGCACATCATGGAACCTGATGAGAGAGCAAATCATGGCCCGAATTGTACGTCTGAAATAAATGAGGATTGCGACAAGCGTGCCGATATGCGCCGAGACAACAAAAGGAAGATTGAACGGCTCTTTGAAAATCAGCAGCGAGGAAAAAAGCAGGTGTCCTGAACTGCTCACCGGAAGAAATTCTGTCAGTCCCTGAATAATACCGAGGAAGAGTATTTTACCCATTCAATGTATTTTAACATTCCTGCGAAGTTTGTGGAATAAATCATTATTTCTACCCGTGCTTTCATACTGTTGTCTTGCCATCTTTTCAATTCCTTGTGTAAGTTAGCCCATATAAGATAGAATATCTTTTATGAGGATTTCCGTAATCATGCCGGTGTATAATGAAAAAGAAACCGTCGCCATTGTAATTGAAAAGGTGCTTGCTCTTCCGTGTGATAAACAGGTTATCGTGGTAGATGACGGTAGCACTGACGGCACCCGCGATATATTGAAATCCCTTCAAAATCAGAGATCCAGAGTCCAGAATGAACAATGCCTTAAAATCATCTTCCAGGAAAAGAATCAGGGGAAAGGAGCTTCCATAAGAAAAGGAATTGAGGAAGCCGACGGCCAGTATGTCGTATTTCAGGACGCAGACCTGGAACTTGAGCCAGAAGAGATTCTCCGTCTTTCCAGAACCGCAGGGCCCGGAGTGCCTGTTGTTTACGGTTCCCGCTTTCTTAATCCTGTGAGAATGCCTCTATTGAGTTTGCTTGCTAACAGGTTCCTGACCTTTTTGACCAACCTCTTGTACGGCAGCAGAATTACGGATATGGAGACCTGTTACAAGTTTTGTTCTGCATCGCTTGTACGGGAATTAAAATTACATTCCAATGGTTTTGAAATTGAGCCCGAAATTACCTGCAAGATACTCAGGAAAGGGTACAAGATTGCTGAAGTCCCGGTAACCTACCGGCCAAGGATTAAAGGAAAAAAGATTTCCTGGATAGATGGTGTGAAAGCGGTTTTCTTCATTTTCAAATACAGGGTCATGAGATGAAACAGGTGCTTCCAATTTTGTTGTTAATCATTCTGTGGGCTTTTCTCCATCTTTTCGGGATAGGATGGGGTGTCCCGAATGAACACAGGATATTGCTTGTTTTCGGTGACCGCTGGAATCTGGAAGGGTTTGTTCCCGCGATGCTGCAAACTCACGAAGAGTTGCGCGAAATGCAGACATATTACGGGCAGACATACCGCAGTGATTATCGGTATGATGAGAAGTTGTGCATTGAGGCAAAATCCAGAAGTTATAAGATTACGCGCGAACTAATTAATTCCATGCGCAGTTATCTTATCCGTTCTTACGGTGCCGATGAGCAGGCAGCCATTGTGAGTTTGAGCAGAATGAAGCCCTCCCATTTCCAGTTTAATCCACACTTTTTTGAATACGGTGGAGCATATCTTTATCCTATGGGATTTTTTTTCAAAATCTGCGCTGTAACAGGAACGGCTGCTTTGAAATCAGACCTTTCTTATTATCTGCTGAATCCTGAAAAACTGGGAGTGCTTTATGTCATTGGCCGTTTCTGGGGAGCGTGTGGAGCACTTCTGGCTATACTGGTTTTGTATGCTATCTGCTGCAGGATAATGAAGAATCGGGGTTATGCATTCTTGCTTTCTTTGTGTTTTGGCGCATGTCCTGCCATCGTAATCTGGTCCCATTTTCTAAAACCGTTTTCGTACGGTCTTGGATTTGTTATGTGTGCATTATGGGCTATTGTTGTGTATCTTGAGAATCATCGGGCAAGGTATATTTTTCTTGCCTCGTTTTTTGCCGGTCTTTCTTTTGGGACGCTCCTTTCTTACGGGTACATCTTCCTGGCCGTTATATCTGCTGTTTTGCTTCATCATCAGGCGACTGCACAGAAGATAAGATACCTGCTGTATTGCTTTGCGATTTTTCTGGGGACATTTTTCATTACAAATCCGTATGTACTGATTTCAGCCCGTGAGTTTTTTCTGGAACTTGCATATCTTCATGATTACTGGAAACATGGCGGCGGAGTTGCTTCTCTTGTTTTCTTTACCACGCATTCCATCCGTCTTGGCATGGGTGAGGCGTTGTGGATCTTAGCGCTTATGGGTCTTATTACCGCCATGCTGGGGATTTCCTCTGGGCGTCTTATGTATTTCGCCATACTTATTATTCCCGGGTTTTTATACTTTGGTATTACAACAGGAAAATGGGTGCATTACGGACTTGTCCTTTATCCGATTTTGTTCCTTATCATTGCATGTCATTTCACAGAACACGTTGCCAGGAAGGTTGCATTACCAATCATGATTATTGCTTTTATGTACACGTTGTTTTGTTCGCTCTGTTACTTGACACTTTTCAATGAGTATGGGGGCCGCAAAAATGTTCGCGATGCCGCTGGTGAATGGATTAACAAGAACATCCCTGAGGGCGTGTCAGTAGGAATGCTGGAAGCGCCATCTCCATGGCGAACTCCACCCTTTGAATTTTTCAAGTATAATGTAAAGATACTTTCAAACAGGGATAAACTTGAAAATGAGCAACCAGAATATTTCGTAATCAGCCAATATCAGTGGGGAAGGGGCAGCAGTTTTGCGCAGATTGAGCAATTCTTGATTGACTATACTGTTTTAGAGGATTTTGCAATGTTACCTGTCTATCCATTTTATTTCAGAAGGGACAGCCGTTCGGGCAGGTTGCCATATGATTGGTTTCACCCTAATCCAGAAATTGTGATATGGAAAAGAAAAAATTAACGATTTTGCTATGCGCCATATTCGTGCTGGCGCTGGTCCTTAGAGTTGGTTTTATCATGACACTCAACAACTCGGTAGATGTCTGGGGCGATTGGTGGGATGATCTTGGATGGAAGCTTGCCACAGGTCAAGGCTACTGGGTAAATAACCCGTATTTTGCAGGCGGGACGCCTTTTTACTCCTGGAGAGCACCGGGTTTTCCATTTCTCCTTTCGCTCATATACCGTTTGTTTGGCCACAGTTACCTGGCAGCGAAAATCGGTCTGGCATTTTTCAGTTCGCTTACCGCTATTATCCTGTACCTGGCAGGCTTGTTCCTTATTGATAAAAAAGCAGGCGTGCTATGCGCTGCCATCTATGCGGTATATCCTGCTTCTATTTTCTGGACTGGTTATCTTGCGCCTGAAACACTGACAGCATTTCTTGTTGTTGCGCTCGCCACTTTGGTGGTTCTTATTGTGAAGACAGACAGAGCGGCAACCGCTTTATGTGCCGGCATAGTATTCGGATTTCTGTTTTTGACCAGACCGCTCGCAATTGTCCTGTTTCCGGTGATATTGATTTATTTTCTACTGGAAAGGAAACGAAAGTTTTTGAAATTTGCCGCCATGTTCTGTGCTGGATGCCTTGTTATTATTCCCTGGACGATGCGCAATTACAGGGTTCATCATGCCTTTGTTCTTGGTTCAACAGAAGGCGGAGTCGTATTTTACATCGCAAACAATGAAAAAGCGCTTTCTGAAGCGAGTGGGTTTTATCATGGCGAGAACATTGAAGAATTTAAGGGCCTGTCTGAGGTTGGGATAGACAGAAAATTCTATGAGATGGGACTGAATTTTGTGAAAAGGCACCCTGGAATCTATTTGAAACTTGTGGCAGATAGATTTGTCAGATTCTGGCGTTTTTTTCCACATACAATTTCAGGGCCCGGAGAGCCGTATGGGAAAAAACATGTTATCGTTAGTTGCCTGACTGAGTTTCCTTTGATTTTGCTTGGATGCGTCGGTTTCTTGTTTTCCCTGCAGTCATGGAGGCGGTTTTTCCTGCTGTACGGTTTCATCATTGCATTTTCAGCAGGTACTATACTGATTCGCGCAACCATAAGATACCGTTTCGCAATCATGCCTCTTGTCATCATATTTGCAGTTTATGCCGTCAGATTGTGGCAGCAATTGAAGGAGAAACATGTGCAGGGACTCTGATTCTGTTGCTGTTATCTACGACGGAATTTTTATGCAACATGTGCGCGACCATTACATTAGAAAACGGGTTAAGTATATCAAGAGGCATTTTGAAGGCAGGAGAAAAATTCTTGATGTTGGTTGCGGAACTGGACTACTTGCACAGGAACTCGGAAAAGAAGGTTTTGACATATACGGCCTTGATATTTCGCAGGAAATGCTGAAACTTGCGGCACCAAGATTATCCGGAAAAATTGTTTGTGCAACTGCTGGGAAGATTCCGTTTCCTTCAGAGAATTTTGACGGCGTCATATGCGTGGCGACGATGCATCATATTCACAGTGTATTCCGTGATGCTTTGCGCGAAATGGCGCGCGTACTTAAGACAGGCGGTCGTCTGTTAATCTGGGACCACAATCCGATTAACCCCTACTGGCTGTTTTTAATGAATCGGGTGCCGCAGGATGTTGGAAGCGAGCGATTGTTCCCTGCAGGTGTAATAATCAAGGAGATGGAAGAGTGTGGTATAGAAATAATCAGGTGCGATAGGACAGGATTTGTCCCTGATTTTGCCCCTTTATGGCTTATGCCACTTTTCGTGTTTTTTGAAAAGGGGATTGAAAAGGCCGCATTTTTAAATCTTATTTGTGCGCACAACGTCATTCTTGGAGAAAAACGCCATGTGGAGAAATGAGCGGGTGTCAGTAATTTTCCCAACCTATAATGAGAAGGATTCAATCTGTGCCGCAATTGACGACTTTTTTGCATCAGGGTTTGTGGATGAAATTGTTGTGGTCAACAACAATGCCGCTGCTGGTACTGATGATGAGGTGAAGAAGACAAAAGCACGTCTGGTGTATGAGAGACGGCAGGGCTACGGGTATGCAATATGGAAAGGACTGGAAGAAGCAACCGGCGATTATCTTATTATCTCTGAACCGGATGGCACATTTTCTGGCAGGGATGTTGTTAAACTTCTGGCATACAGCGATGATTTTGACTATGTGCTGGGAACAAGAACCACCAGAGAACTTATCTGGGAAGGAGCAAATATGGGCTTTTTTCTCAAATGGGGCAACTGGGCGGTTGCAAAATTCCTTGAGTTTCTTTTTAACACGACAACCCTTACTGATGTTGGCTGCACGATGCGCCTGATTAAGAGGAATGTCTACGAGAAGGTAAAAAAGCATTTTACTATTGGGACTCAACACTTTGGACCCGAACTAACTCTTCTTGTAATAAAGTCAGGCACAAGGTTCATAGAGATACCGGTTAATTATAAGCCCCGGGTTGGCATCTCTTCAGTGACAGGCAGTATAAAGAAAGCGTTTGCACTTGGCGTTAAGATGATATTTTTGATTCTAAGATACAGATTTAGAAAATTGGAGTTTGGTTCAAAATAGAGTAGAATGAAACAATCAGAGAAAATAGAATTTTCTTGTTGTTACAGGGATATCATTTCATCAAGGACAGCAAGAAAAGAAAGAAGGGACTTTCAGAACAAACTGGCTTTTGTGTACGATACGACTAATAAGAAATATAAAGAATTCGTGTCTGTTAAATTTTCAATTACAATATCGGATGAAATACAGGGGTTGCTCAAGCCCGGAAGTCCTGCTTTTGAGATAATAGGGTATATTGAAAAAAAGGTATATCCTTATAAAATGCGATTTGGTATAGGGGAAGGTTACCAGGTAAAAGTTTGAAAAGAGCAAAGTATGCTGGTTATAAAATCCGAAGGGGTAATAAATAATCTTTTGTCAGCCAGAAAAGGTTGACTTAGTTTTTATCAACCCCAGAAGGTTGACAGGACAAAAATGGGATAGCAATTGTGGAGGAGGTTTTGTAGTAGAGGGTATTTACAAGACGTTGAAATTACCCGGATCAAGCGAGCGGGGGTTATTGAATGCAGGAAAATACATAGGATATCTTGAACGTACTGAAAATATACGAGCCGTCAGGGTTAATTGTTGTTGGGGAATCCATAACAAGATTTTCAGAAAGAGAAGAAAGTGAGTATTTTATTATTGGAACTCTTGCAAGTTTCTGCTGGGGAATTCTTCGGACAGTTATTTTTAAAATGCCGTATTTCAATTAAATGATTCTGGCATATCATAGAATAAATCCATGGTACGGGAAAGACGCATTATCTGTCACTGCTGATTGCCTTGAAAAACAGATAAAGTATTTACTTAAAAAAAAATTTCGTCCGGTTTCTCCATATGCCCTATCTACTACTGGCCTTCTGGATTTTTTAATAACCTTTGATGACGGTTATGCAGACAATCTCTGGTATGCTATTCCAGTCCTGAAAAAATTTGGGATAACTCCAGTAATCTTTTTGACTGTGGATTATATAGGCAGCGACCATATTTTTGACAGATATAGGGATAAAGAAAAAGATCGCCTCTTGAACTGGGATGAGGTCAAGAATATGTCTGGTGAAGGTGTTGTTTTTGGTTCGCATTCCCTTTCGCATCCCCGCCTTACTCAGATTGCGGATGATCGTCTGTGGATTGAAATTTCTGATTCCAAAAAAACGATTGAGGACAGGACAGGCAAGGAAGTTAGTTTTTTCTGTTATCCTTATGGTGATTTCAATGAAAAAGTAATTGAAATGGTGAAAAAGGCAGGATATAAGGCAGCGGTTGTCACGGCCGGGGTGAGAAAAAGTGTCAGGGATAGTGCTTATACCCTTTCCCGAATAGGTATTTATGGACATAATAGTTTTCTTGCGTTCAGGATGAAGATATGGAGATATCTATTAGTAGAAAAAAGATGATTTTTCTATTTGCGGCAAGTTTTATGGCACGGCTTATTTTTGTTTTAACATTAAGCCCACAGGGCGTCTACTTTGACGATGAATTTGAGTATCTCCGGATGAAATCAAATTTTCTCGCAGGCAACGGACTTGGCCTGGGCGGTTCACTCCAGGCATACAGGCCTCCATTATACCCTCTGTTTATCACATTCATTACAGGATTTCGCACAGGTTTCCCGTCCGAGATTATTATTGTTCGGCTTGCGCAGGTCCTGATTTCCACCTTTACGGTTGTGTTAATCTATCTTATCGGAAAAAAAGTTTTTTCTGAAAGAATCGGGTTGTGGGCGGCCATTTTTTCCACCCTTTATCCCTTTTTTATTTTTTATACTGGTTTTCTGCTTACTGAAACCCTGTTCATATTTTTTGTGGCTCTTGCCGTCTGGGAGACGATAAAGATTCTTGACAATGAAACGGCCTTGCCAGAAAAGGCAGTGAGGGCCGGTCTGTGGTATGCACTGGCAGGTTTATGCAGACCTACAATGGAATTATTTTTTCCTTTCGCATGTGCGTTTATCCTGTTCGGAAAAGAGAAATTCAGAACAAAGATTTTAATCGTCCTGTTGTCATGTGCGGTTTTTATTCTTGCTCTTTCTCCATGGATTATCCGCAACTATGTGGTCCTGAAGAAATTTGTCCCGGGGACAACCATGGGTGGGCAGGTTTTCTGGGAGGGAAATAATCCATATTCTTCTGGCGGTCCATGCAGGTATTTCCCCCCAGGCATCTGGCAGGTTCCTGAGAAAGACCGCGACGCGGCATTCTACAAGGAAACCGCAAGAGTCATCAGGAAAAATCCAGCAAGATTCTTATGGCTGCTGGGCAATAAATTCATTCGTTTCTGGAATATCGTACCAAATGCCGCTGATTTTTCCAGCCCGTTGTATCGCGTGGTTAGTGTATTAAGTTTCGGGGTGCTTATTCCGTTTTTCATTCTGGGAATTTTTCTGAATTTGGAAAACAGAAAAGCATTGTTTCTTGTGGTTCTGATAGCATTCTTTACGATTTTTCATATGGTTTTTCTCGCATCCATCAGGTACAGGGTGCCGATTGAACCGTATGTTATTCTTTTCGCAGCGAGCGGCTGGTTCTGGATTCTGGATAACATGAGGAGATGGAAACGTGAAACTATCAGTAATTATTCCAGTATTTAATGAAAAAAACACAGTGCTGGAAATTGTCAAAAGGGTTCTTGCTGTGCCGCTGGATAAGGAGGTTGTCATTGTTGATGACGGAAGTACAGATGGAACAAGTGAAATTCTGAAATCACCGCAAATGCGCCAGTTGGTGGATCAAAGTGGATGTGAGGGCATAAAAATAGTTTTTCAGAAACAAAATCAGGGAAAAGGAGCCGCGATAAAGAGGGGACTTGAAGAAGTAACCGGAGATGCGGTTGTTATTCAGGATGCTGACCTTGAGTACGACCCGATGGATTTTCTTGCGTTGATAAAACCCATTGAAGAAGGCAGGGCAGATGTTGTGTATGGGTCCCGCATTCTCGGGCACAACAGGAAGTCATCGTTTTCATTCCATTATGGAGGGAAATTGCTTACTTTCGTTACCAATTTTTTGTACCGTACGCACATAACAGACCAGCCCACCTGCTACAAGATGTTCCGTACTGAAGTACTGAATGAATTTGAGTTGTCCAGCAGATCCTTTGAATTTTGCTCTGAAGTGACCGCAAAACTTGCAAAACGCGGTCACAGGATTATGGAACTCCCCATCAGGTATGTTCCGCGAAGCATAAGAGAAGGAAAGAAAATCAGGTGGAAGGATGGGCTGATAGCAATCTGGACACTGATTAAATACCGCTTTACAGGATGATGAATATGATATGTCCGCTCTGCGGCAGCGACAGCAGAATTGTCTGGAAGGAATTGCCGTATCGGGCATACCGGTGCAGAATATGCACGACAATTTTTCTGGATTCTATCCCGGCAGACAACCGGGTTTCTTATGGCAGGGAGTATTTTGAATCCTGGTATCTCCATGCGCGAAGAAAGCGAGTTGCCTGTTTCCGCAAATATCTTGCTGCAATCAACACGATACGCGGCGGCAGGAAGGGTAGGGTGCTTGATGTGGGATGCGGTATAGGCATATTTCTTGGAGTTGCGCAGGCAGATGGCTGGGATGTTATCGGGCAGGATACTTCTGAATTTGCAGCGACGCTATGCCGCATGAATGGATTTAAAGTATTGTGCGAACCGCTTGATACTCTGTCGTTGCCTGAAGGATCCTTTGACATGATTACGATGTGGGATGTTATAGCGCATCTTGACAATCCTGCATCGTATCTTTCCTCTGTGCGGCGTCTTCTTTCAGATGGCGGGCTTTTTGTTATCAAGACGCCCCATCATCCATTATTGCTGTTCCAATTTGCGGACTTTCTTTCTTTTACAGGCAGGAGCAGAAGTATTTTGCATGTTCCCGCTCAGTTGTTTCATTTCACTCCATATGCAATGAGAAATGTCCTGTCCCGCTTCGGGTTCAGGGTCAAAAAAATTGAAGCGGCATCCGAAGTACACTTTTCTTCTGGAAATAAGTTCCATATGCGAGATGTAATTCTGGCAGGACTGGATACAGGCCTAAAATTGATTCTGCATCCCGAATCGTTCATTATCTACGCTGAAAAAAGTTAATAATATGAAAGGGAGGAAAATTATGCAGCGTTTTTGTGATAGAGAAAGCATAGCACTGGGCATATCTGCCCACTGGGGACTGTACAGTTTATACGGACGCGGGGAGTGGGTGATGGCTCAGGAAAATATACCTGTTTCTGAATATGAAAAGAGTATCAAGAAATTCAATCCTGTTCGTTTTGACGCTGATGAATGGATAAAACTTGTAAAGGATTCAGGGGCTTCTGCATTCATGATTACAACAAAGCATCACGATGGATTCTGCCTGTTTGATACAGAGTTTTCTCGGTATAATATAATGCATACACCTTTTGGCAAGGATCCAATCGCCGCCCTTGCTGAAGCAGCATCACGTCATAAAATAGGTCTTCATTTTTATTACTCTCTTCTTGACTGGCATCATCCGGCTTACAGGAATTGCTGGCCTGAGTATATTTCATACTATCAGGGGCAAATACAAGAACTCTGTACAAAATATGGTTCTGTCGGAGGATTCATTTTTGATGGATTCTGGCCAAGGAATGAATTCCCACCTGAATATGATTACTTCAGGCCAGGGGGTGATTTCTGTTTGAAACAGACATATGAAATGATCCATTCCCTTCAACCGGGTTGCCTTATTGTTAACAATCATCATGTCCTTCCACTGGACGGCGAGGATTATCAGATATGGGAACTTGATTATCCTGGTGAAAATACAATTGGCTTTAATACAACGGAGATCGGTTCATTACCAACAGCAACCTGGTTCAACATAAATAAGGGCTGGTCGTATAATTCCACTGTTAGAGACGTGAAGCCCACAGAACAATTATTCCAGTTTATTTCAGAGAGTTACAGGCGCGGCGCATCCATATGCTGGCTAAATGTTGGGCCATCACCATCTGGCGAGATTATTAAGGAAGAAGCCGATGCGCTCTGTGGCCTCGGCGAGTTCATAAGAAAACAGCACTTCAAGGTATGTGGCTTTTGAAATTCTGATGATTTTAATGCCCCGGACACGGGTGTTATTTTGTGCATCTGGCTGCGGTCTTTATCTTAAGGATTTTTCAATCGCTAATTATGAAGTTCAGACCTTCGTAATTTTAATGTTTCTTGAAAATACATCCGGATTCTTTTGAGCAGGCGGCCGATGCTATAATAAAGAAGAATCAAAATTACTCCAGGAGGTCAGGTGAGGAAGATCCTTATTACAGGAGGGGCTGGTTTCATAGGAGTTAATCTGGCATACCGACTGCTTAAAAAGGGGGATGCGGTTACTGTTTTTGACAACCTATCGCGCAATGGAGCAGAGCAGAATCTCGCCTGGCTTGTCTTACAGCAATTCCGCCTGTTATCTTTCATAAAGGGGGATGTCCGGGATTTTTCCCTCGTGAAGAAAACAGTTGATGGTTGTGACGAGATCTATCATCTTGCTGCGCAGGTTGCTGTGACAAAATCCGTTGACGACCCAATAGATGATTTTAGGATAAATGCTGAAGGGACTCTGTTTCTTCTGGAAGCCGTGAGAAAGATATCTCCTGATGCAATTTTTGTCTTTGCTTCAACCAATAAGGTATACGGTGAACTCAGACATCTGAAATTGAAAGAAAGCAAGACAAGATATATCTTTACCACTAAAAAAAATGGCATATCAGAGGGAGAAAATCTTGATTTCCATTCGCCCTACGGGAATTCAAAAGGGGTCGCTGACCAGTATGTAAGGGATTATGCTCGTATCTATGGGATGAAAACAGTTGTTTTCCGTCAATCGTGCATCTATGGCGAACACCAGCAGGGTAATGAGGACCAGGGCTGGGTGGCGCACTTTGTTATAAAAGGACTCCTCGGCGAAAAGATAAATATTTATGGAGATGGGAAACAGGTCAGGGATTTACTTGAGGTGAGAGACCTTATAAGGGCATACATGGCGGCTGTCAGAAATATAGAGCAGGCAAGAGGGGAGATTTATAATATAGGCGGAGGAATAGAAAACACATTTTCACTCCTTGAACTTGTAGATTTTCTTTCAAAGACGCTGAAGAGACAGATTCAGTGTGAGTTTTTCCCATGGCGCCCTGGAGACCAAAAGATCTTTATAAGTGACAATACCAAACTGAAAAAGGAACTTGGATGGAGTCCTCAAATATCAGCAGAGAAAGGGATAAAGCATCTTATTGGGTGGATAGGGGATAATAACGAGATATTAAGAAAGGTGAAAAAATGAGACGCATAGGTGTGGTAGGAGCAGGGCATGTGGGTCTTGTAACTGCAGCATGTTTTGCGCGGCTCGGGCACACTGTTGTCTGCGCAGACAATGACACCGATAAAATTTGCCGGCTGAAGAAACTTGAAATGCCATTTTTTGAATCCGGCCTTGAGGATCTTGTGAAAGGTGCTGTAAGAAAAAGCCGTCTTCTCTTTACTTCATCGGTAGCAGAACTTGCAAAAAAATCAGAAATCATTTTCATCGCAGTAGGCACCCCAACAACCCTGGAGGGCAGGCCTGACCTATCATTTGTTGAACAGGTTACGATTGAAATAGCAAAAGCGTTTACCGGGATTAAAAAAGAGCCCGTCTCTGAAAAAAGGCCTTACCGGCTTATTGTTGAGAAAAGCACGGTGCCTGTGCTTACGGGAGAGTGGGTAAAAAGAACCTTTGAATTGCTTGCTCCGACCGGAGTTGATTTTGACATTGCTGCTAATCCTGAGTTTCTGCGGGAGGGCAGTGCAGTACATGACTTTTTCCATCCTGACAGGATCGTAATTGGCACAGAGAATGTGCGGGCAAAAAAATTGTTTGAGGAGATTTACAAACCGATACAGGCACCCATAGTGTTCTGTGATATAAGAAGCGCTGAACTTATCAAGCACGCTTCAAATTCATTCCTCGCTCTCAAGATTTCCTACATTAATGCGATTTCCCGTATCTGCGAAAAAGTCGGGGCAGACGTTGAAAAAGTGGCGGAAGGAATGGGTTATGATACCCGTATAGGAAAGGCATTCCTTCGCGCGGGTATCGGCTATGGTGGCTCCTGTTTTCCAAAGGATGTAAGGGCATTTATCACCCTTGCACAGGAAATTGGAGTACCATTTCGTCTTCTTGAAGAGGTGGAAGCGATTAACCGGGAGCAACGATTGGTTGTGGTCAGGAAGGCAAGGGAGCTTCTCTGGAATTTAAAGGACAAGAAAATCTGTGTTTTCGGGCTCTCGTTCAAGCCGGATACCGACGATATAAGGGAAAGCCCTGCGATTGAAATTGCAAATTTATTTTTGAAAGAAGGCGCAAAAATAAAGTGTTATGATCCAAAAGCAATGGATGCCGCAAAGAAACTCCTGACAGGGGTAAGATTTTGCAGGAATCCATATGAGGCGGCACGCGGTTGTCATCTTCTTGCACTTCTTACCGAGTGGAAGGAATTCAAAGCACTGGATTTTGCGCGAATAAGAAAACTGATGCAGTCCCCGCACATTGTGGATGGCAGGAATTTTCTTGACCCTGAGGCGCTCAGAAAATTAGGTTTTGTTTATCGCGGTATCGGGCGGGATATATGAAGGTCCTTATTACCGGCGGAGCAGGTTTCATCGGGAGTTATCTGTGCAAGTTTTATTACGATAAGGGTTATGATGTCTGGTGCATTGATAACTGCGTGACAGGTGCAGAAGAAAATGTCGTTTCTCTTTCATCAGAGAAGAGTTTCCACTTTATTAAAGAGGACATCACCTCTTTTCATCTTGAATCGCTCCCGGAAAAATTCCGCTATGTTTTCCATCTGGCAAGCCCGGCGTCGCCAGCAGATTATCTACGTCTGCCGACAGAGACCCTTCTTGTCAATTCTCTCGGAACGAAGAAATGCCTTGATTTTGCGCTCAAGCACGAAGCGTCTTTTCTTTTTGCTTCAACATCTGAAGTTTATGGGGATCCTCTTGTTACCCCGCAAAAAGAAGAATACTGGGGTAATGTTAATCCGATAGGGCCTCGTTCTGTGTATGATGAAGGCAAACGTTTTGGAGAGGCACTCGTGATGGCGTATCACAGAAAATTTGGAATCAAGACCTATCTGCCGCGGATTTTTAACACATACGGACCAAGGATGCGCCTCAATGATGGCAGGGTCGTGCCAAATTTCATTGCCTGTGCTATTAAAAGCAAGCCACTTGTTATTTATGGCGATGGAAAGCAGACACGCAGTTTTTGTTACGTGGAAGATCTTGTGCGCGGTCTGACGCTCCTGATAGAAAGCGACTATCATCTACCGGTGAATCTCGGCAATCCTTCTGAATTTACGGTAATTGAACTGGCAGAAAAAATACAGAAGATCACTGGAAAGAAATTGCCTGTTGAGTTTGGCCCGCCTTTACCGGATGATCCAAGGCAGCGCAAACCCGATATAAGTGTTGCCAGAAAAGTGATAGGATGGGAGCCAGCGATATCTCTTGAAGATGGCCTGCTGAAGACATACACCTACTACCTCTCCCAACTTTCTCACCCTTCCCATCGTTCCTGTCCAGGGTTGTTGGAAAAGAAAGAGAAAGGGGGATGAAAAAATGAGAAAGATACTTGTTACCGGCGGCGCTGGTTTCATTGGAAGTCATGTGGTTGACCGACTTGTTTCTGACGGATACCGCGTTATGGTGTTTGACAATCTTGATCCGCAGGTGCATCCTGGCAGGTCTGTGCCTGATTACTTTAATAAAAAGGCAGAATTGGTTCTCGGGGACATTCGCGATAGAGACGCCCTGCGCAGGGCAATGAAAGGGTGTGAGTGCGTATATCATTTTGCTGCCGCTGTTGGGGTTGGCCAGTCCCAGTATGAAATCAGCCGGTATGTGGAGACAAATATCTGCGGTACCGCCAATCTGCTGGATATTCTGGTAAACGAGCGACATAAAGTCAGGAAACTTATCATTGCAGCGTCAATGAGTAGTTATGGAGAAGGGCTTTACAATTGCAGTAAATGCGGTAAGGTGAAACCTAATTTGCGCAATTTAGACACAAAACAGGTTCCATTACACAAACTGCGCGACCGATTATTCTGGGAGCCCGACTGCCCGTACTGCGGATGCAAGGTAGCGCCTTTACCGACTTCAGAAGATACTCCGCTTGTTGCCAACTCTATATACGCAATCACAAAAAAGGAACAGGAGGAAATGGCGCTTCTCATTGGAAAGACCTATGGTATTCCTGTAGTTTCTTTTAGATTTTTTAATGTGTATGGACCGAGACAATCGCTTTCAAATCCATATACAGGGGTTGCTGCAATTTTTCTAAGCAGGATAAAAAATGGCCAGCCACCGGTGATTTATGAAGATGGCAATCAAACAAGGGACTTTGTGTGGGTGGGAGAAGTCGCCCAGGTGGTAAGCAGGGTTGCTGGAACAGATGCAGCAGATTTTGGCATATTCAATCTTGGGTCAGGTGAACCGATTACCATCCTTTCCATCGCAGAAATACTAACTACGATTGCTGGCAAAGACATCAAACCGAATGTAACATTTCGTTTTAGAAAGGGCGATGTGCGCCATTGTTTTGCGGACATCAGCAAAATCAAAAAGACGCTCGGATTTGTTCCCGGAATTTCCATCATGGAAGGCCTGAAAAATCTTGTCAACTGGTCAGCCGGCGTGCATTCAGAAGACAGATTTGAACAGGCAGCGAGCCAACTTATTAAGAAAGGGCTGGTATGAATTTGTTTTGCACTCAGTTATCCGAGAACGAACGAAATAAACTGATATTGCCGACCGAATGCTGGAGGTTTTCATGAAGAACCTTCTGGTAGTGGCTTACATTTTTGTTTTGATTTTTCATCCCGGGGCAGGATGTGCACCCCAGGGTGATTTATCAAGACCTGCGTTGTCTGACAGCGCACGGAGTGAAACAGATGCGAAATCTCATCCTGTCAACCGCATTCATCTTTACAACGGAGACAGAATTAGCGGTACCATAGTAAGCATGGATGCTTCTGCCCTCATAGTGGCAAATTACCTGTCTCCCCGGTTAAAGATTGATTCTGGCGCTGTAATGGCGATTGATTGGTTTCCCCAGGAGAAAAAAATGCTGGCTGTCCGGGATAAAGAGATGGACCAGATTGTTTTCACAAACGGCGATAGAATGACAGGAGAAATCATCTTTCTGGATCCCAACCAGGTCAAGATCAATTTTTTCGGCAGGGTAATATCCATAAACAATCAGCAAATTAATCACATTCTTTTTGGTCAGAAGGAAAAATTTGATTTTTCTTTCCCTGCAAAAGAACAGAGAATTGTGATGCTTAATCTAAGAAATGGAGACAGAATCACTGGCCGACTGCTTTCATTCCAGTCAGGCATGTTTCTTTTACAAACACGTTATTCACCAAACATAGAGGTGAGCATTTCCGCGTTGAACTCTATCAATTTTTTTGGTCAGGAACAGATGCTGTCCATGCGTGCAGAAGGGCTTGTGGCATACTATCCCCTTGATGGCAATGCAAACAATGCTGCTGGCAATAAATTCAATGGCAGGGTAAGCGGTGCGGTGCCGACCGAAGACAGGTTTGGCAGGCCTGACAGCGCCTATTTATTCCGCACCAATAGCGATTATATTTCCTGCGGCGACATTCCTGTTACAGATTCAATGACTCTTGAGGCATGGATATATCCGACGTCCCTGGACTTTGACGCGGCTGCAGGAACATTTCTTGAAAAAGGTTCATGCACACTGGCAAGCAGGAGCGGCTACATCCTTATGATGGGTGGATCGTCGTTACCAGCAAGCATCGTGTTTGGCATTTCCAACGATTCTGGCACTCAGGGGACTTTTGTTACGAACGGCGCCATTGAATCTCTTAACAGATGGTACCATGTTGTCGTGGTAGTTGATGCAGAGCACAAAAATGTGAGGATGTATGTTAATGGAGAGCTTCGCCATACAGAGGCGTGGGATTACCCGCGAAACAGGGTGCCGGGAAGTAGCGTATTTATAGGAAGAGAATCTGAAGAGTCGTATTCAAAGCGGCGGTTTATCGGTAAGATAGATGATGTGCGAATCTATGACCGTGCGTTGTCTGATGAAGAGGTGCTTGCTTATCATTATATGGACATCCAGAATTGATGTGGGCTCAAAAGTACAACAGTATTTGAGGTGGGAAAACAAGTACCATGGGTTACCAGGGCGAAAAAAAGTGGTATCGTTTGTAACTACTTATCAAGTCCTTATTGGCTATGTTGGTTTTTCACTGTGTAACATGGGATATACTACCAGATTGACATAACTGAAAACACTCTTGATCAAAAAGAAAACATGACTGATGAATCAGTATTCTTGAGCATCATAATTCCTGCAAGGAATGAACAGGAAAACATAGAGAGTACTCTTGACGGTCTCATACCACAGGTGAATCCTGAACAAACCGAAATCATTGTTGTTAACGACCATTCGGATGATAAAACTGTATCTCTTGTTGAGAAACTTGCTACACGCTGCGGTATGATTAAACTTGTGCATAACAATGATGCCCCGGGATTTGCAAATGCCCTGAAGACAGGATTCAGACATGCAACCGGTGAATATGTTTTACCTATGATGGCTGATTCCTGCGACGATCCGCGTACAATTCCCCTGATGCTTGAAAAGGCAAGGCAGGGTTACGATCTTGTGTGCGGCTGCCGATATGCCAGACATGGAGGTAAAAAGGGCGGTCCGAAAATTCAGGGATTTTTTTCCCGTTTTGTTGGGGTTTCACTCCATTTCTTGACGCGGATACCAACTCTGGACGCATCAAACGCCTTCAAAATGTACAGAAGAAGCATTGTTGCCAGCATGGAACTTCTGGAAAAAGGGTTTGCGGTTTCTATGGAGGCAGCGCTGAGATTTTATCATTCAGGATGCTCTATATGCGATGTGCCTACTATCTGGCGGGGCAGGGAAAAAGGCAAATCAAAATTCAAGATATCCAGGACATTCCCATATGTCAAACTTTATTTCTATGCCCTTTTCTATCATGGATATTTCAATAGTCGTGCCCGCGTATAATGAAGAAAGACGGATCGTTCCAACCCTTGAAAAGATATGCAGTTACTTTTCAAAGAAGGGGGTTCACTTTGAAGTACTCGTGGTTGATGACGGAAGTGCAGATTCCACAGTCCATACAGTGCTGAAATTCCAGAAGGCGCAGCCAGAAGTGCGATTGCTCCAGCATTCTTCAAATAAAGGGAAGGGCGCGGCTGTAAGAACAGGAATTCTTAATGCACAGGGCAAACTGGTGCTTTTTTCAGATTCAGACCTCTCCACGCCGATAGAAGAGTTTGAGAAACTTTCAGCCGCAATCTGTCAGGGATACGACATAGCGATTGGTTCTCGCCGGCTTCCAGAATCAGTCATTCCTGTCAGCCAGCCGCTGCACCGACGCATTTCCGGCACAGTATTCCCGTTTCTTGTTCGCTTAATTGTCATGCCTGGGTTCAGGGATACTCAATGCGGATTTAAATTGTTCACCCGAAATGTTGCTCAGGATATTTTCAGCCGCCAGAAACTGGATGGATTTGCGTTTGATGTGGAGATTCTTTATCTCGCAAAGAAACTTGGCTATCGTGTTAAAGAGGTACCAGTTACATGGATTAACTCTCCTCTTTCATCTGTCAGTATAATTTCTGCTTCATTCAAAATGTTCAGAGATTTGCTGTTTATCAGATTCAGAATATGAAAAGACATTTCCCGATTATTCTTATCCTGTTGCTTGCCTGTATTGGGATATTCACTGGCATCAGGTGGGGACTTCCATCATCGCAGTACCGACAGTTTTATTACTCAAATGAAAAACAACTGGATATGCTGATGGCCGGAGTGTCAGATGATTATGTAAAAAATAGCTGGAGCATTTCTAAGGGTGCAGGAGTCGCCGAAAAACTTCCCCGTTCTATTTTCAATATAATCAGGCCGTTTCATCCGGACGAACAAAACATTCTTAAAAGCATCAGCAATATGAAGCCCGAAAAATTTGATTTTAATCCGCATTTTTTTGAATACCCAACCCTTTACATCTATCTGGTTGCACTCGTCCTGAAACTTCTTTCTGTATTCAATTTCATCGTGGTAACAGGAGACATTAGATATTATTTTGCAAATCCTGACAGGATTGCAGACATGTATCTCGCCGGCAGAATTCTTACGGCGTCTCTCGGTGTTGCGGGAATTTTCCTTCTGTATCGTGCAGGACAGTTTCTAACAGGGCATAGGACAGGCCTTTTTGCCGCCCTGTTTCTTGCAATTACGCCTTTATATGTTCTGAATGCGCATTATATGACCGTTGACATTCCAATGCTATTTTTTGTCATTCTGGCCATCCATTTCCTTTCAAGGTTAATGCATTCTCGCAATAGTGCCTGGCTGTACTGTGCAGCAATTGCAATGGGATGCGCCGCAGGCTCCAAATATCCGGCGCTATTTCTCTGCCTGCTTGTCCCTGTTTCTGGATTGAATATTTTTCCGCGCAAGGATATTCGCACCTGGAAGGTTCTAATATTTTCAACATTCCTGTGTATTGCCGTGTTTTTTGCTACAAGTCCTTATATCCTTCTTTCGTTTGTAGAATTCAAGAGAGATTTCCTGTACCAGGCGAGCGCACGTGGAATAGGAGGATTCAGCAATTATTTTTATTTGCAATGGGTAAATCTAAAAGCAGCCCTCTGTTCGGGTGCAGGCACTCTTATCTTTATTTTTCTCGCGGGTGTAGTTTTTCTCTCTGTGCGAAGGGCGCGCTCCAATCTTCTGATTCTTTCGGGACTTATCCTTGCTGCTATTCCTATTCTAATTGCCGGCGGGGCAAAATATGCGCGTTACTATCTGATACTGCTGCCATTTTTGTGTCTTGCAGGGGGCGCATTCATGGAGTTTGTGGTTTCCTTGAAGAACCGGATGAAAGGTGTGGTTATTGCAGTTGGTGCAATCCTCTGCGGACTGTCACTCGCTCAGTCGGTTGCAAATTCATTACTGATGTGCAGGCAGGACGTTCGCATATCTGCGGCATATTACATTTCCGAGCATGTTCCGAAGGGAAGTACAATTGTATTTACAGCAGACCCATGGATTTTCCAGGTTCCTCCTGTCAACCCGTTTGAATATTCTGTGCGCGTATGTTCGGAAGACAACTTATCCCGCATTGATGGGCCCGCATACCTTGTATATGGTGAACTCCAGTATTTTCTCACCTATGGCGATAGAGGGGAAGTGGAACGTTCTATCTCTGAATTTTTCAAGAGAAAGGGCTTCTTTGAATGGGCGGAATTTAGAAACGAGCCATTCATGAACAGGTGTCAATTCTGTTTTGACGATAGAAATATATGCCATGACATGCTCTATACCCATCCATCAATCCATGTCGCAAGAAAAGTAAGATAACATGAAAAACACTTTTGATTATAAACTCCCGCGGGCTCTCATCGCCTATTGTCCGCTTCAAAAACGTGATGAGGCGCGGTTGATGGTTATCAACAGGGAAACCGGCGATATTACGGAGAACAGATTTTATGATTTGCCGAAATATCTAGAACCAGACGATGTCCTTGTTCTCAACGATGCAAAGGTAATACCTGCGAGGTTGCGAGCGCGAAAGGATAGTGGTGGAAAGACAGAGATTTTCCTTCTCGGTAAAAGGGAGCCGTCTGTCTGGAATGTGCTTTTGAAAGGAAATGTGAGAGAAGGAGCAAATCTTCACATTTCAGAATTATGCGCAAATGTTCTTGAACGACTTCCTGATGGATCCTGGCTTGTGAAATTTAACGCGGAAAATGACAACGAAATACTCAAGCATGGCGAAATTCCTCTGCCGCCATATATCAAGAGATTACCCGAAGACACCGACTATATTTATTATCAGACCGTCTATGCGAATAAAGCGGGTGCAGTCGCTGCTCCAACAGCAGGGCTTCATTTTACAGAAGAACTTCTTTGCCGGATTCAGCAGGCCGAAGTTAAGGTAGTTTCGCTTACGCTTTACATAGGATGGGCTTCCTTTCGTCTTCTGAAAAAGCCAGAGATGTCAGTTCCTGCAGAGAGTTTTGAAATCCCCAGGGAAACAGCCGAATGCATCAATAAGGCGCGCACTGCAGGTAAGAAAATTTATGCAGTGGGCACAAGCACCGTGCGCGCAATTGAAAGTGCAAGCCGTAATGGATTGGTGGAACCATGCACAGGAACAACAGAACTTTTTATACAACCGGGGTATACCTTTCAGATAACTGACCGCCTGATTACAAATTTTCATCTTCCCGGCTCAACCCACCTTAGGATGGTCTGCGCTTTTGCAGGCCCAGATTTGATGAGGCGTGCCTATGAAAAAGCGATAAGAGAGAAATTCAGATTCTACTCTTACGGTGACAGCATGCTTATTCTATGATAAGTATTCCTTACCATACGACTGGATATACATTTTAAAAAACACTTCAGTTCACTACTGTCCAATTAAAATCCTAACTAATTAATTTTTGTTGCCGCCCTCCTTGAAGAGGTAAATTAAGGTTATGCAAGACCTTTAACCCCAAAAAGGAAGTCGACATGAAATATGTTAGCACAGT
>Ga0315298_1003093_pt1 | contig 26957 bp, 21 predicted proteins | sample WHS_1_MG_FD_203077 | JGI IMG/M metagenome (GOLD analysis project Ga0315298, IMG submission 203077) | Extremophilic microbial mat communities from Washburn Hot Springs, YNP, Wyoming, USA - WHS_1_MG | ecosystem: Environmental > Aquatic > Thermal springs > Hot (42-90C) | place: USA: Wyoming... | reverse complement strand
GACCTTCGGGAGTCTCGATCGGGCAGATGCGCCCGTAGTGCGAGTGATGCACGTCGCGCACGTCAAATCCAGCACGGTCCCGAGACAGGCCTCCCGGACCTAGCGCCGAGAGACGCCGTTTGTGAGTCAACTCCGCCAACGGGTTGGTCTGGTCCATGAACTGCGATAGCTGTGAGCCACCAAAGAACTCGCGCATGGCAGCCACTACTGGCCGAATGTTAATCAGCGAGCTAGGGGTGGCAGCATCGACATCGGTGATCGTCATGCGCTCCCTTACCACCCGCTCCATCCGCAGCAAGCCGACCCTGAACTGATTTTGGATCAACTCGCCCACAGCTCGCACCCGCCGATTGCCCAGATGATCGATATCGTCAGGATGTCCCTCACCGTTGTTAATACGGATCAGTTCCCGAACGATCTCCACCAGGTCTTCCTTGGTCAAGATGCGCATGGTGATGGGCACCTCTAGGTTTAGCCGCTTGTTCAGTTTGTAGCGCCCGACCTTGCCAAGGTCGTAGCGGCGGAAGTTAAAGAACAGGGAAGTGATGAGACCTCTCGCGTTGTCCAAGGTCGGCGGGTCGCCGGGGCGAAGCCGGCGGTAGAACTCAATTAGGGCCTCGTCTCCGCTCTTGGACGGATCCCGCTCAATGGTTGCCCGGATATACTGATGGTCGGCGTTCGTGTCGACATCTGCAAACGTCTCTAGCAGCTCCTTGTCATCGCCAATCCCAATCGCCCGCAGCATCGTGGTGACCGGGATCTTCCGTTTCCGGTCGACCTTCACCGAGACCACGTCTTTGTTGCTAGTCTCAAATTCTAGCCAGGCGCCCCGATTGGGAATGAGCTTGCCGTAGCAAAGCTCACGACCACTGGTGACGTCTTCCTCAATAGTGAAATATACGCCAGGCGAACGGACCAACTGACTCACCACCACGCGCTCGGCGCCGTTGATCACAAAGGTCCCATTCTGGGTCATCATTGGGAAGTCGCCCATGAACAGATCTTGTTCTTTGACCTCACCTGTTTCCTTGATCACCAAGTGAACCTTGACGCGTAGGGGAGCGGCGAAGGTCATATCACGCTCTCGGCATTCGGACTCAGAGTATTTGGGTTCGCCAAACCAATGGTTCAAGAAGCGGAGTTCCATCTTCGCTCCGGTGAAATCCTGGATCGGCGAGATCTCGGCGAACAACTCTCTCAAACCCTCGTCCAGGAACCACCTAAAGGAGTTTAGTTGCACCTGAATAAGGTTTGGCATCTCGAGGACGTCCGAGATTCTAGAGTAGGATTTTCGGTGACTTAGCCTGCCCGCACCGTCACTAGTCGGCACCAGCGTGGATGTCATACCAGCATGCTCCTCATACAAGAGATAATAACCCGGTGTTTCTGCTCTTGCCGGGGAACGCAAGAAATGCTTTGTACTAAGGGGAATAAAGACGTGAATAACCAGAGGTCCTCATAATTGGCAAGATACTATACCACCACTCTGGTCCAGTGTCAACACTTGACACCAGCTTTTGATCAGTCTATAATCCGAATGTAGAATGCGGGCGTAACTCAGTCGGTAGAGTGTCTGCTTCCCAAGCAGAATGTCGAGGGTTCGAGTCCCTTCGCCCGCTCCAGACTATTTATTATAGCACATTCTATGCCTCCGTGGAATATCCAGGAGGTCTTTTTTTGTGAGTTTTCTCACTTTGTCTATGTTGCAAGTTCTCAGAACTCACTACTATTAGTATGGGGAAGGAATTTCACTAGAAGGGGCCAATATGAGTCACTCAGAAGACGTGGAGGCATGCCTGCCGGCCTTTGCCGGATCTTTCTATGTCGCGGCTACCGTTGCCGGCTCTCGCGCTCGCGCCTCTGTTCTCCGTACCGCTCACGGCCCGATCTGCTGTCCCGTCTTTATGCCTGTCGGAACGCAAGCTTCGGTCAAGAGCCTCGCGCCTGATGAACTGCGGGCTTTGGACGTGCAGATCGTCCTCGCCAATACTTACCATCTTTCCATGCGCCCTGGTCCTGAGGTCGTGGCGCGCCTTGGGGGGCTCCACCGCTTTATGGCCTGGGATCGGCCGATCCTCACTGATAGCGGGGGGTTTCAGATCTTCAGTCTCGGCCACCTGAGCCTTCTCACCGACGATGGTGTCCTTTTCCGTTCGCACATTGACGGCAGTCGGCACTTCCTTTCGCCGGAAAGGGCGATGGAAATCCAGGAACAGCTTGGTGCCGATATCATCATGGCGCTTGACGAGTGCATCCCGCACACCGCCGACCGTTCCTACCAGAAGCTGGCCATGGAGCGCACCCATGCTTGGGCCAGTCGCTGCCAACGCGCTCAGCGCCGCAGTGACCAGTTGCTTTTTGGCATTGTGCAAGGCGGCATGGAGCAGGAGTTGAGGCACGATTCCGCTCTATACTTAAGCGAGATGGATTTTCCCGGCTATGGGATCGGGGGGTTGAGTGTTGGCGAGACAAAGGCAGTAACCTATGAGATGATTGAAGCATGTACCGAGGTACTCCCGGAGGTCAAGCCGCGCTACCTAATGGGCGTGGGCTCACCAGAGGATCTCCTTGAAGGCATCGATCGGGGTATCGATATGTTCGACTGTGTTCTGCCTACGCGCATTGCTCGTAACGGCGCTTTGTTCACCAGAACGGGACGCCTCAACATCCGCAATGCCGCCAACACTCTAGCCGACGAACCGATTGAGCCCGACTGCCACTGCTACACCTGCACCAACTTCTCCCGCGCCTATCTAAGGCACCTGTTCAAGGCTGACGAGTTGCTGGGTCTTCGCCTTGCCTCGATTCATAACCTCCACTTCCTCTTGGATCTGGTGCGGGGCGCGCGTCAGGCGATTCTCGACGGCCGCTTCCCCGCCTATAAGCGCGACTTCCTGGGTGCTTATCGCTCCACAGACCAAGCAGTGCGCATCGCCCAGAAAGAGAGGTGGCTAGCCGCCGTCCGCGTCACATCGAAGCAGGGATCTGGCTCCGCTCACGGCAAGCGCGTAGCCTCCACCCAGAAGTAGTAGCTGCTGAATGGCGGTGGTTCGCTAATCGTAATATCAAAGTTGGCGACGGAGCCCAGCTCGACAAGATCTGTGTTGAGTGTGGACTGTCCCTGAGCGATTCCTCCTCCCGTTTGATCGTAGAGCGCGGCCCTCACCACTATGCCGCCTTGGGGACCATCGGTGCCATTCTCCACGGAACCGATGAGGTGTAGATTCCCGTCTTGGTCGAAGTAATGGCGCGCTTCGATCACATTGAGCCTGCCGGTGCTACTGGTTCTTCTTGCCGGCACAAGGGGTTCCGTACTCACCGGCGGCGGCTCTACGGTTGGCTCCACCGTCGCGGTAACACCGGCCTCCCCACCGTCCTCATTCGCGACTGCCGGAATCGGCTCTGCAGAAGCGGTCACGGTAGGTTCCGGTGTCACCGTAAGCGCCATGGGAGGGGCTGCCGTCCGATCGGGTGAAACCGGGACGGTTGTCGTGGAAGAAGGGCTGCCAGACACACCAAGGAGAGGGACCTGGGGACGATTGATCATTTCTCGCGGAATAGGTGTCTGTGGCAGACCAGCCACGAGACTGGGCAGATTCGGTGAGGACGCAACCAAGGCCGCATTTCGCCCGCTGGCCAGGTCGTCCTTTCGCCCTGAGCCGAGTAGTAGCCAGACGAGGCCGCTTGCTCCAACAAGGATAATTACGCCTAGTATGGCGACCGCCGGCAAGACACGCCTGGGAAGATGCCCCAGTGTCCGCCTCCGTTCAGACTTGTCGGCCTGGTGCTTAGACGATGGGTGGTCCGCGTCATCAGGGCCTGGCGAGACCACCAGGGATTCCTCTCCGACAAACGCTCTCGCCAGAATGGGGACACGGTCACGATTCCCCTGACCTGATTGAGTCGTCGATCCGGTGGCGCGCCCCGCGCGCCACAGCAACGGTCTTTCCGTGGAAAGTCGCCCTGAGACCGACGCCGGCGGACTAGGCCCTGTCAGTTCAACACTCTCACAATTTGTAGTCTTATCCACCAAGGCCTTCCTTCCTCCCGGCTCTTTGCCCTACGGCAGAGAGCTTTCCCCACTGCATCATTCTACCCATCAAGCAAGCATGGGTCAAGACGGTGGTTGGATCCCTAATCCGTGAGTGTAACTGGTGAAACAAGCGTGGGAAGGACTTGGCCAGGAGGGGAACATAGGGTATGATATTCACCCAGAAGGTGTGAGAAGAACGGGGCGCGAGGTGAAGATCGGCGATCGCGATAAAGAAGCATCTGGAGATTGATGGCCACAGCCTCATCAGCCCGCCTCTTCATCTCCGATTTGCCCGCCAACTACTCTACCACCCGACCGAGCGAAACCATCATCAAGATCACTCACGGATTAGGGGATCCCGCGCATGGTTGACACAAGAGCGGATGCGTGCTATGATAGTCACGCTACCAATGCCACGCTATTTGAAGCGGCGGCTCAGTACTGCTCGCTTTACTGTATGAGCAACTAAGCGTTCTTCTGATTCTGCTTCGCCAACCGGGTAGGGATACGCTGTCCCCACCCCCAATTGAGCCAGGGGTCCTTCCGCGAACCGAAGCGCGAGCATCGGCATACCGGCGTTGGCGGACAGGATTCCGGATCGAGGGGGCTCCGGATGGAACGTCAGGCATCATCGAAAGCGCTAGCGGCAAACCTGGCAGAGACCCGCGTTGCCAGCATTGGCATACCCCCTGTTCACCAGCAGTTCCTCGAGCTTTCCGCATCGTCTTGGGGCATTCATCAGCGAGCCAAAGAACTTATTACGGAGTATTATCATCCCTACTCCAATCGCGGACTGGTGGTGGAGCAATGGCGGGAGGTACTGTTGGGCGATTTCTGGTTTTATGATTCGCTCGCGGAAGCGGAAAGCGCTTTCACCACCCTGACCGATATCGGGAAAGAACTCCTCCGCTCTCCCCCAGGAGAAGACGAAGGGCGCCGCGTTGTCGAGACCCTCTTGGAATTCGTGGAGAAGCTGTCAGAACAAGCGATGGTCAGGGAGAGGCTCGTCGCCGCCTGCCTTGGCATCCTGAAAGAGCACATTGCAAGCGATAGCCTGGCTATGTGCAAGGCCGTACGGTACTTTCAAATTCGCCTCGGCAAAGTGGCGCGGCTGCCGCTGTTCGCGCAGGAGGTCTTCGCTCTCACTAAGACGCTGCTTGAGCGCTGCGTGGACTTCTGGGAAACAACCTCGAATATCGAGGGTTGGCTGGGGGAGAAGCACGCGCTTTTCTCTCGCGATTACAGGGCGCTTGTTTCCACGATCAGCGGACAGTACTTCTCAGAACTGCGCGAGGAGATTAGACGGGCGGCTGTCTGGGACGAATTGACTCTCATCCCATCGTTCGACCAGATTGCCGAGCACTTCCGCCAGGCCATCGAGCGCTTCGACACCCCGCTCGACCGGATATACTTCTTATCCTACCTTCTCCACATGCCAGGCATGACCAACTCGCGTGACCGCCTCTTGTTGGACATGAACCACCTGCTCAAAGACGTGCGCATGAGCTTCCGCGAAGAGGAATTCGTCTCCTTCATGGAGAACCAATTCACCCTGTTCGGCGAGTTCAAGACGAAGTACATGAGCAACCTCCTCGACTGCTTCCTTGCCCTTGGCCAACAAGTGGTGCGCACCAACAATCAGAAACTGGTCGACCTCTTTGCGGAAGAGCTAACCCGTTTTGGCTTCGTCTCTCCCGGGGCGGTGCAGGTCAGCGAGGATTGGCAGGTCAAAGTCGACCCGAATCACGTCAAGAACATCCGGACTTGGTTGGAACTGATTGAGTGCGCCCCAGCCGCGATGGGGCGTTTGTTGTCCGCGCTAATCGTCAATCTGCGGCTTGGCGGCATCTTCATCTCTGATACCAACCTGTTTCAGCGCGACGTCACGAAACTGCTGCACGCCAATATCGGCCCAGTCTACAATCAAGTACGCCAGCTCTGCCGGATCTTCCCGGTGTACTTCACGGAGATCGGTTGCGAGGGCCGACTGCGGGACTTGACAACGGCTATCGATCAGCTAACTCAGAGACAGGATCGCTTAGTGCACTTCTTCCGCAAGCAGACACACGCGGAGAGCAACAATACCCACGTTGCGCTGGCCAGGGCAATATTGCAGTTCTGGTTCGACGGGCAATTGGAACAGCTCAAGGAATTCGTCCCGGTGGATGTGCTGCGGTCTATCGACTTGGACAGCGAATGGTTTGCCCCAATTAACAGCCTGGTACGGGAGCTGTGCCGAACCGGGCAGTACACGCCAGACCAACTGCTTGGCTTGGGCAAGCAGGAGCTAGAAGCCCAGATTTCCGCCATCGCGACTCGCAATGAAAGGGACCAGAAGCGGCTACAGTACCTAGTGGAGATCCACGCCTTGCTCAAGGAGAAGTACTCGTTCGAGACGCAAGATATCATCCCGACCCTTAGACTACATCCTTTCCTCAAGAAGACCGTCGTGGACGATCTTGCTCAAGCCTTGGAACAACAGGACCTTGAAGGTGCCACAAGACGAATCCTCCTCATCATGCACGATTTGAACCGGGTTATCTTGGATCCCCAGGAAAGCGAGCCCTGGGAAAGCATCTATCGCAAGCGGCACATTGCTGCTGGCATCCCATCAATGTACGGGCAATACCGAGAGCAGAAGTTCGAAGCCCTTGGCCTTACGTTTCGCTTGGAAGTACTGGCCTCCCGGCTTATGGAACGCCTCGTTCAATCCATCAACCTGGACTATGTGACGGCGAGGATCTTGCGTCGTATTCACGACGTCCTATCCCTTTACCGCGAGGGTTTGGCCGCCGACGGCGTCTCTTGCCAAGGATTCGATTACCACTTGCAAATGTTGCAGTATGCGTTCTCCTCGTCGAGCTTCTCTCTCAGCCAGTACATCAACATCCTGCAGTTCCTGAAACAAGATGTAAAGGACATCATCACTACATACTTCTTGCGGGCCTATGGCGAGCCGTTGCGGATCACCCTTGCTGCCCAGGCTGAAGAACAGGGCCTAGCCGAAGCCGACGCGAAGCGCTTCGCGACCGAGGTATCCGAGAAGTTCTACCGCCAGGTCATTTCCTCGGCCTTCTTCATCCAGAGCCTGGACAACTTTCTCTCGGCCAGTCTGAACGCAGCGCACAACACGCAGGATAGCTTCCCCGCCAATCTGCTGCACAAGGCCATGACCTACAATCCCGATCTCTTAGTCAGTCCTTTGTACGAACAAACGCCGGTCATGGATAACCCCGTGTTCTTGGGCGAGAAGGCGTTCTTTCTAAAGAAACTGCGCTCCTTGGGATTCCCGGTCCCGGCTGGTTTCGTTTTGACCACGGAGCTGTTCCGCCACAAGGATGCCATTTTGAGGCACCCCCTCATGGGACGGGAACTCCACGAGATCATCCGATGTCACATCGCCCAGATAGAGCAGCAAACCGGCCGCCAGTTCGGCAATCCCATGCGCCCTCTACTGCTCTCGGTCCGCTCAGGGGCGACTTTTTCCATGCCCGGCGCGATGAACACCTTTCTCAACGTTGGCTTGAACGACGAGATCGCGGAACACTACTCCTCAGAGCCCGGCTGGGCCTGGGGAGTGTGGGACTGCTACCGACGCCTCCTGCAAAGCTGGGGAATGTCGCGAGGTATTGAGAGAGATGCCTTTGACAGACTGATGAGGACCTACAAGTCGCACATCGGGGTGGCAGACAAAGCGCAGTTTTCCCCCATGCAGATGCGCGAACTGGCCTATGAATACAAAGCGCTGCTAGCACAGCGAGGTATCCCTTTCGAGCACGATCCTTTTCCGCAATTGGTAGACGCCATTCTCAGCGTTCTAACCTCATGGTCGTCGCATCGGACGAAGGCGTACCGCGAGCGGATGGAGATTGCCGACGAATGGGGCACCGCCGTGATTGTCCAGCGCATGGTATTCGGCAATGTCAACGCCCGTTCGGGATCTGGCGTGGTATTTACGCGCGACCCGGACAATGTCACCGGCGTCCACTTGCGCGGCGACTACACAACCTGCAGCCAAGGTGAAGACATTGTGGCCGGGCTCGTTCATCCCCTGCCCGTATCGGAGCATCAGCTCGAGAAAGGGCTGCCCAAGTCTGGGCCGTCGCTAGAAGCAGCATTCCCCAGCATCTATCGCCGCTTAGTCGAGTTGGCCACTGGGATGATCGAGCGGCATGGCTTTAGCCATCAGGAAATAGAATTCTGTTTCGAGAGCGACCAACCGGAGGACCTGTACTTGCTGCAGGCGCGGGTCGAAAGCGCGGACCTGCCAGAGAGACGACCTGTATTCACAGTGGCGCAAGACCAAATGCACCTGGTGGGAAGGGGGGTCGGCGTCGGCGGTGGAGCGTTGAGTGGCAGGCTGGCGATCGATATGGATGACTTGGAAAGGATCTCTGTAGACTATCCCGGCGAAAAGTTGGTACTGGTCCGCCCAGATACCGTGCCGGATGACATTGGCATGATCTTCCGCTGCGACGGCCTACTAACCGGCAGAGGTGGAATGACCTCCCATGCCGCCGTTACGGCCACGCGTCTTGGCAAGGTGTGCATCGTGGGCTGCAAGGCCTTGTCAGTGGACGAACTGGAGAAGTCCTGTACTATCGGTGACGTCAAGTTCCGGCCCGGCGACAAGATATCCATTGACGGCTACCTTGGTAATATCTACCAAGGCGAGTATCCGACAAGATATATGGATGACGCTTGACGTGCGGAAGGAGGTGTGTTCATGGCTCTCGGAAGCAAACGATTGCTTGGTGTAAACGGGCTCGGGCGTATCGGGAAGCTGACCTTATGGTACCATCTACAGGCGCGTCATTTTGATGGCTTGGTCATCAACGTCGGGCGAGGGGTCGGCAAGAACTTCACGGACATCATCGACGTTATCAAGACCGACTCCACCTACGGATCTCTAAGCGCATTTCTGCGCGGCCGGGCAGGCGAAGAGTGCGCAATCGAGATCATCGACGAAGCGGCCGGCATCTTCGCGATTGACGGGCTGTTGGTGAAGGTTCTTCGGAATGCCCGCAACCCCAAGGACATCCGTTGGGTGGACGAAGGGGTGCAGCTGGTGGTCGACTGTACTGGCCAGTTCCTCGACCCCACGGCCGCCCCAGATCACAAGCAAGGAAGTATCCGTGGGCATCTAGAGTCCGGCGCTGAGCGCGTGATCGTCAGTGCGCCATTCAAGATCAAGGACTCCTCGGCGGAGCTGCCGGCAGATAGCAAGACCTTGGTCTATGGCATCAACCACTTGAGCTACGATCCGATCAAGCACCGTCTCATTTCGGCGGCCAGCTGCACAACGACCGCGCTGGCACACATGATGAAGCCGCTGCTGCATACCGAAGAGACGTCGCGGATCTTGACGGCATCTATGTCCACCGTTCACGCCGCAACCAACACCCAGAGCATTCTGGATTCCGTTCCCGGCAGCGGCGCCAGTGATTTGCGCAAAGACCGCTCCGTGCTGAACAACGTGATCCTGACCTCCACCGGCGCTGCCGAGACTCTCGAGCAGATCATGCCGGAAATCGGCAGGATCGGTTTCATGGCCGATTCTGTGCGTGTCCCGACCAGCACGGTCTCTTTGATTTGTCTCAACGTAACCTTCTACCAGCCGGAGACGAGCAAAGGCTTACCAGTGATCAATCGCGCCTTCGTCAACGACATCTACCGGAAGGCGGCTGCCGGCCCCCAAGAAGGGCTATTGACCTACAGCGAAAAGCAGAACGTCTCCTCCGATTTCATCGGTTTTCAGGCCGCCGTTGTGATCGAAGGTCACGAAACGCATACGCGCACAGCATTCATGAGCTTACCTGCCTCGATCCTGACCGAACATGGCATTCCGAATTCTGCCGGGCTCGAGATCCCGGTCACCCACGCCAAGATATTCGGCTGGTACGACAATGAATTCGGTAGTTACGTCACCTGCCTTGGCAAGCTGACAATCCACGTGGACAAGAACATGGGATGATTGTGGGACCGCCCTATATTCTTGCTCAGCTAAAGCAATTCGCCATGATACTGAGCGCTTGAAAGCATACTCGATTGACCTTTGTGAACACGTTGTCCAGGCGGCAGAGGCAGAAAAACCGAAGAGTGTGGTGGCACGAGTACCCGCGATTGGCCGCGCAGCGGTTGGCCGGTACGTTCGGCAGCAACGCACAACCGGCAGCCCAGCCACCAAGATGCGAGAGGCGCACGCCGCTCATCTTCATGGCTCATCACCAAGTTTTCGGCGATCGCGTTCCGCCAAAGAAAGGGTTCGCGCGCCGTGCGGCTTCGATCATCCATTCTTCGTCGTACTCTTCCGAAAGGCGAGCAGTTGCATGATAGTCTGATACTTGTATGCAGCCAGCAACGTATCCAGTGCGTGGGGCTCCAACTGATCGGCCCAAGCCGGCTGCACCAGAAACGAGTTGCGGGTGTCAGGCAGTCCTGGGTCTTGTGTCGAGGAAGCGCATCTGATACACTTCCTATAGGCTAGGCAGAAGGAGTGGATCATGAAAGCACTCGTCCTCAATTCCAGCCCGATGATGGATAAGGGAAATACAGCCGTGATCTTGTCGCCATTCGTGGAGGGGATGCGAGAGGCGGGCGCGGAGGTTGAGCTCCTCTACACGAGAAAGCTAAAGATCAAGCCCTGCCAGGGCGAGTTCAATTGCTGGCTGAAGACCCCCGGCCATTGCTTCCAGCGCGACGACATGAGCGCGCTGCACCCGAAGTTGCATGCGGCAGACATTCTGGTCTTTGCCACCCCCGTCTACACAGACGGAGTACCAGGCTCGCTGAAAAACCTGATGGATCGGATGATCCCGCTGGTCCAGCCCTACTTCGAGCTTAGGGACAATCACATCAGGCATGTGCGCCGGGAAGGCCACAAGGATGGCAAGCTTGTGTTGGTCTCAAACTGTGGCTTTTGGGAGATGGACAACTTCGATCCCCTCTTGGTGCACGTAAAAGCCTTCTGCCGGAACGCTGGCCGGCAATTTGCCGGTGCCCTGCTGAGACCCCATGGGCCAGCGCTGAAGGGGATGCTTCGGATGGGTGCGCCGGTGCAGGATATTCTGGAAGCGGCGCGGGACGCTGGCCATCAAGTCGTCCACCAAGACGAGATCTCTCTACAAACCCTGGCGATTGTCAGCCGCGAACTGCTACCGCGTGACATATACATTCAGATGACCAATCAAGCGTTTCGCGATGCCCTGGCCGGATTGGAGCCGGCGCGGACCAGCGAAAACCGCCCTTATCTGTAGGTTCTCGTCGTGGTTTAGCATCTCGAGATCCTCGAGATGCTGCTCTGGTCGTTGGTCTCGAAAAAGATCCGCACGTCCGCTACTCGACAGCGGTAGCGGCTGCTTTTCCACTGGGAGTGGAGAAGAATAAGAAAAGGAGGCGGACGATGGCAGTATTCGGGTTCTGCAATCCCAAGTTCGAGAGAGTACGTCGGGAGTTCGAGCGGAACTTCGAGGAGAGGGGCGAGGTAGGAGCTTCCGTATGCGTCACCGTGGAAGGCGAGACGGTTGTCGATCTCTGGGGTGGTACAGCCCGCGTCGATACGGGCGTTCCTTGGCAGCAGGACACGGTCAGCATCGTCTATTCCTGCACGAAAGGCGCCACCTCGCTCTGCGCGCACATCTTGGCTTCACGAGGTCTACTGGACTTAGACGCGCCGGTGGTGCAATATTGGCCCGAATTCGGCAAGGCGGGAAAAGAGAAGATTACCGTTAAAATGCTGCTCAATCACCAGGCCGGCCTGGCGGCGATTAGCAAGCCTTTGCCGAGAGGTGCCTTCTATAACTGGGACCTCATGATTGCCGCCTTTGAAGATCAGGAGCCTTTCTGGGAGCCTGGCACGCGCCACGGTTATCATCTGATCACCTTCGGCTGGCCGATCGGAGAGGTCATCAGGCGCGTATCTGGCAAGTCCCTCGGGGCCTTCTTCCGCGACGAAGTGGCGCAGCCGCTGGGACTAGATTTCTGGATCGGCCTGCCCGAGGAGATTGAGCCCCGAGTGGCACCGATGATTCCCGCCGACCCACCAGGTCCCAACGACCCTATCTCCCCGTTCTACATCGCCGCGGCCAATCCTAGCTCCCTTCAGGCGCTGGCCTTTGGGAACGTGGGAGGGTACATGGACCCTGGCGAGGTCGACTCGCGTGACGCTCACGCCGCTGAGATCGGTGCCGCTGGTGGCATCTCGAACGCGCGTGGGCTAGCCGGCATGTATGCGCCCCTCGCCTGTGGCGGCAGCCTGCGAGGCGTCAAGCTCGTGGACAGCGACGCCTTGGTGCGCATGGCTGCGGTGTCATCGGCTAGTGGCAAAGATGCCATGCTCCTTGGCCCCACACGATTCGCCCTTGGATTCATGAAGGGCATGGACAATCGGCGGCAGCCGCCGGGCTTGCAGGACTCAGTAATCCTTTCCGAAGAGGCTTTCGGGCACGCGGGCGCCGGTGGATCCCTCGGCTTCGCCGACCCCAAGGCCAGGATGTCCTTCGGCTACACGATGAATAAGATGGGCCCCGGTATCGCCATCAACGAGCGGGGCCAGAGCCTCGTCGATGCCACGTACCTAGCGCTGGGCTATCGCACGAACGCGCCAGGAAGCTGGGTCTAGGCTAGCGCCGCTAGGTGGCACATCCCACGAATTCGCTGGGGTTCTTGTCAGATAGAGGGCGGAAAGGCTTGTCTCCCGCCGATTCCTGTAGATATAGAAGCGGATGCGCCTGCACACGGCGAAACGCAATTGGAGGGGCAGGCATCCCCGCTTAACCTCCCCTACTTCAGGCGGGCGCACGTCCATGAACAGGGGATGCCACCTCCCAAGGAAATACGGCATCCTTCGTTCGCGCACGCAAAAGCCGCTTGCGCGGTCAGTCTAAAGTGAATTAGATCTCCGCTGCAGACCCCCGACTGGCAGACAGGATAGGCCCACAGAGGCGGCGTGTCTGCGCTTCCAGCGATGCCCTACCCCATGTGGCGGCGGGCGCGACCTCGCCACTTCACCTGCAGTGACCCCAGCCTCACGTGCATAGGGCTCCCTTCCTTTCTAGCGCTTATTTGCTTTTGGGGCTAGCATACCCGAAAGGAGGGAGAAAGCCCAATTCCTTGGGGTGAAAATTCGTCCTCACCCTCCCTCCCCATCGCTTCCAAGCGTGAGCCCGTCGCCACTTTGGGGTAAACCCTCTCCAGCACTACCACTCCTCACGCTCAAAACGAGGGGTTGAAAGAGGCTCACGATGCATGGACTGGCATACCACTTGGCTTCGTGCTATACTAGCCAGGCTTGTAGAGTAGCTGGCGGATGAGGATCGGCGGCGATTCAACGTGTGCTGTTGAGGTAAGGGGATGGCCCAAAAAAGATGGAGCGTCGCTCGGCGCGCTCCAGCCGATCATATCGGTGCTTTTGCCGGTCTCGATCCTCTCTTGGTGCAACTCCTGATCAACCGCGGCATTACTACACTTGAAGAGGCCCACAGCTTTCTGGCGGTCGACGAGAGGCTGACCTACGATCCAATGCTCCTCGACGACATGGACGTCGCGATCGGGCGGCTGCGGAAGGCGTTGAACCGGCGAGAGCCCGTGGCTGTTTATGGCGATTTCGACGTCGATGGCATCACTTCCACCGTTCTGCTTGCCCAAGCGCTGCGCACCCTCGGCGCAGTCTCGGTGACTCCCTACATCCCCCATCGCCTAGACGAAGGCTATGGACTGAACTGCCGCGCGCTGAGAAGCTTACATGAGCAGGGTATCCGGCTGGTGGTCACGGTGGATTGTGGCACCAACTCCGACCGAGAGATCGCCTTTGCCCGCAGCCTCGGGATGGACGTAATCATCACCGACCACCACTCAACTTCTGGGGCTTGCCGGACCGCGCTGGCGACGATCAATCCCATGCGTCCGGATTCCCGCTATCCTTTCCGAGAACTGGCCGGCGTCGGCGTGGCTTTTAAGGTAGCACAGGCCCTCTTCTCAGAGTATAGTAGCGCTGACTGGTCAGAGCAGGAAAGTAGCCTCCTGGATTTGGTAGCCTTGGGGACTGTCGCCGACCTCGCGCCTCTCATCTGTGAAAACCGCTACCTAGTGCACCGCGGCCTGGTGGCCCTAAACCGCACCGCGCGCCCCGGCTTGCGCGAAATGGCTCTCTGTGCTGGCGTGCGTCTTGGCAGCCTGAACACGAGCACGATTGGCTACGTACTCGGGCCGCGTTTGAACGCTGCAGGACGGCTAGACGACGCCATAGTCAGCTACAACCTTCTTTCCACGAAATCGGCCACCGAGGCTGCCGATCTGGCCAGCATTCTCGAAACCCAGAACCAGGAGCGACAACGCCTGACGAGCGAGGCCATCCTTCGAGCGAAAGAACAAGTTGGCCCAACTGCCCCGGAAGCGCCGGTCCTGATCATTAGCGGGAAAGCCTATCCCCAAGGCATCGTAGGGCTCGTGGCCGGAAGGCTCGCCGAAGAGTTCTACCGGCCGGCGCTGGTGATCGACCAAGGCGAAGAGGAATGCCGCGGCAGTGCTAGGAGTATCCCGGAATTCAACATCATCGCCGCCTTGCAGCAATGTAGCGACCTATTGGTTCGCTTTGGCGGTCATGCACAGGCCGCCGGTTTCACCGTTCGAGCTGAGCGGCTGGACGAATTCCGCCATCGGCTCACCGAGCTTGCCATCCAGGAGCTGCGGGACAAAGATCTGTGTCCGACGCTGACGATCGATGCCGAAGTGGCCTTGGGCGAGCTGAACCATAACGCATATCAAACGATCCAGCGGTTAGCTCCCTTTGGCTACGGCAACCCGACTCCAACTTTCCTCAGCCGAGGGGTGAAACTGATCGAAAGCCGTGTGGTTGGCTCCCAGGGCAATCACCTGCGCCTTAAACTCCACGACGGGCGCACCATCTGGCCAGGGATCGCCTTCCGCCAGGCCTCGGCGTTGGACCGACCGGTGTCAAGTGTGGATATCGTCTACTCCCTAGATGTCAACGAGTGGAACGGCAACCAGTATCTCCAGCTTCGCATCAAAGACCTGCGACCTGCGGAAGCGTAGTAGCGATCCGACTGAATAGAGCGGGAGATTGTCGCTGGCGAGCGAGTGTAGGCTACCCTTAGCGCGGGCAACGCCCTGGGCGGAAAGCCTTCGGCTGAAAGCGCAACTGGCTAGAAACGCCCGCTTCCGAGCGTGTGGTTCCTTTCGTCGTGCTGGGAGAGTGCCGCTATATGGGGCATCGTCTCCATTCCACGCACCTTGACTATCGTGTGTGGAGCTATTGGGCAATTGAACCACAGCGTCTCTGGGATCGCAGCCGCTCCTGCCATGGCCGCATCGCTTCGCGGTCTCACAGGTGCGCTTTGCCACAGACGAACCATGGGCATGCTTGGTCGTTCCGCGGAAGGACGCAAACTTTGTGCCTGCGTCCTTGGAAACAGGCACCGTGCTACCGGTGCAAGTTACCGGAACGATTCTTGGTCGTAGTCGGCGCTGACATACGAGCCGAACCATAGAGTGTGTGCCAGAGAGTCTCCCTAGGCGCCTCTAGGTTGAAGCCTACCGCGTGGAGTCTCGCAGCGCCAGCCCGCCACGTGTTTTGCCCCGGATTGATGCTCAGCGTCCTCCCCAGTTGGTCCCAATAGTAGCCTGTGACCGATGGCGATTCGTGGATGTGGCCATGAAGCGTCAGCGGCGGCTGGTGCTTTTCGATGAACCGCCGGATAGCCAGACTGCCGATGGCCCGGTGGTCGGAGAGGCTATCTAGGTAAGTGGCATGCGGCGGGGCGTGCATTACATACACGGTACGCCGGGGGTCGCTTAAGCCGGCGAGGATCTGGAGATCCTCCTCGATCGAGTTTGGCAGGTTGCTCGACCCGTGGTAGAGGCGCCCAATCGGCCCAGGGCGGTCGGCAAGGTCACGGCGGTCCCAATCCTTGATCACGAAAGGAGTGGGCGGCACACAGCTGTAGCCGGCAATGAACCATCCATTGGTCAATCCATGGCTTCTCATGTGAAGCAGTGAGTAAAGGCCCTCGCTCTCCGCGGCCTCCAAGGCGTCCATATTGACTGCCCAGTCGACATTCCCCATCATCAGGTATACCCGCAGATTGGGGAGGCGCCGCCGCAGCGCCGCAAAGGCTGGGTTGAGATGACCGAAGATGAATTCCCGCTGTGACTCTGTGATGCCGTAAAAGACCCCGTCTCTGGGCATCAGATCACCGCCTAGGATCAGCGCCTCTGCCCCGGCGTTCTCGACAAGTGCGAAGAGCTCGCTGTACAGATCAAGATCCCCGTGCAGGTCGGAACTGTAGATGATTTGACTGGTCTTGGCCTCAGGCATTTTGACTCCCTACTGTCCGCGAACGGCTCACCAGTTCAGGTTGGTCTGGCTTCACGCTCAATAAATCAACCGAGCCAAAGCATTGGCACCCGGTGCTTCCTCGGAAACGCCAAGGAGACCCTTGGCATAGAGTTGGCTAGACAAACCGCTGCAGGCGAGCAGTTCATCGCGCCGCCCTCCCTCGACGATACGCCCATATTCCACGACAAGGGTGCGATCAACATTGCGGATTGCCGACGGACGGCGCGCAAGCTGAACACGGCCCGCCCTCTCAGCAGGATGCCCACGGCACGCCGGATCAGTGCCCTAGTGTAGGAATCGATCTTGCTAATGGCTTCGCCGAGGATCCGGATTCGCAGATCCGCAAGGGTCGCCCGGGCGAAGCTGATCAGCTGATGCGGCCCGAGACTCAGCCGTGTGCCACGCGACTGTACTTCGGCATCGTAACCCTTGTCCATGTGGCGGATGATCTGATGCAGCACCTCGATTCCGGGCTCGTACTCGAAGCAAACCGAGTCAAAGCGCACCTCTCCCGCAATCTTCAGCGCGGCCGTGTTTGGCGCGTCGCAGATTTCGGAGCTTGCATTGAGGATCTCGTAGATTCGGTCTCCAGCCGACAATACCCTAGCAATGAGCATGACCATTCAGGCCGGTCGGCGAACCAGCATTACTAGCATGGCTATCTGGCCACTGAAGACCACCAGCCTGGCGAGCGTGGGGCGGTTGGCGACCACTTCTCGACCGCCGTACCAGAGAATGACGCCGACTGCGACGCCAAGGATTAGGGTTCATGACCGGCAGGTTGAAGGTTTGCTGGCGCACCGTGAGGCCGCAGTCGATAGACTCCTTAATCAGCCAAGGAACCGCTTCGCCAAGAAGCACCGAGACTGTCAGGTAAAGGTAGGCGGCCACCACTCGCGGCCGATAGCGCCAGAGGTAACCCAGCAAGCAGAATAGAATGCGCATATCCATCTCTCAACTAGTACACGTGTGATTATAGCACACCGGCCGATCGCCTGTCATCTTGCTCTTGAAAACAGGAATGCGATTTGCCGAGCACCCCGGCAGACCCTATAATTTAGGGGAGCACCTCTCTTGTCAAATGCAGGCGGCCAGGAGAAAGAAGATGCCCGTGTCCCTACCTTTCAGAAGAGTAACTGCGGAGGAGATCAAAGAACAGCGCGACGAGCACTACCACCGGCGTGCCGGTCTTCGGCTGCAACGCGCGGAGGACGCCGCGCGCTTCGTCGACGAGGTCGGTTTCTGCCTGCTTTTCCCGGCGCGCGGCATTGAGCTTCCTAGCTTGTGGGAGGCCGTCAACGGTTGCGAAAGGCCGCTGCCGCGTCGTCATCACGACCGGGCCCTTAGCCTGACCTGGGATTGGAAGGATTCTCTCCCAACGCGCGGCAGGGTCTACTATGGTAAGCTGCTCAAGCAGAAGCCCACTTTCGTCTCCTTAGCCATGTTCCCCTACTTCTACGCCTTGTCCGGCAACTATGGCGAACTGGAGGACTATTTGGGGGAGTATGCGGACGGGAAGATGAGCGAGGAGGCAAAGCGCATCTACGAAGTCTTGCTCACGCAAGGCGCTTCCACCACCGGCGTCCTGCGCCGGGAGGCCGGCCTCTATGGCAAGATGCTCGCCTCTCGCTTCGATCGGGCGATCGCCGAGCTGCAGGCCTCTCTGAAAATCATCAAGACCGGAATCTCCAATGCCAATCGTTGGAAGTACTGCTACGTCTACGATGTGCTGATCCGCCGTTTGCCGGCCGAGGTGGAAAGGGCGAAGCAGATCAGAGGTCGCGAAGCGATGCGGGTGATTGTCGAGAAGCTATTGGAAACGGTCGTCGTGGCCACGCCGTCGAGAATTGCCTGGCTCTTTGGCTGGGACTCGGCGGTCACCCAGCGTCTGATCGATGGCCTCGTCGAGAACGGTCCACTGATGAGAGTGGAATGGGAAGGTGCCGAGGCGGTCACGCTGGCGAGGCTCTGGTAGGATCGGCCTCGATTGGTTTGCCGAGCACATGAAGTCCAAGCCTGATGCGGGCTAGCACAATATCGCACCCTACCGCTGTTTGGGACAAATTGTCTCTAGCAACCGGCCTCCGTGCCCGAGATTGCCGCGCTAGCGGCATTCCCGGTTATGAATGCATGTATCGTCCTTCTCCGAAACACGGCAAGTGCGAGGAGAATCGCCCGACCAAACAACGCCTGGCCTGCCTCGTGCAGCCACCATAAGGTCGATTCTGGCCCCCAGCCATGCCCGTCGTTTCGCAGAAGAACGAATGGTCCAGATCGCTCCGCGTCTGCATTAAGGCTCGTCAACCCGCCGGAAACCAGCGCGCAATGACGTGGGCTGCCTCAATCGGTCTGGATCCCGGCCCTCGTCGGAATGACAAGATCACGAATTAAGAGCCTCGTGTCTACCGCAGCCGGATCACCGCCAAGTACACCGCTATGCCCAGAGCAACCAAGCCGTATAGGCTAGATATGGAGCGCAAGGTCCCCGCAATCGCAGCCTGGGCCACGGCGAGAATGAAGTCGGCATCCAGCGAGGCAATCGGTAGATTGCGCAAGAGAATCGAGAAGAAGCTGCTAACTACGAAGGCCGAGAAGACACTCAGCCCGGCAATTAGTTGGAGACCAGCGCCTCGTTTGCGGTTGACGGCCTGGCTGATCATCTCCCCTGTGGCGTAGCCGATTCCTAGCGCGATCAAGAGCGTGAAGAACCCGCCAATCGCCAGATTCAGCCCGGCCCAGAGGAGCCCACCGGCGACAGCGACACCAAGCCCGGTGCCAAGTGCCCGCAGGTAGTAGTTACCGCTGACATCGTAAAGCGGTACACGGCGCAGGTTAGCGCACTCACGACAGCGCGCGCCAACAGGCGTATGAATCATGCACTTTGCGCAGATCGGCTTCTCGCACTTGCTGCAGCGCAGTTCGGTCTCTATGTTAGGATGGTAGGTACATTTCATGAGTAGACAATCAGCTATCAACCTTAAGGACTCAGCCATCAGCCATCGCTGTGCCGGGTCATTCAAGGCCGCCCAATACCTCTCCGCCGAGGGCGGAGAACTGATCGCTGACGGCCAGCTTCACAAGTATAAGTCCCGGCGGAGGCCGTGTCAAAGGCAGTTTCGGATGCGGCAATTGCCCGTCTTCCGCCTGCATGCTGTGTTGGTGGCACTGCGAATCAGCCAGAAAGCCGACGTCCAGGTAAGCTTATGAGTAAGGGAGAATTCGGCGCCGCGCAAGTCTACGCCGGTTTCATCCTTCTCGGCAGGGTGACCTTCTTCCCGCTCTTGCCCCCACCGTGGCCGTCACCTCTAGCGGCTCTAGCTTCGCCACTGTGGGCGTGGCCGCGGTGCCAAGTGGGCCATTAAGACAAGGTCCCTCGCCCCCCAGTTACTCGTGGCTCATGGCAGCGTGAGAAAGGACTCCTAGTACCGGCAACGGCATGGCCGATCGCAAGTTTCGGCTGGCGGATGGCGGCTTTGGTTATCGGCCCGTTAGGTGACCCAGGCCGCATGTTCTTCAAAAAGCCCGAAGGCAGGCTCTCGCTCGTCCTTTGACGGTGCGCTACCGGGCCCGACCGGGGGAGACTGAACGGACTTACGAGGCCGACGGTTAGTCTTGCAGACGGCCGCGGGATAGGCGGGCTGCCGTACGGAGCGCCTCACCCATACTGCGATGGTCAGCGATGTTTCGCCCGGCGATGTCGAACGCCGTGCCGTGATCCACGGAAGTGCGCAGGATGGGGAGACCCAAGGCGATGCTGATGCTCTCTTCGAAGCCAAGCACCTTGACGGGGATATGGCCCTGATCGTGGTACATCGCTAGCACGACGTCGAACTCGCCCCGCGCCGCGCGGGTGAAAATAGAGTCGGCAGGGTACGGTCCTCGCGCTTCGATACCCATCGCCACAGCCTCCTGCACGGCCGGCGCGATCTCTGCGCTCTCCTCGTTCCCATAAAGACCCCCCTCGCCCGCATGAGGGTTCAGAGCGGCCACCGCGATCCGGGGTCTGGCAAAACCCCAGCGGCGGAACTCGCGATCGGTCAGGGCCAGCCGTTTCAAAATGCGGTCCCGCCTCACCAAGTCGCAGGCTTCCCGCAGGGAGTAGTGGGTCGTAAGATGGACCACCCGCAGGGGGCCGGTGGCCAGCATCGTGGCGTACTCCGTGGCGCCGGTAAGGTGGGCGATGTACTCCAGGTGCCCCTGCTCCTTGTAGCCCGCCAGAGTCGTGGCCTCCTTGCTGATCGGCGCAGTCGCGATGGCGTCCACCTCGCTGTTCACGGCCAGCTCCGTCGCCTGCTGGACGTACTCCATTGACGCCCGACCGCAAGCGGCCGAAACCCTGCCCGTGGCAAAGAGCAAAGGGTCGACGTTCTGAAGGTCGAGCACATCCAGCGTGCCGAGCGCAAATCCCGCGTCCGCCAATTGACGGATCGGATGGATCGTCAGCGATACGCCGGTGACGTCGATGGCTTTGGCGAGGACGGCGGCTGTCCCCACTACTAAGGGGCGACAGATGGCATGTATTTCCGATTCGGCCAGGGCCTTGACGACCACCTCGGGTCCAACCCCGGCCGGATCTCCCATGGTTATGGCGATGATAGGCTTGGAATCGTTCAATGTTTTGTCTCCCTTGACCGGGATTGCAAGAGTTCCCGACCAGCGCATCTGCGAAATCCGTTAATCTGCGTCAATCAGCGGTTCAGATATTCTCCCCGGCCTCTTCCTTGCTGATCTCGCGCAGGCCCGCGGCGTATCGAGGCGGCAGAGAAGCATACATGTTCTCGCCCTCCGTCATGCGCTTAACCTCGGCCTCGGACACCTCGCCGACGACGCGGGCCGGGACGCCAACCACGACCTTGCGGGACGGGATTTTCATGTTGCGGGGCACGATGCAGCCCGCGCCGACGATCGCGTAGTCACCAACCTCCGCGCCATCGTTGACCACGGCGTTCATCCCGATGAGCACGCCCTTGCCGACGGTCGACCCATGGACCACCGCGCCGTGTCCCAAGTGCGTGCCTTCGCCAATGCGCACCACCTGCCCGAGACCGCCGTGGATAGTGCTGCTGTCCTGCACGCTGGTCTTGTCGCCAATGACGATCTCACACCATTCTGCTCGCAGGCTGGCGCCAGGACCGATGAAGCAACGGTCGCCAATGGTCACGGCCCCGATCACCGATGCCAAGGGGTGCACATAAGCGCCGGGATGAACCTTGGGTCGGCGGTCTTCCAACTCGTATATAGCCATAGTCAGCTCCCGTCAAGATGTTGTCAGAGGCCAACGGACGCGTCAGGAAGCGAGGCCATGGTTTGACCTCTTACCATTCTTTGCAACGCTGGCTGAAGTCCATGCTACGATCAACAGGCGGCTCTTGTCAATCGTATCGGGATGCCGAAGCGACGGTGCAGGGGTTCTCTCCGGTGATCTAGAGGGTTATTTCGATGCCTTCACCCTTGGAAACGTCACCGACCACCCAAGACGGCTGGGCACTGGCGGCGAACTGCTCTAGGAGCATACTGAGCCGCTCCGGTGGGATCGCGGCTAGCAGTCCACCCGACGTCTCTGGTGTGAAGAGCAGCATCCTCATCTCTTCCGCCATGGCTGGCGGGAAGTGCACCCACCGCTCGTAGGTGTCCTTGTTCCGGCAAGCGCCACCTGGGAAGAGAGAAGCCTCGGCATAGCCCACGGCTCCCTCCAGGAAGGGCAGCTTCTCGGCAGAGAACCGCAAACGCGCACCACTTCGTTCGGCCATTTCATATGCATGCCCTAGCAAGGAGAAGCCGGTGATGTCTGTGCAGGCATGGACGCCGGCGTTTCTGAGCAAGCTGGCAGCCTCTTTGTTGAGCCTCTTCATGCTCTCTACCGCTGCGGCGACGTGGCGCGGATCGGCAACCTCTCCTTTGAGCGCGGTGGTGATAATTCCCGTGCCCAAAGGCTTGGTCAGGACCAACGAGTCACCTGGTTGAGCTCCGCCCTTGGTGAATACCTGGGCGGGATGAACCATGCCCATTACCGCCAACCCATACTTGGGTTCCTTGTCGACGATCGTGTGACCACCCACCAACGCGCCTCCAGACTCGGCCACCTTCTCCGCACCGCCACGCAGGATCTCGCCGATGACTTCTGGTGGAAGATCCGACGGGAAGCCGCAGATGTTGAGCGCCAGTGCGACCTCGCCACCCATAGCGTAGACGTCGCTCATGGCGTTGGCGGCGGCTATGGCACCATAGTCGTAAGGGTCATCCACCACGGGCGTGAAGAAGTCCAACGTGAGAATCACCGCCACCTCTTTGGTGATCCGATAGACCGCGGCGTCGTCGCTTACCTCCAACCCCACGGTCAGGTTAGGATGCCGGCTAGCCGGAAACAGTTTCTGCAGCGGGCGCAGGACCTGCGCCAGGGCCTCAGGGCCCATCTTCGCCGCTCAGCCGGCCGCACTGGCCAAGGCCGTCAAGCGAATCTGCTCACTGCTCACTCTTGTCACCCCCTTCGCGTCGGTTTCCCGCGCCATGGCGAGGCCTGTGCATTCAGATCTCGTGGATACCGTCGAACTCCACCCGCGTGGCCGCAAGAGCGTGAAGTACGGTCGGCACATCACGGCGCCGGATGCGCACGCAGAAACCGCAGTCGGAGCTTAGGTGCCTGGGGACAGGGATCAGTTTGCAGGCGATCCCCGCCTCCCGCAGGACCTTTTCGGCCCGCAAAGCGTGACTCGTGGAGTAGACCAAGACTACGGCGTCCTTCTCACAAGGATCGTCTTCCACCGTGCCTCCCGGCGATTTCCTGAACGGCGGTTACGGCTCTATCTATCTCCTCGCCGGTCGTCAGCGCACTCAGTCCGAAGCGGACCGTGCCGGCAGGAAAGGTACCGATGGTCCGATGGGCTGCCGGTGCGCAGTGCAGGCCGACCCGGCACATGATCCCGTACTCTTCGTCAAGTCGCACACCGACTGCGCCCGGATCCACGCCGTCGATGTTGAAGGATACCGTAGCCGTCTGGTGTTTTGCCTCTAGTCCGCCATAGACGACCACGCCGCGGATTTGCCTCAAGCCGGCGATAAGCTGTTGCACCAGCATAACCTCGTGGTCCCGGATCGCCTGCACGCCTCTGGATAGCACCCACCGAACTCCGGCGCTCATGCCGGCTAGTCCCACCGCATTGGGCGTGCCACTCTCGTAGGCATCGGGGAGGAAATCCGGTTGTTCCTCCCGCTCGGAGCGGCTGCCGGTGCCACCCCGCTTCAGCGGTTTGAGCCTCGCCAAGTCAACCCTATCGCCGATCACCATCCCCCCTGTCCCCATCGGCCCGTAGAGAGACTTGTGCCCCGTGAAGGCTAGCAGGTCGATGCTGTCGACCTCCATGTCGATCGGATAGGCACCGGCAGTCTGGGCAGCGTCGACGAGCAGCAGCAAGCCGTGCCGGCGGGCAAGACGGCCCACCTCGGCGACGGGCACCAGGGTGCCCACCACGTTGGAGGCGTGGTTGAGAACGATCAACACCGTGTTCGCTCGCACTGCCGCCTCCACGTCAAGCGGGTCGAGGAATCCCGTAGGAGAGCACTCGACCACGGTTACCTCGACCCCTTGCCTCTCCAAGTCCCGCAGCGGCCGCATCACAGAGTTGTGCTCCATGCTGCTGGTGATCACGTGATCGCCCGGCCGCAGCAAGCCGTAGAGCACCAGGTTTAGCATCTCGGTCACGTTGGCGCCAAAGACCACCCTTAGAGGATCAGCGACGTGGAATAGCTCGGCCACGGCCTCGCGGGTGCCATAGACGACGCGGGCAGCCTCCACTGAGAGGCGATGGCCTGAGCGGCCGGGGCTAGCGCCGACCTCCTCGAGGCAGTGCATCATCGCCGCGGCGACCTCTGGAGGCTTGGGCCAAGAGGTCGCCGCGTTATCCAGATAGGTTATCCTGTCCGTCTTCGCCATGACCAGCCGATCCTCTTCTTCATCTGCTGATCGTCAGCCTGAACTCGTCGCCGACGGTCTCGACCTGTACACGCAGTCCAGCCCTTTCCGCCGCCCGGCGCACGTTCTCGCGTGACGTCACTGTGTCGAGCCAGACCTCGATTGGGAACTCCCCAGCCTCAAAGGCCCTCCTGGCCAGAATCACCGGTTGCGGGCAGGAGAGACCACGGGCATCGACTTGGATAGCCATTATTCCACCTCCGTTCTTAAGGCCACTCTCGGGGAGGGCTGCGTGGCCACTTTCTCCCGCATGGTGAAGCCGATCGCCAGACAGACTACCAGACCGATGATGACCGCCACGATGCCGGCGTTCGAAATGCCGCCGACCTGCAGCACGCCGTTGGCGACCTGATCGGCCTTACCGGCCAGACCAAAGTTGTGGGCGAAAGCCGCGCCCGTAATCATCCCCAGCACAAAGACCGCCGCGTCGCCATCGCCTTCACCGGAGAGAAACAGTTGCCGGCCAGGACAGCCTCCCGCCAGAGCGAAGGCCAAGCCGGCGAGCGCCATGCCCATGAAGTTCCAGAGGTGATTGCTATGCGCCACCGGCTGGGCGTCGAAACCGACCTTGACTTGACCAAGGACGAGATTGGTGGCGAAGGCGACTACAAGTAGCGCGGCAACGCCGCTAATGAGGTGGGTATCACGCATGAGGATCACGTCGCGGATGGAACCCATGGTACAGAAGCGGCTACGCTGCGCGAGGAACCCGATCACTAAGCCCGCGCCCAGCGAGATCCAGAGGGCGGCGTGCAGTGAACCGGGACCACTCTTGCTGAAGAAGACCGGGCCACCCTCGGCGAATTGCACTTCAAAGACCAAGAGTAGCAGCAGCCCGATCATCAGGAGAGGCATGATCCAGCCGACCGCCGGATATGTGCGTTGCGACCGCCCCAGGTTGTAGCCTGACTTCAGGAACATCACGCCGATGGTAACGCCGAAGGTCAACCCAGCCAGGCCGAGAATGGCGTTCAGGTCACCCCCGGCAAGACGCAGGAGGGCCCGCCACGGGCACCCCAAGAACGTCAGGGCGCCAATCATCGCGAAGGCTCCGAGGATGAAACGAACAATGGGAGCGGAACCGGCGCGGGCTTTGAACTCGCGGAAGAGGAGTGCGGCAGCCAGCGAACCCAGCACGAAGCCAATGATCTCTGGGCGGATGTACTGGACGACGCCAGCGCGGTGCAGACCGAGGGCGCCGGCAATGTCCCGTTCGAAACAGGCGACGCAGATGCCCATATTCGGCGGGTTGCCCGCCTTCTGGAGGAGCGGCGCGAGGATGCCGATCGCCGCCCCGGCAAGGATGATGCCCCACCGTGAGGCAAAGAAACGCGTGAGACGCTCTGACACTGTGACTACCTCCTTGAGAGTATTACCGCAACGTGGTCCGGCAGACCACGGTTTGGCCATATGAGACCGCCGCCAGCACACGCCGGCGGCGGTCATACTCCCACAGAGGCAGAGAACCAAGGCTTAGGGCGCGACCATGACCTCGCTCCTCGACGTGTACAGAACGGCCTGCAAGCGCCAACTGGCGCCGTTAGCCGAGTTTCATGTACGGCTGTGGCTCAGTTCCAACACTGTCTTACTCCCTTTGGTTACTCGCGCGCCCACATTAGTAGCGTGAGAGCGAACGGTAGACTGCTGCTCGTCCAGTATAGCGTAAATCAGCGGCAGTCGTCAACACTCTCCGAATTGCATCATCATAAGAGTTACCGAGTAGTGTATCGTTGCCTGACAAATACTGTTACCCGAGGAGACTGGGGTGGGAGAAATGTCACGCGGCAGCATACACGAGTATGCAGCGGCGATACGGGACCGCTACGAGAGAGGTAACCGAAAGGAGCGGACGAGGATTCTGGATGAATTCGTGATGGCTACCGGTTACCATCGCAAATCGGCTATTCGTCTCTTGAAGAGTGCGCCATGCGGTCAGAGGAAAGCGACCAGCGGTGGCAGACGAGGACCTAATCACCGGTATCAGAGGGAAGTGGTCCCTGCCCTCCGTAGCGCTTGGGAGAGTGCGGACTGGGTCTGTAGTCGGCGCCTAAAGCCCTTGATGCCCAAGCTCTGGGAGGCTTTGCATCGTCATGGGGAACTGGTCTTAGCCCCGGCGGTACAGAGGCAACTCTGCGCCATGAGCAGACTCGCCGAGCACGCCAGGCTGGTGCAGCGGTACTCGTACAGAGGCAACTCTGCGCCATGAGCAGTGCCACGATGGACCGCTTGATCCGACCTTACCGCCGTCTGCAAGTCAGGCGGGGCTTGAGCACTACCAAGCCCGGCGCCTTGCTCAAGGAGATGATCCCCTGTCAATAGCCGCCTCATGTCTGACGCATACCCAATGCTTGGTTGGTTAGCTTGCTCGACTGTCTAGTGAAAAACGAAGCGCCTTTCGGGTAGGATAGTGGTTGTCGAGGCCGATCCTAAACCAGAAAGAAGCTTCCATGAAATGGTACCCAGAGATCAGGGCTGGCGTCAAACGGTGTATGCCCTTTCTCCTGCCTACCCAAGGGGCTAACCTATAGCCCTCCTCGTTCGCGCTATCCTCATCAAACGCTCCCTCTGCGTCACCGACCTCGCCCCTACCTTCCCCAGAC
>Ga0315298_1003089_pt1 | contig 26975 bp, 19 predicted proteins | sample WHS_1_MG_FD_203077 | JGI IMG/M metagenome (GOLD analysis project Ga0315298, IMG submission 203077) | Extremophilic microbial mat communities from Washburn Hot Springs, YNP, Wyoming, USA - WHS_1_MG | ecosystem: Environmental > Aquatic > Thermal springs > Hot (42-90C) | place: USA: Wyoming... | reverse complement strand
TGTTCTATTGAGCGAAAAATCCCGGTTACTGAGGCCTGCCTGGCGCATTGGCCGAGGCTTGGCCTGGCTTTTGACTCGCAATTCCCTCTGCAACAGCCGTGCCAAATCACTCGCTAAAGATTTGGGACGTATACATGAGACTCATCGCTTTGCTTCCCGTGCCCCCCGATAGGTTATTATTCGGAACAGCTGCGATAACAGTCTTTTTGCGGTTTGCCACGGACTGTCCAAGCCGAGGTAGCGCCTGAATTGGATTACACGATAGAGACCGGAACGTGCCGCGCCGTCCGGCCCGCCCCACATCTTTTCCGCCTGGTTGAGCATGCCCTCTTGAATCAACCGGCTCCGCAGGAATTCGACCAGGGCCCGATACACGCACACGTTGCCGGCCTGCACGTAATTCGGGAGGATTTCATAGCGGTGTCTAATGAGATCCAATTTCGATTGTATCGTGCACCAAGCTTCCGAGTCCGGGGGGTGCCCCGCTAGCAAGTCCGCCTCCAACCCTCGCAACCAGTAATAGTCCCATTCCATCCAGTCTGGATTACGCCTGCGGAGACCAGCATACAGTTTTGAAATCGGCCTGAATGCGGCCCTGATGATAGGATCGAGAGCATGTCCAAGAAAAAGACTGTACCCGGCCCATGTATGAAAGAGGTCGATCCGGTAATACCGCGCTATCCAACACAAATAGCGGCATTGCGCCCGACCGTGCCTCCGTGCGAGCCGAGCGCCCTCTAGCATGAGGCGAAGTCCCTTGCGATAGTGATAGAGCCCTATTAACCAAGCGAGTCCCGGGCGCTTGATGAGGCACAGATGCTCGTATCCGAGCCACACGAGATCACCGGCTACGCTGCCATCAGCTCTGCCGTAGCGCCGACGCTTCAAGTCGATGACAGCCTTCATCTGGCGTATCGCTGGGCGCAGTTCTCGGCGCGTATGGTGCGTGTGGGCCTGCACTTTGCGCACCCGAGCTTCCAAGACCGGATCGTTCAGCACGAACGGATGCCGCAACAGCCTTTCGAGAAGCAGCTCATTGAACCGACCTCGATTCTGCAACACAATTGCCATCGAGATTGCCGTCCGAAGGCCAGCTCCGTCTGCGCCCACGGAATCCATGAACAAGCGACCATTAGGTTTGGTGATAGGTTTGTTTCGTCTCGGCGGCGGCTTGACATCTACCCCTACAGCCGAGGCTACCGCAACGAGTAGTTCTGATGGATCTCCAACGTATGAGGTAAACGCAGTCCGACCCCGTACCAACCAATCACGTATCCTCTTCTCCCTTTCATTTGCTTCCCACGGACCCTGCCTGTCTGAGACCTCTCGGGGCGATGCGTAGTGTATCCAGTGCACATGGGCCAGCCTCGGCACGAGTTCGTCAAGGATTGGAAACACGTCCCAATCGTTGTCACTGTAACCTGCAACTAGAAGCTCCGAGCCTGCCGTAAGCGCTGCAAACAGCCTGCGACGGTTCCGTGGATCTGGTTTGTCACCAATTTCTGGCAGCGTCGTTGAAACAAGTTGAAACGCCTCAAACACAGACGCGTCTGGTGCAAGTGAGCCGTGGGGTTTGATGATCTTGACCGGATCGGTTCCATTACCATATCGGAAATTCGCGCATTCATGGTAGGGTTGACTATCGCGGCCAGGCTCGCTGGGAGCTGGAGACAACGGGCATTCCGTGACAGATGCTCCGCCATGCACGTGGATTGCTTCCTCAAGCAGCAAATCGAAATTCAGGGTGATGCAATTCTGGATCCAGCCCTCCGCTGCCAAAGCGCCGAGAGCTCCGTGATTTGAATTCCAAACGTTTGTCTTCAGCATCGACAGGTATTCGTTGATCGTCCGGCTTCGTCCATGAGTGTCCTGCAAGGCAGTGAGCAACATCTCGAGCGGGGCTTCTTTCAGGGCATTGCGAGCTTTTTCAATTTCCTTGGTCTCCAAAGCCGAATCCTTGAGAAGTGGGCGAACGGAATTCCAAAGGGCGACCCGCAATGGCCGAATGAGGTCCATAGCTAACGGCAACCGAGAATCGGGGGTCTTCGATATGCCGGCGCCTAAGAATGGAACCACCCGCTTTTGCTTGAACGCTTCAGCTAAATGCCCTTTTGCGGTGCTGTAATTTGGGTCATCCCGTGTGATGAAAACCGTATCACTGTGGTGTGTCTCTTTATTCATGAGGCCAATCAGCGCTCTGTGAATTCTTGTTCAATCCTGCGCTTGAGCTCAGCCGCTTCGCTGTATCCCAAAGAGACCAACCGCTGGCAGATGCTGTTTAGAAGAGGCAGAAACGCCGTCTTCTTGGGGAGCCGAAACAGCACCGATTCAATGTCTTGGAAATCCCACCAATGGCCGCCACGGTCTTCGAGAAGCCAATCCAGTAGCTGCAGCACCGCTTCCGGGTATTTTTCGGGGGCTTCGTGCTCCCTCAAGATGTGGGGGACAAGGCAGAGGTTTTGCTGAACACGAGGGCCTTGAACAACAAATTCAACGGCTTCGGGAAAGGCCGCTCCGACCGCAAACGCCCATTCGAGCATTTTGTCGGCCTCCTTGGCCTGCAACGGGCAGGGTCTGCCATGCAGCCGTTCTTTCCAGTAGTCCTTCATCCACCGTTTCCACAGCAGCGCCTTGTGGGCATCCGGCGCGCCCTTCAGAACCAGCGCCATTTGTCCCGCCCACTTGGACTTTTCGTCGTCGGTGAGAACAACCAAAAAATCCCTGAACCAGTTGCCTTCGTTTATGTCGAACAGGCAGGAATAAACCATGACTGCGATGTGGCGGTAGAAGCCTTCCTGCAACTCGTGTCCGACATCGTGGAAATGCGGAAATGCTTCCCGGTAGATGGGTGGCATGCGCAAAATCAAGTCGCGCGACAGTTTCCCGTAACCCGCATGTGGCTCCCACATCAGAAAAGCCTCCTCGCCGACCACCGAGAATTGGAACTTCGGAAACAACTGCGCTGTGGCCCACGCAGGATCAACATGATAAACAAATGGAAAATGCAACGCCAACGTCGCCCTGCCGAGTTGGCTGGCGTAGTCCGCGCCTGCCACCATGTCCGCCAGAGGCTCTTTTAGCCAATCGGGAAAGCCCGGAATCTGCGCATCAGACTCGCCTTTCTGCAGCTCAGCGCACTTCAACCAGAACTCTGTGATGTGACCGGCCGGGTGGTTGATCGCCCGGTGAACCCATTTATGATTCTTGAAATCTTTTGTGACACGAGCCTTCACGCCTTTGATCTGCTTCCAAATCAGCAACGACATCCGAATCATCAGTTCGAGGTTCGCAGGTGACGGCCGCTTTTGCGCGGAAAGGTCCACACCACGGAAGAAAAAAACAGTCAAACCCTCTAGGTGTCGGAATTCAGGCAAATGGGCCTGCAGGGCCTCCAACAGGCACTTCAGCTTGTCCTGCGGCATGGCCGAGAGGTTCATCCTCCAGAATGCGGCATCCCACAGGTCGCTGCTCCATGCCTCGCGCTGTCGAAGTGCGTCCAGCAGGGCGACACCCCAAGCGGGGTTCTGGGCGCAAGCCTCACCCACAGCGTCCAGCAATCCTCCTCGCGATTCCTCGAATGGGGCTTTCCCTCCCTGGTAGCTCAGCAACCAGTCAATCTGTGAATCGGGCGGCGCACTGAGCAGGTCGGTCGCGGACTTAGGAGTTCGCGAGCCTTCGGACACCTGCCCGCCTCCAAAGAACACCTGATCCATGCCTTCGTAACCCCGAAAGTCCGGTTCACGCTGCTTGAGTGCGGCCAGAGCCTGAGCAGCTTCTGAACATCCCTGGTTCTTTGTGGCTAGGAACCACGTCAGCCTGTCGATCTGACGTTGCCGCCACTCTTGCCACGCTTCCTGCGCCACATCATCAGGACGCTTCTCTGAAGGCCCTTGATTGATTGCCTGCCATAGGGCCTGCTTCGCTGTCGCGTCCAGGGCGGTGTAGCAGTCGGACAAGACGAGCCAAGCTTCGTGCGCCGCACCGAAGACGGGTGGGTGGACCAGTTGGTGTTCGCGAATCAGCTCGACCTTGCGGGGCTTGGGGATGTCTTTAGAAAGGTGGAGCGCATACAGGCCCACGCGCACCAAAACTGGAATTCCCGAGCCGAGCCAACTGGCCACTCGGGGTTCCGGCAGCGACCATCCCTGCGTTGCGCTTTCCTCAAGCACATCCAGGAACAGATCAAGGACCAAGTTCAGGCCGCGCCCACTCCGGTAAACATCGCGTTCGTAAATGCGTCCCCGGTGACAGCAGGGATCATAGGTCGCGTCACTGCGCTCTGCCGCCCGGTAAAGCTCATGCGCTTCCCGGAGCCGATTCTCCAGCAGGAGAAGCAACGATTCCCTGAGTTCGGAAAGCCGGGGCTTGAAGCAATCCTCCCACACCCTATCGAGTTCATGGACTTCCCCAGCGACAGCGATTTCAAATTCGGCCTTGTCCTTGGACCCAACCGTGTCACCGCCTTTTAGGGGGGAGGCGAAGTCAAAACCCTTCCTCACGGCGATACGAAAATCGGTGAGACGGCGCAGGAGAGCCATGCCGAGCGTGTGCGGAGCCGCCTTCGCCACTATCCGCAGCAGGTGCGACAGTTCGCGCATCGAATCGGGCGGGCAGGTCTCGGCGAGGACGAGCACCCATTTTTGGATGAACGGACTGCTCCAGTCCACATCGCAGTTCCGCCACAATTCACTGCAGAGGGCTGACCACAGCCACCGTCCGATGCGACCGCGGTGCTTCTCGACGAGAAGCAAGCCCCCGTCGGATTTCTCGGCCAGGAGCTCCTTGGCCAACCAGTAAGCTAGTTGCTTTTGGGGTGTCGGCAGTTCGTGCCGATCCTGCTCGAAGAGCGGCGTCAGCACCCCTTGTTCTTGGAGCCACTTGACCCACCGCCAGCCCCGCGCTGCTGTGGTAAAGAAGTGGCACGAGTCCTCACGTTGCAGACACCGCTTGAGCAGGGCTGATTGAGACTTGTCTGGTGCAAGGTTCTCCGGGGCGCACACGATGTTTTTCACCCGGTCGGCGATGTCGGTCGGCTGCTGTCTAGAGAAATCGGCCCACCTCCTGACCCCGGCGTAAAGATGGGCAAAGGGGTTGCTGCCCGACGCCTTCTCAAACGTGATTTCTCGAATTCCCAACGATGTCCAGCGTGCCGCTTCATCGGCTGCAGTCAGGGCAAAGCGCGGTGCGATTCGCTTACCTGACATCCCTCGTGCCAAGTATTCCACCGGCGGATCACTGTGGCTGTAGCCGACAAACAAGGTCGTGAATTCGGCGAACAGCCGTTGGAGGAATTCCCGCGCCCACCCCTCGGTGAGGTAAGCCCGTCCTAAATCCTCGTCCGTCAACACCAGCGGTTCCGGCCTCTTGATCCAGCCGTGTAGGTAAACCAGCCCCGCAAACTGATTGCCTAACGGCAGAGCGGGGGCATTGTAGCAATCGGTTTTCCAACCCCGCTCCTCAAGCACCGTTGGGAAATGGCTGTCGAAATTGGTTGTGACAATACGGACGTGTTCGGGCGTGGTGAAGAGGTCAAGCAGCGAGCGATGCAACTCAGTTGGCTTTGACGCCGGGTCTCCAATTATGGAACGGCACAGCCTTTGAACGTCCACACCTTGGCGGAACAGCTCGCCCAAGAGGTAATCCAGCCTGGCGTTGTACCTGTCGATTTCTGCAGCCAGCGGATGCGATCCGGCAATTTTCTCGGCCAGTCTTCTGAAACTCGGCAGATTGGAAGGCGCGCCCATTGACACACCAGCCCCTGCGAAGACCACCAGCTTGCCCTGCTCTTGAGCTTCAAGCAATTCGTCGGGAATGTCTATAGGGTGAAAAAACATCGCGCGTCGCGTTTGGTTTAATGGTCCTTTCCCCGGCAAGCGTATCGGGCTTCTTGGGCATCTTCAAAGCCTTCAAAAACCACTAAGCTGCCAATGGGCATTTGGCTCTTTTCGCAAGACCCAATTGTGGCTAGTCAGAAGGCATGATTCAAGTCGAAACGGGGCCAAATTGTCCCGTAGAAGCTGCTTCGCCAACTGCTTGGTCGGCGCTCGGGGACGGTATCTGGCCGGGCACGTGCGGCCGAAGAACGCTACGGACCACGATCCTGAGCCTGAGAAAACCGTTCTTGGCGAGAATGCAAGTTAGAAAGCCAGTCTTGAGAAGGCCGGGAATCAGGCGTACTTTCGTGCCATGAAATCTCATATTACTGCTACGATAGACAGCAACCTATTGGTGGACTTGAACTGGCTCTGTCAGCAGGAACGCCGCTCGCGAATCCAAATCATCGAACTGGCCCTGGAGGCGTTCCTGCGCAAGCGTGGTGCTTCTGACGCATTTTCCTTTTTGATTTCTTTGCGAGTATCTTCCCCATAGCAAGTTCAAGCAGTTGTGAGTTTCATCAAAATGGCTGCGTCGCTCAGAGCTTCTCGCCCAACAGATCCAAGATTCTCTGCTGTCCGGTTGTCGGCGCCGTCACCTGTGCGAATTCCACTTTTTCCATCCGGACGGGATTGATCGTGATCCGCCCCAGACTTTGCATCACCGAGGCAAAGGTCCACTTGCGGTTTTTGCCCCGCCCGTCGCTGGCAAACAAGGGCGCCAGCCGTTGTTGCATGTGCCACTGCACGTAATAGGCCAACATGCAAATGAACACATCAGCACGAATCTGGTCTTCGTTTTCGTGAGGAATGGGCCTTTGTTCCAGCAAGTCCGTCCTCAAGTCCCGAAAAGCCTGTTTGAGCAGGTCCAACATCTGCGGATGTGTCAGAGCCGAGATGGTGTGCGACCCCTCTACCCATCCAACTCCTTGTCATTTGCTCGCGTGATCAGACCACGGTCTCCAACAAAAATTATTTCCTTCAAGCCGTACTGAGTTTGCAACTCGGCAATCTTGCCGGCCACAGTGGTGGCGTCCTGTGTGTTGCCGCGAAACACTTCCACCCCAACCGGACAGCCGGCTCCGTTGCACAAAAGGCCGATGACCATTTGCTCATGCCTGCGCTTGCCGTCCCGGTTGTAACCAAAAGCGATGATCTGGCTTTCCTGGTAAGCGCCTTCGAAATAGCTGCTGGTCAGATCGTAAAGCACCATGCAGCCATCCTGCAGATGCCGAGCCGCAAGGCTGCGCTGGATTGCCCCCTGCCGATCCAACAACCGGTCCATCACAGCATAACAATCCCGGTCCACGTCGATGCGACCGCTGACTCCGCACAGCTCCCAGAGCGCGCTCTGGTTGCTCAGATGACTCAAGGCCAGTTCGCTGCCGGCATAAACCAGCCGGCCCACGATCAGTGCCAGGGCAGACCGCACCCATGGCTCGTTGCGAGAGTAGATGATGCGGTCCAGACCCAGCTCTTTTGCCAGAGCAAGGCAGGCGGCACTCGCACCGTATTCCCTGCCGCTGATAATCTGCAGAGCCTCCGGCGAGCTCTCCGGCACCACTCGGCCCTGGAAGGCGGCCTGGATCAATCTGAGCTGTTCGAGCGACAGGCCGGTAATGCGGCCGTGGGTTGAGTGACACACTTTGCCGTTCTTGCGGAAAGAGGAGCGGATCAGGCCGACTGGATTGGACCGGTGTTGTTGGATTTCGAGGTGAAGTCGTCGGTGTTTGGGTTTCATGGCCACCATAATACACATTATTTAGGCCATGTCAAGAACAAAATATTATAATGTATGGCTACAATTGAAATGGAAAAACGGCCTAAACGACTGCTGTTTAATGAATTGCAGAAAATACTAAAGAGAAATTGCGGTTAAGGGACTAACAACCGGGAAATTGGCACCGAACACAAAATGAATTCCACCACACCAGAACATATGAACTGCCGCTTTACTCTCCTCGCATCACGATAATACCTCCGTTCCATGAATCGAACAACGGGAGCAACCGCCTCGGTTTCCGCGTCGCCCTGGTCGCAGTTCCTTGAGGTGGAAGCCTTGACCCAAGCTGCAGCAACAGTTGGGCAGTGCAGCGGCGCACCGCATTACTGACAATCGTGAACCGTGATGCCGGTGCCCGCCCTTCGGGCCAGGGGAATCTCCCTGGCAGCAGCGCCCATTTGACATCGGAGCCCGCAACAACCGCATAACCTATGCACCTAGCTAGCGAGCAAGGGCTGCTGGAAGTGGAAAAAACAAGTTCAAATTACCGCCAAAATGTGAGTTATGGTTTTCAGCCAGCTCGCCTATACCGTTCGCTATCTGGAAACGCAGCTTCAGCGACGAAGCGTTTTTTCAGGATGAACACGAGAAGAGGGAATTGCTCGATCTTTACCGCGAGAAGTCCGGCATGATCGGCGAGGACGATAGGTCGGAGGGGGGGTCAGCTTTGGCTTGCCTACCAGATTTGGAAGAACGCGACGGGCCACCGTCCTGAGCTTGAGAAAGCCGTTCCCGGTGACAATGCAAAATAGAAGTCCGTTTTTGACAAGGCTAGGAATCTGCAATACATCGATGTTATGAAATCACATATTAGCGCTACCATTGACACCAACCTCTTGGCGGACCTGGACCGGGTTGGTAAAGAGGAACGCCGCTCGCGAAGCCAGATGATCGAATTGGCCTTAGAGGAGTTCTTGCGCAAGCGCGGTGCTTCTGAGGACGAGATCGTGACCTCCGAGGGGCGTTTCGCAGGCCGTTTCAGCCGGCAGGAAACCTGTGAACGTTGACGAATTGACGGGGATTTTGCTGGCATCGACGGCATCACTGCACTGAATCCTTTCGCCTGGTACCCGGCGTGCCTCTGAATTCCGCCCATATCCGCCAGCAGCTTGACCCCTCGACTTCCACACCCGGTTCGTTGAGGAACTCGGCTGGAGCGCCGCCACCGGCCGAAGTGTGCGCCCGCCTGCCAAGCCGCGGGCAGGCCGCAAAGCCTTGCGTCGCGACAGGCAGGTCTGCCTGCTAAGCAAAGAGAACCCGCCCCCGAATACATCCGCAACGCCCCGCCCGAAGTCGTGACCTCCGCGCGCAAGGCAGCGATTCGTGTTAGACTATTGAAGGGCGAGCGGAAATCGGCGAGTATAGCTCCATGAGCATTACCGAACTGCCGATCAACATTGACCGCGAGAAGATCGCGGCGTTCTGCCGGGCGCGGGGCATCCGCCGCTTGAGCCTGTTCGGCTCGGTGCTGCGCGGTGATTTCGATCCGCAGCACAGCGACGTGGACGTGCTGGCGGAATTCGAGCCGGGGGCGTTGCGGGGTGTGGGCTTCCGCTACTTTGGCTACGGCGAGCAATTGTCGGAAATCCTTGGGCGAAAGGTGGACTTCTGTTCACGGCTCAACCGCTACATCGAAAGCGCCGTGCGGCGGGAGGCCGTGCCGATCTATGAGCGTGCATGATCCGCAGACCACTCTGCGTCAGATTCAGGACGCCGCCCGCCGTGCGCAGGAAATCTGCGCGGACAAGACGGTGGAAGAACTGGTCAAGGACTGGCTGGCGACCGCCGCACTGGAGCCGTTCATTGAGATCGTGGGCGAGGGTGTCAAGCGATTGCCGCCGGAGTTGCGGGATCGCTATCCGGCCGTGCCGTGGAAGGAAATTGCGGGGACGCGTGACCATTTGAGCCACGGGTATGACGACCTGGATTATGAAGTGTTGTGGGATGCGGTAAAGACGGACGTGCCGGTGTTGCTGGCCACCATAGCGCAGATGCTGCACGATCTGGAAACTGCCGGTGAAGAATGAACGGGTTCAGGGCTCGGCGGTGAGGTTTCTAGTTTGGCCATTTACCCGAACCTTCACCTCGCGCGGCTCTTTAGATCGGATGCGGTAGTTGGTGACCTTGCCGTTCTGCCATGCAAATTCCAGCTCAAATCCACCGCGAGCGCGCAATCCTCGGACATTGCCGGCGGGCCAGGCTTTGGGCAGGGCAGGTAGAAGTTCGATTTCACCCGCATGCGATTGTAGCAGCATTTCGGCGATACCGGCGCAACCGCCGAAATTGCCGTCGATCTGGAACGGTGGACAGGAGTCGAACAGGTTGGGCAAGGAGCCGCTGCCACTGCCCGCGGGGCGCAACAAAGTCTTCAGCAGCTTGTGCGCGCGGTCGCCGTCGCCGAGGCGCGCCCAGAAATTTATCCGCCATGCCAGTGCCCAACCGTTGCTGTCGTCGCCGCGCACTTCCAGAGACTTTCGACAAGCGGCGGCCAACTCCGGCGTGCCACGCAGTGTGATTTCGTAGAACGGGTGCAGGCCGTATAGATGCGAAGTATGGCGGTGAGTTGGTTCCGGTTCGGGATAGGGTTCAAGCCATTCCTGCAAGCGGCCATCGGGGCCGATCTGGTTTGGGGCCAGACGGGCGCGTTTTTCCATGAGTTCACGGCGAAGGTCATCATCCACGCCCAAGATTTCTGCGGCGCGGGCGGTGTTGCCGAACAGTTCGCGGAGCAACTGCATGTCCACGGTCGGCCCCATGCAGACATGCGCGACTTTGCCGTCGGGCAGCTTGAACTGGTTCTCCGGCGAGTTGGATGGGGCAGTTACAAGCCATTTGTTCTTTGGCTCTTCGATGAGATTATCGAGGTAGAACAACGACGACTCTTTCAGGATGGGGTAGGCCCATCGCAGGAACTCGCGATCCAGTGTGTATGCGTAATGTTCCCAGAGATGCTGACAGAGCCATGCCGAGCCGCTCACGGTTGCGCCCCAGGACGCACTTTCGCCGGGGGACGTGAAGCCCCACGGATTTGTGATCACGTGCGCCACCCAGCCGCGCGCGTTGTAATAGGCTTTCGCCGTCTTGCGACCAGGTTCGACCAGCGACGCAATGAGTTTGAACAGCGGTTCGTGTAATTCGGACAGATTACAGACCTCGGACGGCCAGTAGTTCATCTGGACATTGATATCGAGGTGCCAGTCGCTGTTCCATGGCGTCTGAATTTCCTCCGCCCAGATGCCCTGCAAGTTTGCCGGCAATCCGCCGGGGCGGGACGAGCTAATCAACAGGTAACGTCCAAAGTTGAAATAGAGCGCCGCGAGCGCAGGGTCCTCCGCTCCGTCGGCGAACCTGGCAAGGCGCTGTGGTGTCGGCAACGCGCTGTTTGCTGTTGTCGGCAAATCCAGTTCAACGCGGTTGAACCATTTTTCGTGATCTGCTTTTTGTGCTGCGCGTAATTCGGCAAATGATTTCTTTGCCGAATTGTCGAGATCGCGGACCGTCGCCGCAACCGGGTCGTTCAATTGCCGCCCGGCAAATCCGCGATAATCGGTCGCAGCGGCAAAGAGCAAGATTGCTTCATCAACGTCGGCAACCACAAGTTTGTTGCCCTGTGCCTTCACCGAACCGCCGCTCGTCAAGATTCGCAACCGCCCGGCGTAGGTCACTCCCTTGCCGCCGCGACCGTCATTGAGAGTGCCTGTCATCAGCAATTCGTTGTCGTTCACCGCCGTCGTCTCGAACCGTTCGGGGCGATCGAGCGAGGCGGTGAAAGAAACCGGACCAGTGAGACGGGTGACGAACACTTCGTCTGGCGCCGACACGAAATGTTCGCGCATGAAAGTCTTGCCCTCTCTTGAGTACGAAACGGTCGCCAGTGCCGTACGGAGGTCCAAGGTTCGTGTGTAATCCCCGATTTCCGGCGACTTCAGAGTCACTCCGTCGATGCTGATTTCCGCAATCTGAAAGTGGGTCACGCCGGGATTGGGAACAAAAGTAAAACGGAAGAACCGGCAAGGGATTGGGTGGGCGATGGCATATTTCCTGGTCTGGTGCCGACTCTCAAACAGCGGTTCACTGGTGTGTTCGTCGAGCGTCGTCCAGTTTGTGCCGTCGGGTGAACCTTCGAGTTTCCATGTTCGCGGGTCTCGCTCGGGCACGTCCTCCGCCGACGTGAAACGGTAGGTGCGTGCCATCGCGCCGTTGGTGCCCGCATCCAACTGCCACACCACCGGCCTGCCTTCGTGGATGACACACCATTTTGTGTCCACGCTGCCGTCGATCGAGAACTCGATCTCCTGGTTTGCTGACCATGCACGATGCCCGCTCACGCATTGGAGCGCCGGCCCGTTTTGTGGCCCGCCGAAGTGCAGCCATAAGTTGCCAAGAGTCTGGTAGCAGCCGAACGGCACATTCGCGCCGCTCCCATGGCCGGAGCCTTTGCCGTCGCAGGTGAAATTCGCGTTGACCAACTGCTCCGCCTCGACGTTTCTCCCCTCGAGCAACAGCCGCCGAATCTCCGGCAGGACCTTGTGCGCGTCGGGCCGATCCGTATCGTTGTCACGCGAGCCGGACCAGACGGAACTTTCGTTGAGGACGATCCGTTCTTTGTCCACGCCGCCAAAGACCATCGCGCCGATGCGCCCGTTGCCAAGGGGTAACGACTCATGAAAGCTCGTGGCCGGCTTGTCAAACCAGATCGTTGTTGTCGGATCCGCCGCGCGCGGGGAACGCACGACCTTCACATCGTTCGTTTGTCGAGTGCCGGGTGTGCTCTGGCCGCCGGTCATGAGTTTCCCTGGTGGCGCTTTTGCCTGCACGGCTTTCACAGGCTCGGCGGCGGCGAGGTTTTTGGTTTCGCCGAGGTCGTCAGCGAGGATTACCACGGTGTTGGGTTTGGTAGTGGTGGAGGAGGGTGCGGCGAAGACTTGTGTGGCCGCCAGGACCACCGATAGCAGGGCTGAGGTGTGAATCGTCAGTTTTGTCATTTGTTTCGCGATGTTCGAGTTGTTCAACTTTGAGCAGGTCTTTCTTCAAGGCGGTGTGAGCTGCCGCCGTGACAGCGTCAATTCATACACCGTCTTGCTGCTTCCCTCAATCATCCGGAATATGACCTGGGGGTCGGGCAGCGTCGCATCGAAACTGAATTCGCCAAAGACGTACTTGCCTGCGACCCAGAACAATTGCGCGTCACAATCGCGAATGACGGCAGGCGGTCAGTCGCCCCGACCGCCTCGTACAGGCGCTGTACTGCCTCGGGCTGATCGCCCCAAAGGTTCAGCAGTTGCACGTTCCCTACCAGGTCGCCGCGGTTGATTTGCTTCGGCTTGTCCGCTCTCGTTCCGGGCTTTTCTGGGTTACTCTCCCTGGCTGGCTGTGCCGCCGCAGACAGCGCCACCGTCGCCGCCATGAGCAATGCGATGGTTGGACTGAGCAAATGGCAATTCATGAATCTCTTTTCACTCGATTGTTCACAGTCTGTCCGAGATGATCGTCTTGGTTTCGCCATTTATGCGAACCTTCACCTCGCGCGGCTCGTTCAAAAACTTTACCCTCAAACTGTTCGGCCACTGATCCAAACCTCATTTTCCCTGTGGGGGACAAAGTCGCCCCGTTCAGTGCGGTGCGACACAGCGGTATCTTTGGAACCACCGCAGTTGTCGCGGGCTGAGCGTTTGGTTGCGGCTGCGTCGCGCTGAGGTACGGTCGAGACAACGATCTGCCGCCGAATTTCGAGTTTTCGCTTGCATACGCGCATTGCTCCGAATTGAATCTCCCCAAGCAAGAAATCATTCGACTTGTCACAAATGAAAACGCTCAGCTCACTTAAGATCGTCAAAGGAAACACATCTTCCATAGTCTCAGCAGAACTGTCGCGTACCGGCGGCTTGCTTCGACTTGCTCCAAACTGGGTGCCGCGCTCGTTTCTGCAGCCGGGCCTTCGGCTCAAATTGCATTCAGACGACACTTACGCATACGGCGCAAACCGCGGTGGCATTGACGAACGCTGGTTCGCGTCAACAACCGAGGCCGCCAACGAAGGCCGTGTGCCCGATGAAGGCCTCAGCTATTGTATCGTCGGAAACGAGAGGTTCACCCTTCGCCAGGCGGTTGCCGACTGCGGCGCCACGTTGGTGGGCAAGGCAATATGGCGCAAGTACGGCAAATGGCCTGTTTACTCGAAATTCTTCGATAACATGGGTCCAATCCCGCATCACATGCACCAAAGCGCAAAACAGGCAAAACTGGTTGGCCAGGAAGGCAAACCTGAAAGTTATTATTTCCCGCCCCAACACAACAATGTCGGCAACAATTTCCCGTACACATTCTTCGGACTGGAACCCGGCACAACAAAAGCCCAGGTCCGAAAATGCCTCGAAGATTGGAACAAGGGCGACAACGGCATTCTCGATTTGTCAAAGGCGTACCGATTGAAGCCGGGGACAGGCTGGTTGGTAGGCCCTTGCATACTCCATGCACCCGGGAGCCTCTGCACATACGAACCACAGTGGGGCAGCGACGTCTTCGGCATGTACCAAAGCATGGTCGAAGGCCGATACGTTCCATGGGACCTGCTCGTCAAAGATGTCCCGAAAGAATACCACAAGGACCTTGATTACCTTGTTGATCAACTCGATTGGGAAGCAAACGTTGACCCGAACTTCAAAGATAATCACTACCTCGAACCCGTCCCGGTCGCAGATACAAGCAGCGAAGGTTACATGGACAGATGGATCGTCTATGGCAAGATCAATGGACATCAGTATTTCACGGCAAAAGAGCTGACCGTTGACCCTGGCGTCAAAGCCGTCATCAAAGACAACGGCGCTTATGGCCTCATTTGCGTCCAGGGCGTCGGCAAAATCAACGGCCAACCATTGAATTCACCCAAGTTGATCCGATTCGGCGAACTCACCGAAGACGAGTATTTCTGCAGTGAGGACGGCGCCAAAGCAGGCGTCACTTTCGAGAATACAAGCGAAACCGAACCGCTGGTTGCTCTCCGCTATTTCGGGCCCGATGTTAATCCTGATGCACCCGAGCTCGGTGCATACAAGAAACGAAAGGCCTGAAAATACAGGTTGTTGACACGGACCGGGCTCCATGCAGCGGCCAAACCGTTGCGTGGAGCTCTTTTTTTCCGCAGAAGGTTGTCGGCATTGGATGCCCTTCCCAAACGCGCAAACTCCGGGCTGCCGACTCCAAACCCGCGGGAACTGTCAACAACTGTCAAACCACTATCGGCCATTCGAAGGTCGAGGTCAGCGCAATCCTTCGGCCTGTCGCAGACGATTCACGTGCTGCGGTTATGATTTCAAGGACATGCAAAGCGTGCTCTGGCGTCACGAGGGGCTCTTTTCCAGTGGCCAGACATTCGGCTGCGAGCGCAGCTCCCTGCTGCCAGATGTACCCCTGTGCATCCGTCGCGTAACGGGTTGGCTTGGGCGATTCTTTGGTCGCAATATCAACACCCAGCGGCTCCCAGTCGTACCCAACCAATCCCATGAACCCCGCTGAACCTACAATGCTGACGGTGTAACGTGTTTCCTCGCGGCCCTCATGGCCATGTGGGTTGAAGTAGTTGAAGCCCGATTGAACGTGCGAAATAACGCCGTTGCCGTGGTCGAGCAATACCATGGCATTGTCTTCCTCGGTAACCTTGATTCGGCCCTTGTCATCAACCACCCGCTCTGGCGTGACGATGCTCAACATGGCAACGACATGTTTCGCCGGTCCCAACAAGCCGGTGAGCGTGGTCAGGTTGTAAACCGCAAGGTCGGGCATCGAGCCGCCAAGTTTCTCGTAGAAAAAGGCCGACCATGTTGGGCCTTCGTGTCCGTAATCGGCATGCGCTGCGGCGACGCGACCGAGCTTGCCGGCGGCGAGTTGCCGGGCCATAAAAGCGAATTGCGGGCTTTGCACCGTGATTGGTGCCCCCCAAAGCCGCAGGTTCCTCGACTTCGCCAGACGCAGCAACTCTTGCCCTGCCGAAAGCGAGTTCGCGATGGGTTTTTCGCTCCAAACGTGTTTGCCAGCTTCGAGTGCCCGCCGATTCAACCGCTCGTGCTCCTGCATGTCGGTGAGATTGACCATGAATTCGAACGGCTCGCCCGCAAGCATCTCGTCAATGTGCGGATAACAGTGTGCGATCTTGAACCGCTCAGCCTGGCGTCTTGCCCGCTCAGGCTTGATGTCACATAAACTCACAACTTCGACGAACGGGCTTTTTGTCAGCACAGGCAGATAGGCATTCGAGACACTGCCACAGCCGATTACACCCGTGCGTATGCGCCGTGGGGGTGACTCAGCTCCAAAGGCGCCGACCGGCCACGCAGCAGCAGAGGCGGCAGCCAGCAAACCTGCCTTGCCAAACTCACGGCGCGTTACTGGCCGCGGCCGGGAAAGGACCGAACAACCGGAAGGTTTGCGATGCCTACGGGAGTCTTGCATGACGGTAGCAGAGTTCATTGTGATCCCGATTTTACTCGAAACTCGAGAAGTGAATCAACTGCAAGGTTCTGCGCATTTGTGGCATTCTTATGATTCCTGTTTCTTTGCACATTTGACCGACGTGGCCAACCCGGAAATCTCACCGGAATTGAGTTTTGGGGCCTTGATCTGGTAAGGTGGTGAGATTTCCCGGTTGAGGTCCTCACTCCTTGTTGAACATTTCGGTCAACACGGTCAAAGCCAACTTCGGTTTTCGGTCCACGGTAACGACACCATACGGCCCATAAGCTGCGTACTCGATGAAATCGCGCCGATGATAATAATCCGCCCAACACCAAAGAATGCATCCTGCGACTGTTGTCGTTTCCCGAATGGCCCGCAGCGCCGCGCGAATGCACTCGGCTTGAAAATCCTCGGTGTAAAGCGCATCGCCTCGGAGCCCGCTGATGCCTCTGGTACCGAACTCCGTGATCAAAAATGGCTTGCTGGGAAATTGAGAAGTGGCTTTTCGCAGGTGGTCTGCAGTGGCGCGATAAACCTTCTCTTCGATCTCACCGCGCCGCTGTGCAATTGGCGGGTGTAACGTGCCAGCGTAAATGTTGGCACACACAAGGTCTGCTTCGGTAAACGCCCGGTGCTGGGTAAGGTCACCGTGCGATGCCACAAAGCTCACCAGCCGTGTTTTGTCGAGCTCGCGGGTCCGTCGAATTAACGCCTGCATTGTTTGAATGCCGGTGGGCGTGTGTGTAGGGCTTTCGTTGGCCATGCTCCATATAATGATGCAGGGGTGATTCTTGTCGCGTTGGATCATGCGTTCGAGTGTTGCACGTGCGACGGATGTAATGTCGTTGACAGGGCCATCAGCACCGCGTGGATGCAACTGCCACCAGTTGATCGGCAGCTCTTCGATCAGCATGAAACCCATCTCATCGTAAAGATCAATCAACTCCGGCGACTGCGGATAATGCACGCGAACAGTGTTAATGCCGGCGCGGCGCATTGCGCGGAGGTCTTCCAAAACCAATTCGCGTGGCGGGTTCGGGCCGTAAGGAGCGTATTCATCATAGCGGTTGACACCACGGATATGAATAGGGCTCCCGTTTAACACTATTTGCCTGTCTTTGACTTCGAGGCGTCTCAAGCCAAATCGTTGGGTAACGCGGTCGATCAACGTCCCATTCGCGCGCAGCTCAACGTCCAATTCATAAAGGTGCGGTGCGTTCGGACTCCACCACTTTGCCTCTGACAACGTCAACGGGAGTGCCACTGTCGATGTCTGATCCGGCCTCACCAACAGGTTTGTGGTTGATTCAGTGCCCGAGACTTTTGCGCAGATTGTCAAAGGTGCGGCAACGCGAGTGCCGACCCTAATGAGGCACTGAATCGTTGGCGATGTTGCTCTTACCGTCACATCGGCGATGTAAGTGCGGGAGTGGTTCTCGAGATAGACCGGTCCGAGCAACCCGCCGTACTGAACCCATTCAATCCGCGTTGCGCCGGGCAACCAATCTGGCCTCGGTCGATTGTCCACACGAAGCACAAGATGATTCACCTGATCAGGCTTGAGCAATCCGCTAACATCGAACTCGAACGGCATCCAGCCGTCGCAGTTTTCGCCCAGCATCTGGCCATTGAGCCAGACTGTTGTGTGGTAGTTCACTCTCTCGAAATACAATCGTTGAATGCAGTCTGTCCTTGCGGAGTGGGCCGGTATTACTGCCGCGTACCAACCAACACCTTCGTAACCCCAAAGGGCGGTCTCGTACAGGTCCCATGCACGCGGCATGGTTACTTCTCGCCATGCACTGCGGTCGTACTCGGTCTTGTACCACCCGTCTCGCTGGCCGATATCGGCGGCATCGATCTGAAAACGCCATCCTGCCGAGATAACATGGCGCTCACGGATTGCTTTGCTTTCTGCCTGGGCACGCAGGAACAGCGGCACCAAAGCCAACACAAGTACAACTCCAAGCTTCATATCATTTTCAACATTGCACTGCCAACCCCCGACTGCACAGCATCATCTTGACACCACAATTGCCCGTTTTCCAGCACCGAAACCTCATCGGCCCGACCAACAAGACGCAAACGGTCGTTCTTGTGGTACTGGCCTGGAAAATCTGCGCAGCAATCGCAAATCAGCGGATTGTTCGAGACTTTTGCCGTCAAACTGTTCAACCACTCATCATAACCTCATCTCCCCCGTGGGCGAGAAAGTTGCCCCGGGCAGCGCCGCACAGCAGGATGCCGAGTCTGTAACGAACGCCTTCATCGCGCTGCAATCATTCGGTTGCGACTGGGCCGCACTGTGGCATTGTAGAGCGCGTTCGAGAAATGCTGCGTGAAGATTACATACTGAGCTGGATTCGGCGTTACCTCCAGTGGATGGCCGAGTTGTTCGGACTTGTCCGCGCTCAAAATCACGAGCTCGCTCTGCGTAGGATCGACATGATCCTCAGAACATTGCTCGAGGTCGGACCAGATTCAGTCACCAAACTCACAGACGGCGAGATTCTGGCAAGACTCACGCTCGGCGACCCGCCACAGTTGGTGCAGGAAAAATTCGTCGTTCTGGCCGCTGTCCTTGAACAGCTCGGGATCGTGTTTCTCGACAAGAATCAGCCGGATATCGCCCGCGACTGTTTTGTCAAAGCGCTTCATTTGATCGTCGGTCTCAAACTTCGCGGCTCGACACCCCAGTTGCTCGAGCATGCACCAACATTGGAACGGCTCACCGAACGGCTCCGGCACATGGTTGTCCCCGAACGAACATGGGCGTCGCTAATGCTGCTTTTCGAGCGCGAAGGCAAGTATGCCAAAGCCGAGGACGCGTTGTTCACCCTGCTGGACTCCGCGCCTGACAACCGCGAAGCGATCGAACTTGGAATCGAGTTCTACAGGCGACTGGGCGTTTTGAGCGATGAAGCCTTGGAAGCCGGGGATTTGCCTCGAACAGAAGTTGCCACTGGCCTGGCTGAACTCGAACAGCGCCTGAACAGATTGACGCATTGATCCTGGGCGGATCAGAAGTTTAGCCCGGAAATTTCATCGGCCAGACAGACTACGGGATGACATCAACCATGCACTCTGCCCATCGCTTGAGGTCGTGGTCCTCCCAGGAAATGTCGGCAGTGAAAACGCGCAGCCCGGGTTCGGTGCCGGACGGGACACGCAATGCAGTTGCCACAATGCCTTCCGCCCGCGGCGAAAGAGTGATCGTGTGCTTTTCAGCCTCGACCCATCCCGCAGGCACGTTGAGAACAACGCGAAACGTTTGTGTGCGCGGAGAGTGGTTTGTGATCCGCACGCCGATTTGGGCTGAGCCGCCCGGCTTGACTTCAACGGCGTAGGGATGAAACACGCACCAGCCTTCGTCCATGCCAAAGTTCGGGTCGTCGAACGGCAGAAGTCCCCGAAGGAGCGAGATTCGCGTGTCCAACGTTTTGCGCATGCGCGCTATCTGTTCCGGTGAGAACCTGAAAGCGGGCTCGACGTGCTGGTTGACCAGCATGCAGTTTGCCGGCAGCCGTTCGAGTTGATCGAGACAATTGAAGTACCCACGGTCTCGGCAAAGGATGTTGCGGTTTTGCAGACAATAATCGTCGATCCCGGAAGGCGTGAACGAATCGCCGAGGAACAGTATCGCCTGCCCGTTGTCGTGCTGGACAAGGAGAGCGTTGTGATGAAGTGTCTGGCCGGGGAAATCGAAGATCGTCATCTTGAATTCCTTCCATCTCCACGAATCGCCGGTTGTATGCGGTGCAGTTACCGTTACGGCATTGCGGGTAAGACATGGGAGACGATAATCAGCCGGGTGTTCGAGGACGTCGATCAAGCTACCGCAAGCGTGGATTTTGGCGCCGAACTCTTGAACAACGGTAGGCAACAGCTCGGTATGATCATCGTGGTAATGTGTCACGAACACGTGTTCGAGTGACGCGAGCGGTTTTGTCTGCCGCAATTGGCGGAGGCGGGCGAGAATATCCTGGCCGCCACAATCGATCAGGAACCCGGCACCGTCATTTGCAATTATCAATCGTGAGTTGGAAATGGCCATTGCCCACGGCGGCAACGGCATGGTTTCGGCCATCGGCATCCAATCAATCTCGACGTCCGGCCCCAAAACACGCCGCGCCTTGGCTCGAATGTGTTCGTCCTTGAAGTACCAACGGAGCGCATCGATTGACAGATAGTTCGAGTACGCAGCCTGTATTCGCTCGAGGGCCCGTTTGATTGTGTTTCCCGGATCGCGGACGATCGGGCCGCGAACCGGCACCAGCAGGTCGGGTTTTTCATCGCCAACCTTTTTGAGGCTTGCGACCAGATCACCCAAACGGCCTGCCCAACCATGATAACCGCCGATCTTCGCCCCGGGTATCGCATCCTGGAGCGAAAACAAATCCTGCAATTTGCCGTCGTCACGAACCAGATCACCAGTAAACGCTATTTTCTTGTCACCAGCTTCAAGGATGTACGTCACGGCGCCGCGCGTGTAACCCGGGCTAGCAACGACCCTGATCGCGAAATCCTGCCACCTGACCACATCACCATCTTCCACGCCGCGCACTTTCTGAAACTGTTGGATTGGGAGTTTTGTGGATTGCTGGGAATAGTCATGGAATCTTTTCGTGCGCAAAGAGTCCCATGTCGTGTCAGGATTCGTGAGAAGGCTGACTTCTGCGCTTGGCGCGACCGTTTCAGCGCCTGCTTTTGACAGTTCTTCAGCGGCCCAAACAACATCGCGGCGCGCGTGTGTAAGAAAGACCATGTCAACCTTGTGACTCGCGCTCGCCGGCAATCCGTATATTGCAGCGGTTTTGCCTTGTCTTTCGATCAGCACGCCGTTGACCGGGCCAGGGTGAAACACGATCCCCGGCACAACGTCTTCTGCGCATGCCGACAGCCCCAAGATAAACGCCAAAGAAAAAACTGCAGCGGCTGTTTTCATAAGCATTGATAGCACCTATTCAGGGTGTGATCCATTGTCACACTACTCTTTCCGGTGACACCGGCTTGAGCCTAAACGCCCGGTCGTTCCACTGTCCACCGTCAAAACTCACCCCCCCTGCCGAACCCCGGAAATCTCACCGGCCGCTGCTCAACGGTCGGTAGAAGCGTTCCCGGAACTTCGCCTCTCGAAGCAACACCGCTTGCAAGAAACGGAAGCTGTCAGCAAGGTAGCCTTCGTACCCACAAGGCTTGCCATCCCATGTTGTCCAGTCGATGCCCTGCCCACCGACATCCCGTACGCCGTTTTGAAACTCACCGCGCTGCTGTCGCTCCAGCATTGCCCGCAGGATTCTGTCCGCGGGTTCCGGGTCGCCGACAACATAGTGCGCGGCGAGGAAATGCAGGACCTGTCCGGCGGTGATGCCGCCGTTCATGTAATGACCGAACGTATCCGTGCCATCCTCTCTCTTTGGGATGCCGAATCCGTCAGGTTGCAGGTAGTCAGCACGCAGCACGGGCACAAGCATCGGCGGCACGCCGAGATCGAACCTCGTGAAGCCCACGGACTGCATCTTCTGGCGCAGTTTGGCGAGAATCTCTCGGCCCTTGTTTGGCTCGACGAGGCCATACTCGATGGCGAGGCCGTTTACGGTTGGCGCGGCGTAGTCATGGAGTTCGCCATCTGCGCTTTTCCACCACGCCAACCACCCGGTGGCAGGATTCAAGAGCGTCGGCACATAAGACGCCTTCAGTTTGTCTGCGAGGTGGGTGTAACGGGCCTGCTTATCGCTGCGACCGACTTTGTTTTCGACATCGGCCATGCACCGCCATGCACGGTAGATGAGCGCGTTGCAGTAGGCATCCTTGTGCCCGCAATTCAATGCATCCCACCATGCGCACGAGCGGGCCGGTTGTTTGAGCGTGCCCCGGTTGCCGCTGTGCGTGGCCTCGACCATGCCGTCGTTGTCCACATCGCGTTTGGCGAGGAAGTCAGCGACGAGTTCCAGCTTCGCGATGTGTTTCTCGAGCCAGTCATTGTCACCGGTGGCTTCCACATAGTCCCACGACGCAATCAGCGGACCTGCGTTGGCGTCGAGAAAGTTGAGATAATCCCAATAACAAACAACTTCGCCTGTCGGTCGCAGACGACTTCCGCTCAACCAGAACTCGATGGTCCTTCGAACCAGCGGCATGACGGACACGCCGGGCGCAACCTCGGGCGTCCAAAAGGCCTGGTCGGCATAAAACCACAGTGAGCAGCTTGCGGGATCGCTGATGACGTTGTTGCCGAGCATGCCTGCTGGCGCACTAAAGGGATGGCCCTGATCGCCCCATTGCGCGCTGGGCTGCCAGATGTTGAACCAGCCGCGGCGCGCCTGCTTCCAAAGCACCGTGTCCGCAAGGCCCGCTGGCGGTGCCAACAGATGCGGAGAGAACTCGAGAGTGTCATTGGCACCGGCCATCGGCGGAGTCAGTTCCAACACCAGATTGACCGTCTTCGCAGCACGGCTGCCATCAAGGCGTGCCTTGATGACAGGTTTGCGGTCAGGCGCCGTGCTTTTGCCGGTCAGCAGCATCTGCCCGAAATCCGGCGCACTGATTAGTGCGGGCAGGTGAAAACCGCCTTCATCGTCCCAAACACTCGAAAGAGCCGTAACCGGTGTCACGCCCGGCGAAAACGGAAACACGAGTTCCACCGCTTCAATCTTCCCGAGATTCACCCCCTCGCCGCGAAAATCCATTCTCAAGCCGCAGTCAACCGATCGAATCCGCCAGTTGATTTCTGTCTCCGGCGCAACGGTAATCCAATAGGATCGCCCGCGCGGCTCCGGCTCGGGCCGGGTTGGCAAGTCAATGCCGTTGTGCCATTGGCCGCTGCAGCGGATGCGAAGCCCAACCATTGTCTGTGGCCGCAACAGATTCGTCTTCTCACGTCCGGTGCCTTCGGTGTCCCAGCTCAGCACGGTGATCTCGGCGCGTGCGAATCCGGTTTCGACCCGCAAAGCCGGCTGGCCCGCCGAGCTCAGCCAACAAACCAAAGCAATCCCCCCGGTAACACACCTGCTCTTGATCGGTTTCATACACTTCAATTGCGCCACTTCCCAGTTTCGCCAAACGTCAAGACCAAGGATTCTACCAATGCCGATATGTCGCGCTGCATTGTCCCGGCCGATTCCGTCACCAACACCCCGGAAGCATTCTGTTCCGGCTGCGCCGCGCTGAGTTGTTACTCTCTGCTACAAGCTTCTTTTGGGCAAGCAATCGCAACAAGGCTCTGTCCGACCGGCGGTCGCGTGATCCGGGTCTCGATCGCGTGCACGACAGGAAGAACCAGCCGATCGAAGCACCGCACTGACAACACGCCAAACCGCCGACGACGCAACACACAGAAGTTCAGCCACCAGAGCAGATAACCTATCCCATTGAAATAATGTAGCGAGTCAATCGCAAAGCCTGCGCGGGCCAGTTTTTCACGCAACTCCGCCCGTCCATACCGCCGGTAATGGCCAAAATCCCTGTCGATCGGCGCGTAGATTTCCCTGCCCGCAGGCACGAACAAACAGAGCCTGCCACGGCCTGCACGAAGAATTGACGCGTAAGTCTTCAGCTCGGCTTCATCGTCGGGTATGTGTTCAAGGACGTTGATGCTTACTATGGCATCCCATGGTGGGCCGGGCGGGAGTGTGCGCGCCGTGCCAACGTGCACGGCCACCCCAGGGCATGTTTCACGCAGGACTCTGCAGAAATCCGGGTTTGGCTCGACTGCAACCAGCTCGTTTATTCCCGGTCGTCCGATCAACATCGCAGTGAACTGGCCAATGCCGGCGCCCACCTCGAGGACGCGCCCGTGCAAATAAGGGGCAAATTCATTCAGCACCGCCGCACGATACCGATGAGCATTGCGCAAGCTGTCGAACTCGAAGCTGCCTGGTTGTGGCGATTTGTCAGGTGGATTGTTCATGTCTGCCCTTTGCCGCCACGTCGGAGCCAATCGCACGATCAAAAAAGTTGTATTTCACGATGCACCGCAGCGCACTCAACCCGTCACGCCAATTGGCCTTCTTGCCCTCCCGATATGTCCGTCCGTGGTACGAAATTGGCACCTCGTAGATTCTCGCTCCCATGCGACTGAGCCGTGCCGTGATTTCGATCTCGAACCCGAAGCGCATTTCTTTCAACGGTACGTTCTGCATGAACTCACGCCGGAACGCCTTAAAACATGTTTCGACGTCCGTCAGGTTCAAATCGGTCGCCATGTTCGAGAACAGCGTCAGCAGCTTGTTTCCCAGCGAATGCCAGAAATACAAAACCCGGTGCGCGCCCGCCCCAAGAAACCTCGAACCATAAACCGCGTCCGCTTTCCCACTCACCAGCGGCCCCAGCAACAGATAATACTCCGCAGGATCGTATTCCAAATCGGCGTCTTGTATGATCACAAATTGCGACGTGGCCCTGGCAAGGCCTGTCCGCACCGCCATTCCCTTTCCGAAATTGCGCGGATGCCTGACCACACAAAGCCGTGAATCAATCGCCGCGCATTTCTCAAGCACCGGCCAGGTGCCGTCCGACGAACCATCGTCAACCACAACCACCTGTTGCACCGGTCTCTGGCGGAGAACGTTGCAAATCACATGGCTTACTGTGGCAGCCTCGTTGTACACCGGCATGATTACGGTTAGGCACGGTTCGACGTCAGCGTTGCCGCGCAGCGCGCCATTCGCATTTTCCATATCGCTGTGCAATCATAGTGAAAAATCGATCATATTTGCGAACATTTCCAGAATGCGAGTTTGCTCAGTCTTTCAGTATCTGCTTCTCTGGCAGCGAGCAGTGCGATTACAACACGGCCGCCTTTGGAATACGATATAGGATAATCCGCGCGGAAATCGCAGAGTCTCCAAGATAGTCCCTCAGCGCGGCGCAGCCGCAACCGAAGGATCGCGGCGAGATAAATGCGTTCGTTCCAGGCTTGGCACTCCGTCCCGCCGCGCTGAAAGGGGCGACTTCGTCGCTCAAGGGGGGAGATCCAAAAGTCGGATCAGCGGCCGAACAATTCGGAGGCAAAAGTCACAAAGGATCTGCTGATCTGCAGTTTCAGCGCAGATCATCCAGTTTTATACTCCAAAGGCCGCACTCTGGTGACAAGTTGAGCAAACTCGCAGTCTGAAAATCTTCGCAAATATGATCGATTTCTCAATATAGTAATCCAGTGCGATTCACGGGCTGGAACTTCACTTTTACGTGGTCTGCGGCAGCCTGGCGTGTTAGTAATCCGGCATGGGCGAATCGGGATTTAAAGGTCTCAGCATATTGATAATCGAAGACGAGATTCTGCTGCGCAAACAACTGGCGGCATACCTCGAATCGCTGGGAATGGACGTTGTTGCGGTCGGGACTCTGGCTGCTGCCCGGGCTGCACTCGAAGGCGCCGACTACGACTATGCGCTGGTCGATGTGAACCTGCCTGATGGCAAGGGAACAGAGCTGTTGCGCGACCGCCGCCTGACACAGAGCACCGGCGTTATTGTAATGACAGCCGACGGTGGTGTCGCCGGGGCAGTCGAGGCCATGCGCCTTGGCGCGCTGGATTACCTCGTCAAGCCTTTCGAGCCAGCCGAGCTGCCACTGGTCATCACCCGAGCCAGACGTGCAAAACAAGAAGCACGCCTGGCAGAACACCGGCGGTCAGGTGAATCCGGCGAGAATCTCATCTTCGGTCCGTCACTGGCCACAGTTCGCGCACAACTCGAGCGAATTGTCGCGGCTGACGAGCGGCTGCAATCGCATTTGCCACCGGTACTTATCGTCGGTGAAACCGGGACGGGCAAAACCGCCACGGCGCGCTGGCTTCATCATCACGGTCCCCGCGCGGCAAATCCAATGGTCGAAGTCAACTGCCCCGCCCTGCCCGAAACACTCGCCGAATCCGAGCTTTTCGGCCACGAACGCGGAGCGTTCACTGACGCGCGCACCACCCGAATAGGGCTCTTCGAAGCAGCAAATGGCGGCACGTTGTTTCTTGACGAACTGTCCAGCCTGAGCCCGGGCATTCAAGCAAAGGTGCTGACTGCAATTGAAGACCACTTGATCCGCAGGGTCGGCGGAAACCAGTCGATTGCCGTTGATGTCCGAGTGATCGCTGCCACCAATCAGGACCTCAAAAAACTGGTCGAAACAGGCAGATTCAGAGAAGACCTCTACCATCGGCTCGATCTGTTCCGTATCCAGTTGCCGCCTCTTCGGGAACGACGAGAAGATTTACCCGCGCTTGCTGAAGCGCTTTTGACCCGCCTCTGCAAACGTCACAGAATCCCGCCCAAGAGAATCTCAACTGCGGGTCTGCAACGTCTCCTTTCCTATTCATGGCCCGGAAACGTGCGCGAATTGGCCCATGAACTCGAACGCGCCATCGTTTTTTCCGACAGCGACACAATCGATTTCGAGCATCTGGCAGGCATGCGCCAACAGCCCCTGCCAATTGCCTGCAACCGATCAACTCAAAATGATTGGTTCAATCAAGACTACGTTTTCCCACAGCAGGGCTTTTCTCTGGAAGATGCAATCGACCGCATCGTCTTGCATGCCCTGAAGCAAACAAACGGAAATGTCTCCGCCGCCGCAAGACTGTTGGGCGTGTCACGCGACGTCGTCCGTCACAGGATCGAGACAAGACACCTCTCAGTTTGAAATCATCGTTGAACAACATTGCACAGGGCGGGGAACGCCCGCAGTTTGTAGTCCCGCCTTCAGGCGGCTCAGGCTGAAGCCTGCACTACAAACCGCCGCGGTTTGTAGTCCCGCCTTTAGGCGGCTCAGGCTAAAGCCTGCACTAGTGCGCCTGCGAAGGCGCCCACACAGCGGGGTGGAAGTCCCCGCCAGGCCGAGCGTTCACCGGCCTGTAACCGAAGGCTACTGCGTCG
>Ga0315298_1003088_pt1 | contig 26981 bp, 25 predicted proteins | sample WHS_1_MG_FD_203077 | JGI IMG/M metagenome (GOLD analysis project Ga0315298, IMG submission 203077) | Extremophilic microbial mat communities from Washburn Hot Springs, YNP, Wyoming, USA - WHS_1_MG | ecosystem: Environmental > Aquatic > Thermal springs > Hot (42-90C) | place: USA: Wyoming... | reverse complement strand
ATCTCGTCCATGGCCTTCTTGGTGTTGACCACCGGCTGCGGACACGCCAACCCCCGACAATCAAGCTCTTTCATCTTGAATCTCCTTTCTTTTTTTCAGTTCTATCCTCAAAGTAAGCGTCGACATTGTTTCGATCGACCACCCTACTTTCCACTCCGAAACGGTCTGGAAGTTTTTCGCCTTTCAAGATTTTCTTCATGGATTCGAGAACAAGACGAACGACGGCTTCCGTTGAAAAGGCGACACTGGCATGGAGAAGGCCTTTCCTGATCGCTTCAACGGATTCAGGAATGAGGTCGACTCCAACAACGATCATTTCGTCCGGGCCATGAAGAGGACGTAGGGCATCCACCACACCCAAGGCCATGGTATCGTTCACACAAAAGAAGGCTTTGATCGAAGGAATTTCTTCAAGCCATACTTTTGCGAGATCTTTGGCAAGTCTGCGGTCAAAATCAGCTGGCCCCCTTCTCACAAGAGAGAAAGAAGGGTTCCGATGGAAGGTATCGGCCGCTCCCTGAGAGCGTCTGAGGGATTGAAAGGCCCCTTTTCGACCCTCCATGATCGCTACCTCCCTTGGACCAACACCATGAAGTTGTTCCATGATATAAGTCGCGCCGAGTACCCCCTGTTGGTAGAAATCGACCGTTTTCAAGGGGACATAAAAGGGTTTGGCCTTCTCAACGGAGGTTTGACGGGTCTTCTCGCCGACGTCGATCACCGGAATCCCTTTTTCGACCACCGCGAAAATTCCTTCTACAAGATTCTGATCGCTCATCGGATTGATCACTACCCCATCGAAATCAAGTTCTGCAATCGCTTCCAATCTTCTCTGTTGGGCTCGTTCATCCATCTCCTCGAAGGGCCAGAAACATTCAATTTCGAAGCCTTTCTGAGGAGCCAACAATTCATAGTGATGCTTCATCTCCGTCCAAAAAGGATTCGTTCGCTCTCCTAATAAGACCGCGATCCTGATGCCTCTCATAACCTCCTATCCTTTCAAAGAGAGGATTTCCAACGGCTTCGATCCTTCCAGAAAGGAAATCGCCTCATTCAGAGTGGGAAGCCCCGTTGTGGCTCCTATGTGAGAAACGACCAAGGCAGAAACGGCGGAGGCCATTCCCATGGTTTTCTTCAATGACCACCCCTGCAAGGATCCAAAGCAGAATGCCGCAGCAAAAGCGTCCCCTGCGCCCGTCGCATCCACCGCCGTCACCTCGAAAGAATTCGTCCTTATCGCCTCTTGCTCTGTCAGGGCGAGACTTCCCCGATCTCCCAGAGTGACAACAACCGTCCTCGGCCCCCATTCCCTCAAAGAGTTTGCCGCACTTTCGATATCGAGATTTGGGATCAGCCATCCCAGAGCCTCTTCGTTCAAAAAGAGAAGGTCGCAGAGAGAGACCATCTTTTTGAGCTCCGGGAACGGAATTCCCTTGGCCCGGTGTAACTCCAAATCGACGGAGACGGTCACGCCCCTTTTCCGGACTTCGTTCGCGCAAGAGTTCACGACCTCGAGATCAAAGAGATGAGTGTGTAGGATCCGGGTGTTTTGGATGTACTCGAGGTCTATCTCTTCGAGGCGAAGTGCTGGAAATGGAGGAAGGATATTGGTCCTCCTTCCCTCGTTGTCGAGCAAAACAATGGTCAGGGGAGTTCGCTGCTCTGATCGTTTCATGACCCGGCTTGGATCGACACCATGTGCTCTCAATTCCGCGGTGAGATGATCGCCCCACGGATCTTCGCCCACGATGCCCAGAAAGCCTGTTTTGGCCCCCAACTTGGCAGCGGCCGAAGCAAAATTCCCCATCGTCCCTCCGGGATGAAGAGATGCGGACCGCGCCCTGACTTTCTCTTGCTGCCCAAGAGGATGATCCAACAAAAGATAATAATCCAGGGCCACGCAGCCCATGGCAATGATATCGAAGGCCGGTACCATTTTAACCCATTCTCCTCGAAAGCATGACCAAAGATTCTGCGGTAGCCTTGAGGTTCAAGCCATTGACATGCTCAACGGTTTGGAACCATTCTTGGGGCACATGATCGAAGCCCTTCAGAGCACCCGACAATGCGCCGGCCATAGAGGCAATCGTATCCGTATCGTTCCCGATGTTCGCTCCCGTTATCACACACTTTTTCGGGTCTCCATGACAAGCCAAAAAAATTCCGATGGCTGTCGGGACCGACTCGTAAGCGGGCAATCCGGTTCCGACGATCTCGGACAGGCGTCGCGTCGTTTCCAAAATCGAGGACGAAGTGAGGACGATCGAAATCGCCAGTTTAATACGTTCCGGCACCGAAGGAAGAGGAACCCTTCGTGCAATTCGGCCTCCCTCTCTTTCTCCTCTTTGTGCCCCACGAAGGACCGCCTCGATCACCGAGAAGACGTGGGCATGAGGGCTCAAGGCTTCCGAAACGCCTGCCGCGATGGCGCTGGCGGCAGCGATGGCTGTCTGGGTTCCGTGCGTCGGAAGGCAGACCGTGATCGTGTCCCGGACCACCGCTTCCATATCTCCTGGGTGAACCAGCCCCACTGGAGCAATCTTCATCGCTCCCCCGTTCGTTGCGCCGATCATCGGATTCTTTTCTTGATGACAAAGTTTTGAAGGATCCGCCCCATTTTGGATAGCCCGGACAGCCTGTCGGGTGCTCATCCCAATCATGGTTCCCAACCCCGCTTGCGTTGCTCCTTCAACCCAATCCGTGATGTAGCGAGAGACCAGAAGAGGAGTGACCTTCCCTCCATTTTCCGTATACGCTTTTGCCAAGGAGAGGGTCAACCCCGTATCGTCCGTGACCTGTCCCGCCTTCATTCCGGCATGGACGCGACTGTCTTTGAAGGGGGGGTGGAAGGCTCGAAGGGGACCGCCAAATCGAGCCCTGATCTCCTCTGGGGTCATATCGTGGGCGGGCATTCCCAAAGCATCCCCCACCGAAACCATCGCCAAACACCCCAAGACCTTCTTGAAGAAAATCTCTTCGCTCCCGTCCTCTTTCATCCCTTTCCTTTGCTGACCCATCTCTTTCTTTTCCTTCCGTTCTTCGCCATTTCTTTTTCGTCGGCGAAGGTCCACTTTTTGAAAATGGGGCTTTTAGGACTCGTTCAAGCCGGACTTCCCAAAATTCCCGACGGCTTCCCCGAGAACATCAATTGGGCGATATCCTCCGGCTTCAAGCCCTCCAGTTTTCCTGACCAAATGCTCTCGCCTTCCTTCAAAACCAAGACACGGTCCGCCACACGAAAGAGCTCCTGTAAATTGTGGGTCACCATGATGATGGAGCTGCCTCTTTTCCGCAGCTTCTCTATCAACATCAAGATTTTTTCTCTTTCCCACAGAGCCATGCTTGCCATGGGTTCGTCGAGCAAAATGATTTTCGGCTGAAACAAGAGGCAACGAGAGAAAGCGACAGCTTGTTGTTGTCCTCCCGAGAGGGTCCGTACTGTCTGATTCACATTCGCGAGATCGATGCCCAGCTCGGTCAATAGGCGAGAGGCCTCTTGCTCCATCTTCTTTCGATCCAAAATGGGGAATAACACTTTCAAGAACCGCCGAGTCCGATATCGGCCGAGAAAGATATTTTCCCAAACTTTTAGCGTTCCGCAGAGGGAGAGGTCTTGGTAGACCATCTCGATCCCAAGGGTTCTCGCCTGCGATGGGTTCTCGATCTCAATCTCTTGCCCCTCCATGATGATCCTGCCCTCGTCTTTAATCAGAACCCCGGACAGGATCTTGAGCAACGTCGATTTCCCGGCTCCGTTATCCCCAACCAAGCCCAAAACCTCCCCCTCTTGAAGGTCCATCTGCGCACGATTCAGGGCAATTTTTCCGTCGAATCGTTTTGAAATATTCTCCATTCGAATGAGCGCATCCTTCATCGACAATCCTTCTCAGAACGTATTCGATGCCAACAAGGCGCCCTACCTCCAATCGCTAAAAGCGGTCATATTACTTCTCGTGGCCAAGGCGCTGGGAACGGAAAGCCCCTCGGGGATCTTTCTTCCCATGGCAGCCGATATCGCCGTTCTGGCATAGACCTCTGCAATCACAAAGGCACTTTGAGCTACGGAACCAGCCAGCCGTCCTTGTGCAATGGCCTCCCGGGCTTGAGCGATCAGGTCAATCCCGACCACGACAAGCTGGCCTTTCTTCCCGGCTGCTTCGATGGCTTCGACCGCGGCTAAGGCCATGACATCGTTGGCGCACATGATCCCCTTCAAATCCGGATGGGCCTGAAGAAGATTTGTAGTGACGTTATAAGCTTTCATTCGATCCCAGTTCGCCGGCTGGACCGAAACGAGGTTGATCGAAGGTTCCGCTTTGAAGACATCTCGGGCTCCGTCTCTCCGAGCTTCCGATTGAGGAGCTCCTGGAAGGCCCTCAATGATGGCAACCTTACCCCCACCACGCTTTTTCAGCTCACTTACGATATATTCGGCACCCATTTTGCCTTGTTCATAATAATCGACCAACCCGATCACAATCGGATTGGCTCCGGCCTCCCGGGCCGCCTTGATGTCGACCCGTTTGTCGGTGACGATGATCACTCCCTTCTTCGCAGCCTTGACCAGTCCGGGGATGAGATTCTGTGAAGTGATCGTATGGGCACAGATGGCGTCGTACCCTTTGGCGACCATGTTCTCAAGGATATCCAGCTGGGCTGTTATGCTGTTTTCTTGGGGGGCTGCCTGGATATCGATTTGGACACCAAGCTCTCGGGCCGTGTTCTCGTAACCCTCCTTCATCGATACCCAGTACGGATTGGCCAGCGTGATCAATACCGCTCCGATCCGAAGGGGTTTAGCCGGCTTGGGGATAGGGCCTAGTTTGGCAAAGCTTTCTCGCCGAATTTTTTGAAAAAAGCTCTCTTCGCTCTTCGCCGCTCCTGTTGTCAACGAAAGCACCGTCAGAATGGACAAGACCCACATGACCCCGAAAAACCTTTTCCTTCGACTTCCGCTTCTCATCTTGCTACCTCCTTGAGTTAAGAGTTTAAATCCCGTGTCTATTGGGCCCTGATTCAGTGATTCAGACATGCCATCAGAAAAGATGCGAGGCTGATCGGCCGGATTAGAGCGTGATGCCCCATTTTCTCTCTCGACGAATTCGGTCCGCCAAGACGGCGACGATAAACACCAGACCGATGACCAACTGTTGATAGTAGGAAGGGACGTTGATGATGGTCAGCCCATTCCCCAACGTCCCGATGATTAGCGCTCCGAGGAGCGTTCCCGCAATACTCGCCTCGCCCCCAAAGAAACTCGTCCCCCCCATCACCACCGCAGCGATCGCCTCGAGCTCCATTCCCAAACCGGCAATGGCCTCAGCCGTATTGAGCCGGGCAGTCACGATAATTCCAGCCAAAGAAGCGGTCATCCCCGAAACGGCATAGACGGAAATCAACGTCCGACTCACCCGAACCCCCATCCGATAAGCTCCTTCCAAATTGCTCCCCAGGGCTCTTGCATCGGTTCCAAATCGAGTCCAAATCAAAACGAAGTACATACCCAAGGCCACCACAAGAGATAGAGCAATGGAGAGAGGAAGGGGGCCGATCGCCCCCATCCCGAAAATCCGAAAACCCATGGGAAACCCATAAATAGGCCTCGCCTCCGTCAAGATCAAGGCCAGCGCCCGATAGATCCCTGCCGTGCCAAGAGTGATGATGAACGGGGAGACCCCCAATCTTGCAATGCCAATACCGTTCAACACGCCCATCGCTGCTCCGGCAGCAACGCCCAATGAGATGGATTGGAAAACGCCCAGATGGCTCTTCATGGCCCAGGCCATGATAATGCTGCTTAAGGCCAAAATGGAACCGATTGAAAGATCGATTCCGGCCGTAGCAATGACCAGGGTCATTCCTGTGGCTGCAATAATGGGCACGGCGGATTGGATGAGGATGTTGGTGATATTCACCGTGGTGAGGAAATAAGGGGAAAAAACAGTAAACGCTCCGCACAGGAACGTCAAAAACAGAAAAAGCCCCAATCTTTGAAAACGATCCATGCGCCTCATGGCTCCTGCTTTACAACATCCTGAGATACTTGGCTCCCTTCGGCATCTGGTTCACGACGAGGGACCTCCCCTTTAGAGGGGGCTGGAGTTTCATTTCCTTCCGTCCTCTCCGACAAAGGATGGAGAATTCGATAATCTCCCACGCGCATCGTGAATCGAACGGAGTCTAAATAATCAAAGATCGGTTGTGTTTGCGTCCGACCAATACCCAGGACCTTGATGGCTTCCCCCAAGACCACCTTACCTTTCTCCCTGATCCACTCTCTCAAAATCCTCTTAATCTCTTCAAGGGATTCGGAATGAATCAATCGATAATTGTTCAGTTGGACCAACCTCCCCTCCCGGATCATCACCTTGATGATCGCCTCCACCCTTTTTTCCCCATGGGTCTCTTTGATTTTCCTGAGCACGTTAAGGGGGAGCGGTCTAAAGCGATACTCTTTGCAAAGGGCATCCAGTCTTTCATAGATCATACGTTGACACGGATCTAACTTCTTTTGGTAGCCGCTCAACCCGACTCTTCCTTTATGAGAATCGATCCTCCCCTCTTGTTGCAATCCTTCAAGCACCTTTTGAAAAAGATGAGGGTCCAGGGAGGGAGCAATCTTGCATCGGATCTCATCCAAAGGGGCAGAGTCGAGAAGGGGATTCTTTTCATGAAACCTTTGGAGGGTTTCAAGGGTTTCTTTTCTCAAAGCATGATAGGCATTCTTGTGGAATACGGCTTGGCCTTCCCAGATGAAGATCAGACCGTCTTCCCTCAGCGATTCGCATATCCGTTCCATCTCGAAGGAGGAGACCCCAAGCCTTTTGGATAGATCAACAAGGAACAGGGGCTTGTACCTCTCTTTTTTAATGAAAAGTTCGAGCGCTTTACGGTTTTCCTTTTGTTTTAAGAGCTCGAGGTTTTGGACCGTATCGCGGTGATGGCACGGCCTATATTTGGGCGGCTTGACATCGAATAGGACACCTCCGCCAAGCGTTGCGATAGGACTCAATGAGCGGATGATATAGTGATCATAGGGACAGAGCGATAGGGGATGGGCCAGGCGAAATTGCACATAGGCCTTTTCGCCAGGGTGAAGCCTTTCTTTCTCCATGAACACCATCCTGGCAACCACCTCGGATGTTCCTGAGTAGAGCTTCACTTTGGCTCCATTTTGAAGGGGCTTTGCATGGGAATTCAAATAGAAAAACTCTCCGTTTAAAAGGTAAGAGCGGGCCAAGGAACGGGGTTCACTCAAGACCATCCCCCGCTCTACCTGATCGACTTTGATATGGGGAAGATTCAACCCGACTCTGTCCCCTGCAGAAGCTTCTTCAATGAATTGGTTATGGCTCTGAACGTATCGTACCGTTGTTTGGATGCCGAGGGGGCAGAGTTCAACTTCCTCGCCACGGCTTATTTTTCCCGATACGATCGTTCCGGTCACAATGGTCCCATAGCCCGGTAGGGTAAAAACTCGATCAATGGGTAAACGAAACCTCCCATCCCGATTTTTGCCCGATGTCGCCCGAACAAGATGCTCTATGCCTCCTTTCAGCTCTTCTATCCCTTTGCCCGTTTTCGAAGAGCAGGGAAATAGGGGGGAATCCTCCAAAAACGTGCCCTGAACGACCTCGGTTACATCCGCTATGGACATGTCCAAGACTTCTTGATCCACCAGATCGATTTTGGAGATGACAATCAGCCCTCGTTCGATCCCTAAAAGTCTCAAGATATCCAAATGCTCGCGCGTCTGCGGCATCACGCCATCGTCAGCCGCGACGATCAAAAGCACTGCATCCACTTCGGATATTCCTCTGAGCATGTTTCTAATGAATTTTTCGTGTCCCGGAACATCGACCAAGGAAACGATCTTGCCCGAGGGAAGTTTGAGATGAGCAAATCCGGGTTCGATCGTCATGCCTCTTTCTTTTTCCTCTTTCAGCCGATCCGTATCAATCCCTGTGAGAGCTTTCACCAGGGCTGTCTTTCCGTGATCTACGTGGCCCGCAGTTCCAATAACAATGTTCTTTTGATTCTCGCTCATTTCATTTAACGGCAAAGAAGTGGAGGGGGCAGGGGGAATCGAACCTCCTCCTCGGTTTTTAGACGAGGCCAACGGGTTTGCAGCCCGCGGGGTGCCCAGCACCACTGCCCCCCTTGCAAACCGTGAACAATGAAAAATGAACAATCAACCATGAACAATGCACAATGAACGATGAACCATGAACAAAAAAATCAATGGATCTTCTCCGGTTTCAGGTTAAACCTATTGACCAGCCGATGCCTTACCCTACTTGTCAAGCTAATTTTACAACTATGCTTATCTGGGCAGACTCAGAGAAAATCAATCTTCCTCTCCTCTTTCGGAGAAGATCGAGGTGAGAAGGCGATTCCAAAGGAACACCCTCACCCCCACCTACCTGCCGGCAGGCAGGCTGTCCTCTCCCACCGAAACAGGAGAGGCAGATATCTGTCATTTCTGTTTTGAGAACATTAATAGATCTCCCGGGCAATGATTGCCGCTCCATAGGCTCCTACCATTTGAGGATTCTGTGGCACCTTTACTTCATAGCCGAGCGTGTCAATCAAGAGAAGCCTTAGACAAGGGTTTTTGGCCACACCCCCTGCAAAAACGATATCAGGCGTCGTTGAAACCCGCTTCAAGAGAGAAAGGGTTCGATTCAAGATTGCCATGTGAATGCCACGAGCGATGTCCTCTCTCTTTTGTCTCCTCGCCAAGAGAGAAGTGACCTCTGATTGGGCAAATACCGTGCACATACTGTTGATCTGGATGTTGCCATCTGCTTTTAACGCCTCTTTCCCGAACTCATCCAGATCATAGCCAAGAGTTTTGGCAATGACTTCAAGAAACATTCCTGTTCCAGCAGCACAGCGGTCGTTCATTTCAAATTTGGAAACATTACCCCTTTCATCCAAGGCGATCGCTTTTGTATCCTGACCTCCAATATCCAGAATCGTTCGGCAACTTGGGAACAGGGCCTTTGCTCCTCTGGCAAACGCCTTAATTTCCGTCACGGTTGGAGTATCAAAATGGGTTTCAAAAAAATGTCTTCCATAACCTGTTGCAAGGATCTTATCAAAAGAAACCTGATCCATAAGCCTTTTACATTGCTCAAGAGGATCATGAGTAGTATCAGTAATTGCGGAGTGGATCATTTGTCCATTTTCCACAATCACCAATTTAATCGTTCTTGAACCGATATCAATCCCAGCTGTTCTCATCTTATCCTTTCACCATCTCCAAGAAGGCTTCAATACGAACCCTGAGTTGTTCGGTGTCGGATTCGGAGTAATCGGTTTCGAGATGTAAAAAAGGTAATCCAAACTTTTCAGTTATAAATGTTTCGATGTTGTAAGACTCAATGTTATAGGTATGGCAAGCCTGCCAGGTGAGGTCTACCACGCCGTCCACCGAAAATTCTTTAATCAACTCTGTCAGCAACTCGATCCTCCCAGGATTTGGAGACATCACAGAACAGGGAATGGCTAAATATTTTTCGGCAATGGCTTGAAGGGGTTCTTTCTTTTCGTCAATAGTGAAAACGGATCGGTATCCGGTACAGTTCTCGAAGCAAACGACGTTGGCCCCTGCTTTTTCAATCAACCGAATCACCTTCTCTGAACCGAGACCCACCGGAACGCCTGTGAGTAAAATTCTGGGAGCCTTAGGATCGAATGGACCCTCCCCCTGATCCGCTCTCTTTTGGATTTCTTCAACGATCTCATTTATCAGGGTGATTTTCGCTCTCTTATCCATGAAGAATCCTGTTTTGAACAGAATCGTGAGAAGTTCCAGACCGCTGATGGGGGAGGGGTTTCTCTTGGGCAAATCCATTAGCGATTGTTTTGCCTTCCGTTCCTGATTCGTCAGTTGGATGGCATGGGATAATCTTTCATCCGTAATGATGACCCCTGTCTCTTTTTCCACCCTCTCTTTGAACTTTTTCACCTCGTTATACCAAAAAGAGAGGGCTCCGTCGGATTCCTGAGTTTGGGGCAACTGAAGGATATGAGTGGGTCGGAATTCAGCTAAAAGCTCGAACATCTTCTTTTTCCCATCGCAGGTCGTCTCGCCTACAACGAGATCAGAAAACCGAAAATAAGGGCACGTATCGGTGGCCGCATAACCATAACTACTCTTGATCAAGGGGCATAGGTTTCTGGGTAAGACTTTCTCCGCGGCCTCGATGGGATCATTTCGGGTTCCGCAGAGGGAGACGGGGATCGCCCCGGCAGCAACAGCGATCTCGATGGGAGAATAGAGGCAATAAAAACCTATGACTTTCCTCCCTTCCCGCTTCGCCTGAGCGATGTCAAGAAGGTTTCGTTCCGAGAGTTGTTGCAACCTATTAAGGATCACAATATCCATCGTTCACTTCCTAAGCATCTCCAGAAAGGCTTCGATTCGAGTCTTGAGTTGTCCCATATCTTCCATCCCGTAATCGGTTTCGATCCGGAGCATGGGAATCCCTTTCTGCTGAAGGGCTTTTTCGACCTTGTGGGCTTCCACGGTATAGGGGGTGCAGAATTGGATGCTATAATGGACGACTCCGTCTGCCTTGAAATCCTTTGCAAGTTCAAGAATGTGGTCTGTCCGTTCCACATTCGGAGTAAAGCAGGCGCAATCGATCTTCATGTAACGATCGGTGATGGCATCGATCATCTCATCAAGGGTTTTCCCATCCTCTTTCACGAGGTCCCTCGTGCTTCTTTCTCCCACACAGGACTCCTCAGCCACCACAACGGCCCCACTCGTTTCGATGATATAAGGAACCTTCCAATTGGGAACCGCCATCGGCGAGCCAGAAACCAAAATCCTCGGTGTCCCATTTTTGGTAACCCCAATACCTTTCTTAACGCGGTCCTCCAGTTCATCGCAGAGATCATTCACGCTTTTAGTAAACCGGAGGGGATCGTCATAAAAAGCAATCTGATTGACCAACAGGGCGTCAAGTCCTGAGATGGGCGTGGGAGTTGCCTTACGAAGACCACTTAACCGCTGGAGCGCTCGGCGTGTGGCGTTCGCAATCTTGATGCCCTGGCGTAAGGTTTCTACGGTCACCTTTCTGCCGGTCAATTGTTCGACTTTCTCCTTAAATTGAACGATTTCACCTCGCCAAAGAGCCCTATCTCTCTCTGTTTTCATCTGGGGGATTTCCATCACATAGGTCTCTTTGTAATCGTTGAGAATCTCGTAAGCCTTTTTCTTTCCATCGCAGGTCGTTTCTCCCACCACGAGATCGCTTGCCTGGATGTAGGGACAGAGCCCGGCCAATTTGAACCCCATAAATGACTTGATGAGAGCGCACGTGTTTCGGGGAAGGACCTTCTCCGCTTCATCAATTCCGATTTCCGCGCCTGCACAAAGGCCCACGCAGGTTCCTCCGACTGCCAGGATCAATTCCTCTGGCACATAGACGCAGAAGGTCCCGACCACTTTATTCCCTTTCCTCTTCGTTTCCATCAGCTCTTCAATCCGAAGGCCATGGGCTTCAGAAATCACAAAGTCGAGATACTGCATCCCTTTGGGACGATTCTCTTGTTTCATATAGATGTCTTTATAGGCGTTTCCCAGAACAGCCAGGAGCTCGTCATGGGCTTCCAGGTTTAAACCCAATTCCGTCCACATAGGCCGATAATCTTTCTTTTCCATGGCTTCTCCTTTCGCCGCAAGAATTCCGTTAAATTCCGTTAGAGGATGCCGTTCCCTCTTTCGCAAGGAGGATCGTAATGGATTGTGGATAAAACAACGGGATTGAATAGAGGTCAGAAGGTGGAGGGAATATCAAGACCCAAATAAGTTTTCAAGACCTCTTCTGCATAGAGGCGAGAGCCTTCTTGCCTACCATTCAATCCATTTCTCTCCTGGTTCCACATTTCCCACCCAACCCTATGGGTTTTTGGAACGGTGAATCATGAGCGGAGATAGTACTTAACCTTCATCGGCTCTCACCTCCTCCCCAGCGCATGGGCTCAATTCAAATACGTTCTTGGATGCCATTCATCCGAGTCTCTAATTCGGTCATAAGTTGATCGAGGTCTATGTCATATTTTTTCGATACATCCCTCAACGTTTCAAAAAGGGACTGGCAACAGATACAGACACCGGCTTGTTCATCGAAGTTTTTGAAAACCGATTCGGTACCCGGGTAGCGTGCAACAACATCCAAAACCGTCATTTCGGGAGTGATGCGTCTTTCTTTTATTAAGTCAGGGGCGCCCATCAACTTCCTCTTGTCCTTTCAACGCCTCTTCGAGGGCTTTGGGTATGTGTTGGATGATTTCGCCAACCTGGGTCCCGGGAGAGGGCTTGGCATGGTGCCCAGCAAACCGGTTCACCCGTGCAGCCAAAATCGACGCTTGACCCAGTTCCATACCCGAAGCCACAAGAGCCCCCACGATACCGGTCAGAGTATCTCCTGTTCCTCCGATCGCCTCCATTGCCTCCTCCATGGGGCTGTCGATAATGGCTTGAATGCCATCCTTGTTTGCAACGTAATCTCTTTTCCCTTTGACCAGAAGATATCGGGCGGCATTTCCATGTTGATAGGCCCTTGCAATCAAATCGGGGACCCGGTTTTCTTCATAAAGGAGAAATCCTCTCGTATAGAACGGATGAGGGGCCAACTCGTCCGCAAGAAAGGCGAGTTCTCCGAGATCGGGGGTGAAGAGGTCGTAGGCACTGGAGCGCCCGCTCATCTTGGCAACGTACATGAAACCCGCATCTGCGATGAGGATGGGCTTTGGGTCTTTCTTCTGGAGAATGGAAAGAATCCGACTATGCCATCCGATGTGCGGCTGGAGATAATGAAAGATCACCGTTTGAAAGGAAGTTTCCTTCATCTCTTGTACAAGATATTGATAGAGCTTCTGGCTTCCCTCTCCACTGCCAACATCCCCGACCAAGTAGCCAAAAGGCTCGTTGCGGCCCAATGTTTTCAATGTTTGAATGGCTGCGGCTAGCAAAGCCGGAGTCCCTCTTTTGATTGGAATTTTCCTCTCCTGGAGGCAAAGGTCCCCGTTTCTGAGGCTCGTTCTTGCTGCTGCCACAGGAAACCCAAGCTGCGGTACTGTGCCCACTATGGCAAGCATCGTCGTTTCATTTCCTCATAGGCCAATTGGAGCGCATATCCGCAAAGGGTATGGCCAATCTCCCGAGGGGATGGTGCTTCGTCCAACCTTTTTCCAACCATCTGCTCGGCAAGATAAGGAACGTCAGGACAGCCTCCGCCCGAAATGTTCACAATGGTCAGGGATTCCTTCTCCACCGTGAGTTTCATGTTGGCGGCTTGAACCATCAGATACTTTCCAAAATCCTTGATTTGGAAGAGGTTGACGGGTTCGAGCAAAGGGCTGCTCACCGGAACGGCCTGGAGAGGAGGAATCCCTGCATCCTTCAAAACCTCTGTAATCTTAAGCTCCTCGATCAGGGGAAACTCAATCACCAGATCGCAACCGCTCCGTATCTCGGGCGGTGGCCCCATCACACGGATCTCCCAGCCCTTCTTCTTGAGGAGGTTTTCCGCCTGGATCACCTCGCTCGTGTTTTCAAAAACCAAGAATCCCCGATCCCCGTTAGGATTTTCTCCAAATTCCTCTGATTTCTTTTTGAGAAACCCGAAAGGCCCCATCTCTATTCCTTCGAAACGGTGATGCGGTATCCGATTCCTTCCGGTTCAACGCTCTTCACATTCCATCCCTGGGTGGTGGCGGCACGAGAAACGTTCTCTTTCGAGGTGTCCGTATCCACCAGGATGACGATCTCTCCCTTTTTGATCTTTTTCATTTCATTTAGAGTGAGAAGAACGGGTTGGGGACACGAAAGCCCTCGTGCATCAACGATATTGGTCATTCTTATCCCTCCTTTTTAACAGATTTTTCATGATGGCTACGCCATCCGCGAACAACGAAAACGGTTGAGGGTTATGGTTCCGGCAACAAAGCCCTTTTCGTTTAGCGTCAGAGGGGTTACGTGAAGTTCTCAAGACAAATAACGTAACCGGTAAACGATACGGGCATCGTTACCATTTGACGAAACCTTTACTTACGAAGCGACTTCCTTTCTCATCGTGAAGCCGATGAACAGACAAACGAGAAGCCCAATAATCAGAGCTGGAATCCCATAGGGTCCAACGCCATCTGGAGAACTGGCAAGACCGAAGTTGTGCGAAATGCCGGCTCCCACGATCATTCCGAGAACGAATACTGCGGCGTCTCCATCTCCTTCTCCGGCCAAGAAGAGCTGTCGCCCCGGACATCCTCCGGCCAAACAAAAAGCTAATCCTGCTAAGACCATGCCGCCGAAATTCCAGAGGCTCATGGTGTGGGCAACGGGCTGTTTTTCAAAACCGGGGCGAAACTGTCCCAAAATGAGATTGACAACGAAGGCAACCACGACAAGCGTAATAAACCCCAAAAGAAGATGGGCCTGCTTGAATAGGACAAAATCCCGAATCGCCCCCATGGTGCAGAACCGGCTTCTCTGAGCCAGGAATCCGATCAGAAGGCCGATCACGAGCGACACGGCGAGGGGGGCGTGCATGGATCCCGGACCTTTGACGCTATAAAACAACACTCCGCTTTTTTCCTGACCCTGAACCTGTGGAAAGATCAGCATCAAAACAAGGAACCCAAGCATCATTAACGGCAATAACCATCCCACCGAGGTATGAGTTTTTTGAGTCCGCCCGAGGTTGTACCCCCCTTTGAGGAAGAGAGTGCCCAACCAGACACCGCCGATCAATCCGAGCAAGCCAAAAATAGCATTTCCATCGCCACCTGCCAGACGGAGCGCTGCCCGCCACGGGCAGCCTAAAAAGACCAGTCCTCCGATCATGGCAAACACTCCAAGAAAGAATCGAACAATAGGAGCAGACCCGGCCCGTGCGCGAAATTCTTTAAATGCGTAGGCGGCAATCAAGGAGCCAAGGACGAAGCCGATGATCTCGGGCCTCATATACTGGACAACAGCCGCCCGATGAAGTCCCAGGGCTCCGGCAATGTCTCGGTCGAAACAGGCTACACAGACGCCCATGTTCGCCGGATTCCCCCACCTCTGTAAGAGGGGAGCAAAAATCCCGATCAAAGCTCCTACCGAGATGATTCCCCAGCGCGTCGCAAAAAAGTTCTTAACGGATGTCATAGATGAGCCTCCTTTCAGAAGGATGCTTTGTAGACGATTGCTCTTGATTCAAACATCGTGCAGGATGGAGAGGAAGGGAAAAACGGGGAAAGGCGTCACAAGGAGAAAAGGTAAAGGCAGATCAAAAACCCCTTTTTCTCTTCCTCTTCCTACGGATCTCGAGACCTAACCTAGGCCTCCCAGGGCCCTGAACAGCCCTTCATCGAAAAGAATAGGGGTTTGGCCGCTCGCTCATTTCAATAACCTCGTCGTATTTTGGTCCATTTCTTTAAACCCTCTTAGAACACCATGTAAACCAAATGCTTCGATATGTCAAATCGGAAATTTCAATACTTCACCACAGAAAAATAGAAATGCCTTATGCCAAAAGGTCAGCCCCCCGCCGCCTGGAGCGGGGAGGTCGTTAGAACCTTTTTTCGAGAGCGTCAAAACAGGGGATGCAGTAGGTCTTACCCCCCAACCTTCGGGTTCGAGTTTCCATCACCCCCTCTCCACAGGATTCACAGAGCAGGCTTGAAACCATCCTTGCCTTCTTCGGCATCGGATGGCTCGGCGTTTTGAGCTCGAAGATCTCGGAAAGATCAGCTTCCATGATGCGCTTTGCGATATCGTCTCGAATCTCCTTCCACTTCTGCTCTTCCTCTGACGTCAATCCTCCCTCTTGAACCTTTCGGTTCAGCTCCGTCAAAAGGGGCCCCCCCTTTGCGAAGATTTCTCGACGGGTCACTAATCGAACGGCCTTGTTGTCCCGGCGACGATAGAAGGTAAAGGCATTCTTCCCATAATCTTTGTGGATCAGGTTGCCTTTTCCCAAAGTGCAACCAGTGAGATACTGAATGGCATCGACACCGCACATATCTGTCTCGACCACGGCAACAATTTCCTCGTCCGAGGCCTTTCCGATTTCTTTCAGTGCCAGTTCGGCAGCACGGATTCCAATGGCCAATCCCGGACACCAGTGGCCGTGGAAATCGATCGTTCTTTGAACCAAATCAGAATCGATCTCTACTGAATTCATGTCCTCTCCTTTCCTCGGTTGTGATCGTTTGGGTGTGTCCCCCGCTTGTCGCCCGCAGTGGAAAATGGCAACGGGCCGTGTGAGAAAACCCATCCTGTGCAATCCCTTGCGGATAGTCCTCGAAACAGATCGTCGCGGCTTGTTCACAGCGGGAAGCAAACGGGCAGCCGGTTTTTGACGCTCTTCTCGTATCCTCCTTCGTCCTTCTCGCCTCGTCAGGGATCCTTTGAAGTAGGAAACGCGTATAGGGATGGAGGGGATGGGCAAGGACCCGATGGGCAGGTCCGATTTCGAGCAGATGCCCAGCCAACATGACGCCGATTCGGTCAGCGATCTTTCGAGCAAGCCCGATGTTATGGGTCACAAAAAGAAGGGTAAGGCCCCTCTCGATCTGGAGATCGAGTAAACGGCGAAGGACTTTGGCCTGGACACTTGGATCGAGGGCACTGGTTGGTTCATCTGCGACCAAGAGAATCGGATCGAGCACAAGGGCTCTGGCCAGGCAGAGACGTTGGATCGCTCCCATGTTGAGTTCATGAGGATAGCGTTTCAAAAACAGATCGTCCGTGGGGAGATGGACATCGGATAAGGTGCGAAGGACGCGATCTTTGATTTCCATCTTCTCCCGGACAGCTCCGTGAATTCTCAAAGGCTCCGCCACGATATCAAAGACCGTGAAGCGGTGGCTCACGGACTCCGCTGGGTTTTGGTAGATCACGCCAACCTGCCTGGCTAAGGAAGCATAATCCCGCTCAATCCATTGATCCATATCTTTCCCATCGAAAAGACGCCTTCCCTGTTCGGGCTTGAGGAACCCCGCAGCGATCATGGCAAGGGTCGTTTTGCCGGAACCTGTTTCACCCACCAGACAGAACACCTCTCCTGCTTGAATCTGGAGATCGGTGGGATGAAGAGCTACCACGTCGCCATAAGTCTTGCTGACCTCCTGGAGCTCCAACATCTGGACGATCCCGCCCCTCCAGCAACGAACCTCGTGTTGCCCTACGGTTCGGAGAGCGATCGCTTCGTGGCCGCAAGGGTCGATCCCCTGGGTGCAACGAGGACGAAATAAACAGCCCTTTTGAAGTTCGTACGGTTTCCCCGGGCTCCTTGCGGAAGCAGTCTGAGGCATTTTGACCTCCGGGCTTTGGGAAGAGCCGGACTCGAAGGTCCGAAAAAAAGCATCGCCTCGTATCCCTCCCAAGTCGCGCGTGGTCTCCAGGGTTGGATAGGATCGGGCCAGCCCGACCGTATAGGGATGAAGAGGAAAGCTCAAAAGATCCCTTCCCGGAAGCCTCTCCATGATCTGGCCAAGGTAGAGCACTGCCACCCCGTCGGCTATGGAGTGAACCAAATCAAGGTCATGAGTGATCAATAAGATCGCCTTCCCCCGGTCGCGTAGCTCGACGATCACACGGGCGATGAAGGATTTGGTCATGGGGTCAAGGGAAGCGGTTGGCTCGTCAAGAATCAAAATGGCCGGATCCAACACAAGGGCCATGGCCAACAGGGCCCGTTGGATCTGCCCTCCGCTTAACTCATGAGGATAGCGTAGGGCCTCATCCAGTTGAAGTCCCAGGGACAATAAGAGGGATTCGGCTCTTCTACGAGCCTCTTTGGGCCTCATCTCAAGGGTGTGGATCAAGGGCTCCGCGATCTGATCGATCACCCTGTGAACCGGGTTGAGGTTCTCGGCTCCGTTCTGAAAAACCATCGCCATTGTGGACCAGCGAAGGTGGTTAAGAAGCCTTTCGTCAAGGCCGATGAGCTCCTGATCTCCTAACTTGATGCTCCCTGCTTGTCCCGCATTTTTGGGCAAGAGGCCCATCACGGCCTTTCCCAGGGTCGTCTTTCCCGAGCCCGTCTCTCCCACGAGAGCGAGAATCTGGCCTGCCTTCAATTCCAGGTCCACCCTGTCCAAGGCCTGAATGGCCACAACCCCATCTCGGTATGTCACGCTCAGATCTCTGATCGTCAACACTACAAGGCTTCCCGTAAACGCGGGTCGAGCACCTTTTCGAGGCTCACCGCGAGAAAAGTAACGCTCATCATCAAGAGAGAAAGGCAAACGATCGGTGGTAAAAGCCAGTTCCACCACATATCGAGGTAGTAATATTTCAGGGCATAGCTGATCATGACCCCGAGAGATTTTCGGGCCGGATCGAAGAGGCCCAGAAAGGCCAGCGAGGCCTCCATTAACATGGCCATGCGGGCCTTGGCGGCAAAACCGATCAAGTAGAGGGGGTAGAACTCGGGGATGAAATGGCGCGTCAAAATATAGAAGCCCGTCGCGCCCATCTGTTTGGCCGCCTGGACGTGAAGCCCTTTTTTCAAAACGAAGGTTTGAGCTCGAAAAGCCTTGGCTGTCGTGGGCCAGCTCATCGTCGCCAGGATCAAAATCAGGACGCCCGGAGCCGGTCGAAACAGCGCTGCCGTGAGGATCAGGATCATAATGGAGGGAATGGCCAGAAGGATGTCAGCGACTCGCATCAAAACGTGGTCAACCCATCCTCCGAACCAGGCCGAAACCATACCGATCAGCCCGCCTATGAAAAGAGCCGCCAGGGCGGTGAGAATGCCGAAGCTGGCCGTGTTTCGGAGGCTACAGAGGAGCTCCGTCAGGATATCCATCCCTCCATCATTGACACCCAACGGGTGTTTCCCGGAAGGGGGAGCGAGGGGAGTGAAGGCCATATCGTGAGCCTCGTAGGGTGTCAACAGGGGGCCGACCAAGGCGGCCAGGGAAAGAAGGGCCGCTGAGCTCAGGCCCACGCGAAACCACGGGCTTTTCAAAACCTCCCGTCGAAGATCAAGATGCATCGTTCACCCTCGGATCGAGCCACGTATAGATCAACTCCAACCCCACATTGACCATCATGACCATTAACGAGGCGAAGAGGACGATTCCTTGAATGAGAGGCAAATCCCTTTTTCCCACGGCGTTGAAAAGAAGGGTCCCCAAGCCCGGATAGGCGTAGAGGGTCTCGACCACCAAAACGCCTGTAACCATGAAGGCGAGGCGAAGGCCAAAGCGTGTGACCAAGGGAAGCAAAGCATTTCGGGCCCCGTGACCGTATCGAATCCTCAAGGGTGGAAGCCCCTTGGCTCGTGCGGTCTCCATGAACTGGGCCTTCAGCACCATCACCATGCTGGCCCGGGTCAAGAGGAAGTTACCCGGCAAGTAAGCCAAGACCAGCGTGACCAAGGGTAACACAAGATGATGAAGCACGTCGGCGATCCACTTCCAGGAGACCATCCGAGCATAGGCGGTCTCCGCTCCCGCGGCCGGAAACCACTGGAGACGAAGAGCAAAGAAGAACAAAAGAAGGACGCCGGTCCCGATCTCGGGAATCCCTTCTAAGATACCCATGCATCCGACCGCTCCTCTTTCGAGCCGTCCTCCGCGGCGCCAAGCGGCTTCCACTCCGCCGATAAAACCGAGAAGCATGGAGATCACATGGGCACTTCCAGCGAGAAACAAGGTCCAGGGGAGGGCTTCCAAAATAAGAGCCGATATGGGCGCCCCAAAAACATAAGAATATCCCCAATTGAGCGTGACAAGCCTGACCAGATATGGACCGAAGCCTTCGGACTCTGTGTAGATGGCCCGAAGCGCTTGTTCCTGTTCTGCGGAAAGCGTCACGTGGGAGCTCGAATACATGGCGGTGATGAAATCCCCTGGAAGAAGGCGTGGGAGGCTATAGCTCAGGTAGACCATCGCGCAGGCCGCAAGGCCATAGGCCATGACAAAATCGAGCGTTATTCTTTTTCGAAATGCCGTCTTGAAACCGGCCTCTATAGGGGACATCATATTCAAGAAAAGTAAGGTCTCAGAGGCTGTTAAAAATCAACCTGCCTCCGGGGAGCCCTGTATTCAGGGCAATTTTTTCACAGCTTCTCACTTGATAAGCGACATCTTGTTTTGTGGAATGGGGACCCCTTTGCTGATGCCTCCTCGAGTGTAGTACCAGGTGACGCCTTTCTTGGGGTTGTAGGCGGCCATAGAATCCGGATAGTAAAGGGAGATGGCCGGTAGTTCTTCAGCATAGACCTCTTGAATTTTGAAAACGAGGGTTCTTCTTTTCTCGGGATCCATGACCCGGATCTGCTCTTCGAGAAGCCTGTTCAGCTCGGAATTCCCATCAAAACGGGCACTGTTGACCGAACCGGCGCTGTAACGGGACGAAATCATCTCGTTTAGGATCTTCGGATCTCCTGAAATGCCCCCGTGCCCCGAGATGGCCAGATCGAAGTCCCAGTTTTTGACCTTGCTGTCGGTGGTCGCCTGTTCGAGGACGACGAGATCGACCAAAATTCCCACGGCCTCCAATTGCTTCTTCATCACCTCGCCGTCCCGATCGGGGACATGCTGGCCTGCCACGGTGATCTTCGAAGCCAGAAGCTCCAGTCGCAAGGGGCGGCCTTCTTTTCTGTAAACCCCTTGCGTGTCTTTTTGATATCCGATCGATTCGATCAAGGTTCGAGCCTTGTGAGGATCGAACGGATAGGTAGGTGTGTTGGGATTATACATCTCGTGATCTACCGAAAGGAGGCCGTAAGAGGCCACGGAACCAAACCCCCGCTGGGATTTGTTGATAATTTCCTGTCGGTCTATAGCATAAGCCAAAGCTTGACGGAAACGCTTCTCGTCAAAAGGCGGCTTTTTGTGGTTGATCATCAACTTCTTATTCCACCCTCTTTCATCCCGGATGACTCCAAAGCCGCTTTTTTGAAGCCCCTCGGCCATATCGGGCTGAATCATCGCCAAGTCGGCCTGACCTGTTTTCAGGCTGATGAGGGGTTGGCCCGATTTGATGTAGATCAGACGATCCACCTTGGGAACGCCCTGATAATAGCCTTTGAAGGCTTCGTAGAGGTAGGTTCCCTGGGCCTTGTTGAAATCTTTAAAGCGGAAGGGACCACTTCCAACAAAAGCCTTCGGATCGTCGAAGGCTTGAGGCTTTTCCACCTTCTCCCAGATATGGCGGGGAAGGATGGGCATCGTGCCTCCCACGTCGGAGATGAAAGGAGCATAAGGCTCCAACAAATAGATGATCACGGTATAAGGGTCGGTAGCCTGGCCGCGATCCACCAAATCGAGCGTCACCCAAGGGTAGGGATGTTTCTTGAAGTAGTTCATCGTGAAGATCACATCGTCCGCTGTGAGGGGCTGGCCGTCATGCCATTGGGCTTTTCGGTTCAATTTGAAGACAAAGGCCTTTTTACCAGGATCGTAGGACCACGAATCCGCCAAAGCCGGAATAAACCCCTTCTCATTCTTCCATACCAGGGTGTCAAAAACCCAACTCATGCGGATATAGCCCGGCCCCCTCGGATAATGCCGATAAGGGTTGGGGTAACCCCAGTCACCTGTGCTGTCTGCGATACGGATCTCCCGCTCCTGTGCCAGGCAGGGTCCGAGCAACGTCAGAACAAATAGGTTAACGATGAAAAAAAGACCGATCGGCTTTAAACATCGTTCCATGTTATCCTCCCTCTAAACATCTCGTGCCAAAAACGAATTCCATTCGGAATTACCTCGGAATTCTCATTTTTTGGGTTTTTCGCTCGGTATGTTTGTGCTGGCAAGAAGGATCCCCCCTTTCGGGCCTCTTGGCTTTGAGAGGTGCTTTGAATGTTTCTTCGATTTCTCGTACCATCCGGCAACGGCCTGTGGGTAAGCGTCGATCTCCGGATTGCAGGGTTTCAGATCAATGACCGGTGTCCCATCCAAAGCGTCCACGCCTCGGACGAAAATCCGCTGTCCCTCGATTTTGACGAGCTCCACAACGCTTAATCCAATGGGGTTCGGCCGATGGGGACTTCGAGTGGCAAAAACACCATGAAGCTCAGGCCCGTAGGGGGTTACGGTTTGAAGGCGCTTCCGGTTCGCTTGATCGAAAAACGTCAATAGAAAGAGATGGGACACCCCCTTCAAATCCTTCAGGCCCGGAAGGAACCGCTTTTTCAGAATGATTTCCCCCAGGGACCCTTCTTTCGGTCCCTGAAAGGGACACTCCTTCAGCCCTTTGAAGGGAGTCCGGAGGACACCGATCGGAGTCAGGAGAAAACTTTTTTTCGCACCTTTTCTCGGCATCGAAGGCTCCTAAGACAGAAAAAGCCATGGAGGTATGGGTCTTCAGACCCTTCGCCTTCATGGCTCGCTTAAATCTAACTCACCCCTCCAGAGTTTGTCAAACAGCACGCCACTCTATGAGACTTGAGACATTCACACAATAGGAGGTCTCCTCCTCAATCTTCGTGAAGGCGAGGTTCCCGTAAAGGTCTTTCGAAGGCCCCTTGACAAGCCTTAAAAAATAGCGCAAAAAAACCGTAGGCTACCGGTCTTAAGGGTTCGGGTCCGAAGACCCGTAAAATGGTCTTGTTCCCTGAAGAGGGCTTCCGAAGTACCGTTTGTGATGTTTCCATCAAGAGGCTTTTTTCAAGAAAATCTGGCCTCCTAAGAAGCCTCCGGTAATAAGCGCAGGCCGGTTTTATATCGTTAGTCCTATCAAAAGACCACGAAGGTCACCTTTGCTTGCAGAAGCAAGGCCTTTCGTGGTTTTTTTTTGCTTTTGCAGAGGGCTGATTTCTCAACATTGGGCGATGGAAGGGGCGAGATGGCTCTGCGAAAGGAAGTCCATCGATGAAAGGAGAAGGTTCCCGTGGATCAGGCGGTCTGTAAACGAGTGATGACAATTCGATTTTGGGATGCTTATGCACGGTGGTACAAGCTCTGGATGGAGCACACCCGATACCACGAACAAGCCATCGAAGTGCTCCTTTCCATGACCGAAAGAGGTTGGAGGGTCCTCGATATCGGGGCCGGGAACGGGGTTCTCTCCATACCACTTTATGTTCGGGGCTGCGAGGTGACCGCCCTTGAACCTTCGGTCGGCATGAGAAGCCTCCTTTACGAAGAAACCTTCAAGAACCGGATCGATCGCCTGATCGTCGATGACCGAAGCTGGGAGGAGGTTCCCTGTTTTGAATACCTTGACTACGACCTCATCCTGTCCTGTAATACCCTCCATCTGACATCGATCGGTTTTGAAGAAGCCCTTGCCAAGGTCTTTCGGGCGACGCCCGCAAACGTCCTTTTGATTTCCGAAGTGAGGCCACCCGATATCCGAGTCAAGTGGCAATATGGAGACTATCGGGCCATCTTCACGAAATTCTATGAGGTCGATAGTTCTTATGCTTATCACCATTTGAGCGAAATGGTCGAGCACTGGACCCTCAAGAAAGGCCGACCCCTCCAAGCCGACGAGATTCGATCCCTCAAAGAAAGGCTCTTCCTGCAGGCGGGACATTTCTGGTTGCGCGATACAGCCCGTATCATGATGTGTTGGTGGACCAGGAGAAAGACAGTCAGGCCCCATTTCGGGTAGCTCAAGCAATGAGCCCGTCTCCACATCGGCCGTCATTGACGCAATCAAGGGGTCGGGGGTGGGTTGCAATGTCCTGCTTTTGTTGCTATAATTTGAACGCCATGTGTGCCTCGAGGTTCGGTTCCCTCTGAGAATGAGTCCGAGCTGACTGGACCGTACGTTTCTTTGGATCGGGGTGCCGGGGAAAATGGTGAGTGTAGCTCAGTTGGATAGAGCACTGGGTTGTGGCCCCAGTGGTCGAGGGTTCGAGTCCCTTCACTCACCCCAGGTTTGCGCCCGTAGCTCAGCTGGATAGAGCGTCGGACTTCGAATCCGCAGGCCGTCCGTTCGAGTCGGACCGGGCGCGCCAGAAAATGAAGGCGATGGACCGTATCGTTGGCAATCTGAAACCGCGGGGATTCGTGAGGCTTCGTCTGGTCGTCGAGTGAATTGCCGGACAAGGAAGGTTACGTCCGTTCCATAGTTTTCAACAAGGTGAGCCGTTAGCTCAATAGGTAGAGCAACTGACTCTTAATCAGTAGGTTACAGGTTCGATTCCTGTACGGCTCACCACTGATTTCAATAGGTTAGACACTCCCGCAGATCTCCTTTTCTTGAAATTGTGACTGATTTGTGACCGCTCCTGGCGTCGGTTGGTCTGAAATCTTCAGGGCACTCCTCAGACTCCTCAAGATGCCGCGACAGGCCCTCTGGGGCGCCCCCCCAGCCCTCACCGAGAGTTCTGATAGGAAGTTGAAGAAGATTGAGGGCGGGAGAAGAACGAGACTGCCTCATCGAAAAATGTATCATGTCAAGACCTGACACCGTTGCTCTCACTGGGTGATGCGATCATGTACCTTGGAATCGATTTTCTGATCGACCCCAAGCTTCGAGCCTACGTCATCGAGGTGAATGTGGGGCTTCCCGGTGGAGCTCAGGAGTACGACCTTACGCACCGGGTTCGATACGGGGTCCCCTCTCATATCTTCGATCGGATCGAAGCGATCTCTCAGCGCGTCTATGGGAAACCGTTTCAGGATTATTTGAACAGCCTTCCTTTCATCCAAAGCCTCAAACCTTTTAAGATCTGGATCGATGGGCAGGGGCCTTTCCCGAAGACCTTCCATCCGGGACTCAGGCTTGAGGACAAGTGGGTTCAATATGAGATCCTGAAATCCCTCGTCCCCATGCCCGAAACCATGGTCTTCGATCCTAAAGACGCGGGGAACGGGGAGCGCTTTCTCCGAGAAAAGGGACGCTTGGTTTTGAAACGCCGTTTAGGGAGGGGCGGAAGGGGCTTTCGTATCCTTGACAATCCCGAGTTGCTGAGGCACACGGAGTTAGCCACAGGAGACTATCTCCTTCAAGAGTGTATCGATAGCCGAGTCGACGGCTACACTTTCTCCATTCGTTCGGTCGCCTTTGGAGGAGAATTCGTTTGCATGTATGCCAATCTCGCCCATCGTTCGTTCTCGAACCACGGCTTCCTCACCTTCGTTTCCGGAGGAGGGTCTTTGGGCCTGGAGGAGAGAACCTTTGTCACGAAGAGTTTCAACGAGCGATCGTGGGAAGCCAAAATCTGGTTTGGCTTCGACGAGCCGGACTACCTTCGACACAACCTCTACGAGGACGAAGTGGCTCAAACGGCTCTTCGCCTTCCCGAGCACCTTTTCCGCTCCATCCAGGACGATTCGGTCAAGATCGAGCGATTTTACGAAACCCTCGATCCCTCAGCCCTTCCCAAAGCCTGTTTCGAGAGGGGGAGGGTTTAAACGAAGAAGGCACGCATCCTGTGCCGACAGGAGAAGCCGCATGGAACCCTACTTCCTGTGGGAAAAGAAAGGAAAACGATATTTCCAATTACCGCCCGGCTGGCATGTCCTTCGGAATCTGGCCATTCGATGCGAAGAGCCAACCCAATCCCTCGATGAGATGCTCGAAGGGTCGCTTACTCATCCAATGGGGACTCCTCCTCTGAGAGAAATGGTCAAGGCGGGGGATCGAGTTCTCTTCTTGGTAGATGACTTAACCCGGCCAACGCCCAAGAAGCAGATCCTCACCTTTCTCGTTCACCACCTTGAAACCGCAGGGATTCGACCTGAACAGATGAGGGTCCTCTTTGCCTTGGGAACTCACCGGCCTCTTTCCGAATCCGAGGTGGAAGAGGCCCTGGGAAAGGAGTTTATGGGAAAGATCCCCTTTTCGCAGCATGACCCGCGATCGGAGAACCTTGTCCCGATTGGAAGGCTGCGGACGGGAGCCGAGGTAAGGATCCATCCCTTCGTCCTCGAGGCTGATTTTAGAATCGGGATCGGTTCCATCGTTCCCCACCCTTTCGCAGGCTTCGGGGGTGGCCCCAAGATCATCATGCCCGGAGTGGCTAATTACGATGCGATTCGCGAACACCACATGACCTACCTGATCAATCCCGAGTCTCGTTCAGGGAGACTGGATGATAACCCCTGTTTCGAAGAGATCCTTCAGGTGGCCCGCAAGGCAAACCTCAATTTCCTCGTCAATACCGTCTATAATGGGAGGGAGGAGATCAAGGCCGTCGTCTCCGGAGATTTTGAAAAGGCCCATCGTCACGGAGCAGCCCTTACCTTAAGGGAAATCGAAGTGAGGATCGATCAGGAGGCCGATGTGACCATCACCTCTGCCTTCCCCTACGATGAAGGACCCCAGATCATCAAACCCTTGGGACCCGCGGTGGCGATGACTCGGAAAGGAGGTACCGTCATTCTTCTCGCAAGCCTTCGAAGCGGAAAGCTGCCCGAGCTCTTTCTGAAAGCCTTTGACCGCGTCTTCGAACTTTCGAAAGGTGATCCGGGTTCCCTCGTTTGCCGTCATGTGGAAGAACGAAGGGCCCTTGTCCCGGAGGTTTCAATGGATTTCAACTGCGCCCTCGGCCACACGTTGCTCTATCTCACACGAGTGAGGGTGATCCTGGTTTCAAGGGATATCCGGAGGGAGGAGGCCTTTCGTCTGGGATTTGGCCATGCAGCATCCCTTGAGGAGGCCATGGAAAGGGTTTCCAGGGATCAACCCCGTGCCCAGGTGAATATCGTTCCGGCTGCCGGTTTGATCATCCCGATCTCTTAACCCCTTGAATCGAGTCCCGAGCACCAAGGGCTAAGCACTAAAGACCAGGCGTCAAGGACCAAACGCCAAACATGAAGCACCAAGCACCAAGCACCAGACAGGAAGCACCAAGCACCAAGCACGAAACAGAAAACACTGAACGCTGAACGGTGAACAGTGAACGGTGAACACTGAACGGTGAACAATGAACGCTGAACGGTGAACAGTGAACAGCGAAAACTGAACATTAAACACTGAACAGTGAACACGAAACACGAAAAACGAAACACTGAACCCGAAGCACTGAGCCCGAAACACGGAACACCAAGTGCCATTTCCAGAACCC
>Ga0315298_1003086_pt1 | contig 27000 bp, 32 predicted proteins | sample WHS_1_MG_FD_203077 | JGI IMG/M metagenome (GOLD analysis project Ga0315298, IMG submission 203077) | Extremophilic microbial mat communities from Washburn Hot Springs, YNP, Wyoming, USA - WHS_1_MG | ecosystem: Environmental > Aquatic > Thermal springs > Hot (42-90C) | place: USA: Wyoming... | reverse complement strand
CTTAATACCTCGATTTCCATATACACCTCGTTCGTGATCACCGGCGCCTCAAATACGCCGATCTTCTCAACCCGGTGTATCAACTTTCAATCGCTGGCCTGTATCAATTTACATCCGCCGCTGACAAATGGGGAAATTGGCATGAACTGTACCCGGTCATGAGGTTGCGTCGAAGCTGACGCCACCATGGCGGGCGGGTTGATGGAATCGTGCGTTATGATCTGCAACATGGTGGTTTCCTATAGTTTTACGGTAACGATGATGTGACGGGCTTGCGTTAAAACTTGCACATCAAGATAAGATTGCTTCCCTAGCTTGTGCAGAATCACAGCGACCACGACGGGCTTCCCCCAAGGCAACCCATCTCCGATGACGCCCATGGGTGCGGAAGGGTGAATGCTAACCTGATAACCGGTAATTGCTGCGACCTGGCGCAGCACGGATTGCAAATCGCCGCGCTGGAGCGCCAATTTCCGCTTTAGCGCGGCAGGCAATCCGCCGGTTGCAGGCGCATGAGGTTGCAACCTAGCAGTGGGGCGTGCCCCTGCAAGATGGGACATCGAAACGCTGGATGATGGAGTTGTAACGACTGGTCTTAAATTGTTGATGGTATTTGCGGTAGCAGAGGAGAGAATCCTCACCTGCAACAGCCGTAGCGGCTCATCGACAGTGATATCCACGGTGGACAGGGATCCGATGGCCGATAGTGCCTGTCTTGCTGTCATCATTCCCTGTGACAAAACGCCAGGCAACGAGACAGTGGATGGATTCCCCTGTATTTGCAGGCGGTAACCCAGCTTACGGGCGATCTCTCTGAATACAGATTCTGTGGCCTGAGACTGGATGACTACTTGCCGTTCCAGCACAGAGCGATCTTTGTGCGCTGGCATGTTGGATGTCCAGACCCCATTTGCTGCGAGCCGCTGTGATCCCCATCCGCTGGCGTCTTCGGAAGACGGCTTGGCGCATGGGCCAACTGATGTCAGCTGGTAACTAACGGCTACCGGGGATTGGACGGCCTGGTATATGAACATGGTTCGGATGTGGTCCTGGCGACTCGTTGTCATTGGTGGTATAGCTGTCTCGCTAATGGTATAGCGCGCGGACTGCGACGATGATTGATGTCGCGCTTGCTCAATGGTCATCCGGAATATTTGGCTGTAGTGCATGGATCAGTGGGTGTTCCTTCGGTAGCCCGGTGCTAAAGAAGCTATCAGTCACCCAATTCTGCTTGTTCACCTGTTCGACGGAGACGGATTGCATGATGTCCCAGATACCTGCTGAGGTGTGGACGCAAAGCAGTCGACTATTCCCGTCAAACACAACGCAAACCATGCTTTCGCGCCATTTGTTTTTGTGGCGCCGACGTGCCGTGCGGCCGTCGCCGAAAGCGTGCAGTAATGGCCATAGCCATAGTACGGCTTCAATATGATGAGCCTGATATACAATTTCCAGGCCTGTCGGGATTGGTCCATCGGCCTGCGTACCTTGAAAGACATTGAGCCCACTACCGCCGAGGATCGTAAGCCTGGCGCGATATTGTAGATCCACACCAGTCCATCCCAACGTGTCATCAAACAAGTGCTTCATGAATGTCATGGTCATGAGCACGTCACTCCGTGAAGCGGGATGGTTGTATCTGCCATCGCGCATATCCTGCAGCAGGTGACTGAAGTGGGGATCGCCAGCCAACGCTCTTTGCGCGATGGCCGGAAAATCAGCGTTGACCAGGGGGTCTTGCTTCTGCGCAATCAAGTTGTCAGACATCATCAATTTCCGAATCTCCACACCAATAGTCATCTGCGGCGTCATCCAGCTTCTGAATGGCCGCCACGCTGCTCTTTGAGGAAGCCGCGTTCACGGCGTGCGCGGCCTCAACCAACAGGTCATCTGACATATTGCACCATTGTGTGAAAGCCCTGTGCTCTTCTTCTGTGTTGACTGTCATCCCCTGCGGCTCCATAACCACCATCCCCCGCCCACGACCGCAATGCCCAGGATGGCCACCAGCAATGCCTCATCGATACTCATGCCTCGCATGAGTCGGAAAACGGCCCCGTAAATCAGCCCGTGAATGACAGCACTCACAATGGTGTGCCCCAGCCAGCTGCCCATTGTCTGGTGCAAACCCGTGCCATGATGAACTGCGTTGTGATAGACCACGGAATGATGATCAGAATAAGCGTGATGCCACATGATCAAATCCGCTTCGTTGCGATACGCCGGTTGTTGTGGATTTCCGGGGTGCTGGTGCGTTTCATCAAATTTGGTTCCGTGTCTTAGCTAGCGAGGTCTTGTCCTGTGGGGTATAGCGCCTCAATTGCGCCATTGGTTCTGGATGTCTGCTGAATGGATGGTTGCTATCGCCTGGCAGTTTGTAGAAGAACCGTTAAAGCTATACCCCGTCTTCCGAAGACGCCACGAACATGCTGCCAACTTCCGAAGCCGATGCGGGGTGTACAACCCTTTATCTTGCGTTCCTTTTCGCAGGGAGATATGTCAAAACATCTGCCTTTCGTCTTCCGGAAATGGCGATCTTCGGCCAGCGGTGTGGCCTGGCCTGGCTCGGCATAGGTGCCCAGCCCGCGCCCTCCATCGTGGGAAAACGCCTAGGAGTGGCCGTCAGGCGTGAGAAAACCTTCTCTGCAGGTGGCAGGACAGGGCACTAAATTCGAATCGGCATCAGAAACTGAGATCATTTAGACCTGCACTTATGGCGTTGACCATTTTCCCTTGATGCCACCAAGGCAGCACGGGGAAGGGATGTCCGTATCGTCCTCAGAAACTGACGTTGTTTTGAACATCACCGTTGCATTCGGTCCATGTCCTCCCATGTGAAGACGTATAGGAATGACCGTCAGGCGTGAGTGAGCCAGATCTGCAATCGGTAGAGCAGGGCGATCAATCAGTAATCGGCCTCAGAAACTGAGAAGGTTTTCAACTGCACTACCATTAATAATTATGCTAGATTTTAAATCCGCAATTTTGAGGATCAATCGATGGTGGAGAATTTTACAATACCGATAGGTGGCCGGGTGCAACGTGCGCGTCGCACGGATGCCGAACGGAAAACACGCCGGACAGCGAGGCAAGCAAGGCTTGCTAAAGTGGAACACCTACAACGCCATCAATGGGAATCGCTATTCATAGCAGCTGTGGTGCAGCACCAATTGCCAAGCCTGGTATCTGGGTTGTTGTATGTCATTTACCAAGAATGCGTACAGTCAGTACAGATCATCGATGGTGCGCCGAAGCTGCTTTGGGTATTTGATAGGCCCATCCGCGATCTTGCTGCTGCAGATGGGATGCCAGGCGGTAAGCGGCGCGCGGCGAAGCATTTATCCGCATGTCTGGGTCGGTTGGAGAGTTATGGACTGATACGACGCCTGGAATCCAGAAAAGGGAGAGCAGTCGTTTTCGAAGTACTCTTGCCGTCCTCAGAAGAGGGCGCATGAAAAAATGAATGACGCGGCGAGTCAACGGAGACCTCTGGGCAGCGGGTCTAGCTATACCAGTTTCAGATGCCTCAGAGAAAGGGAATGGCAATGAAATGGTTTCGTAGTCTGTTGGCAGGGATACTGATCGGTGCAGTGGCATGGCCCCATGCACCCGTTCTGGCTATCATGCTTATTTTGATGCTACCCGTCTTCAGAAGCCGATACCTTGCCGCGTTCGGGTACTACATGTCTGCAAGCGTGGGGCTCATATCTGGAACGGCCACGTTCTTTCCGCATGCGGGGTTGGCATTGGGGATGATTTTTTGGGTGGCTTCGGCGGCTGTGCTGGCCCTGCCTTACCTTGTCTATGACTGGCTCATCCGGCGTTTTCCTGCCCATATTGGACCGCATCTGGCCGGCCTGGTCATGGTGACAGCCATCAGCATCATGCCGCCCTTGGGGGTGATTGGCTGGACCAATCCTTGGATTGGGTCTTTTGAAGCTGGTCCTGCTGGTCCTGTGCTGGTGATTGAGGCGTTCATTGTCATTGTGTTGCTGAGGGTATTTGGCAGCCGTACATGGGCGCCAAGGGTTGTCGCCGTGGTTGTCACTGGCTTCATCGCTATTTGCCAAGTCTCGCTGCCCGCTTTGCCCGCCGGGTGGGTGGCTATTGAGACACACCATGGGCTACTCAAGGGGGCGATGTCTCCCATCATCATATCTTTCCATTTGCGGGCGGTGGTGCTTAAAAAACTGTCGGATCCACACACGCATGTCGTGGTCCTCCCTGAAAGCATTGTGGGTTATTGGCTCTCCGGGACTGCTGCCGTCTGGCGGCCGGTGATCCAATGGACGGCGACGCATCCTCAGCAAACGGTGCTGCTGGGTGCCTTGGTACCCGAAGGGCGCGGCTACGCCGATGCATTGCTCAAAATCCATGCTGGACATGTCCGTATCTTGCCTGACCGCATTCCAGTGCCGTTCTCCATGTGGCACCCTTGGAACCCCATTGAATCTGCCCGCATGGCCGTCTTCGGAAGACGGGAGGCGGTCCGTGTCGATGGGCGGAAGGCGGGTTATTTTATCTGCTATGAGCAGTTGCTGACCTTGCCCGAGTTATCGCTGACGTTTAGTCCGCCAGAAGTCCTTATTGGCGCCGCTAATGACTGGTGGGCAAAAGGGACAAACATTCCGGAAATCCAGCGAGCATCCTTACGCGCCTGGGCACGGTTATGGGGGGTGCCCGTAATAGATGCGGTCAATTATGGATATACCACGACCGTCCCCGCTATACCTCATCAGTAGCAACATTCACTGGCAACAAAAGGATATCATCATGGGCATTGTCGATACGATCAAGGCGAATACTCCGGCAGCACGCGAAGCCCGCAAGCATGCGGAGATAGATGTTGAACACCGGGGATTTATCCTGACCGCGGCTTCCGAAGACGGAGAAATCCGTGTGCCGGTGGCCAGTAAAGGGGATCTGGTTTCCAAGCTGGATGAAGCGGCAACCAAGTGGCCGGGGCAAGTCATTGCCATCGATGCGTCTGAGATAGAGGTGTTGCGCGCCGCTGAATATGCGGCTAACCACGATATGCTCATCCAGCCAAAAGACGTTCAGAACAAAAAGCTGATTGAAGCTGTCGCCCAGCAATACGGGATGATCCCCGAAGTTTATCAGGAGCTGATCGCAGCGCCGGATCTCGACATAGGCTCGATGGGACCCGTCATCGATCTCAGCAATGAGAAGGTTATTTCAGGACGATTACTGGCGGTGGGGGAAACCCAGCGCAATGCTGATTTGGGTGTGGAGGTTTCTGTTGCGGATGCCGACGGAAAAGTGGCTCGTGCCTTTATCGCCTATCGAGATATTGGTGAAGCCAATATGGAAGCCGTAAAAAATCTTCCCGCAGTCGGCGGTGAAATACTGGGTAGCGAAGTGCGTTTTCATATGGGGGACGGAAATGCATCTATTGAGCCTATTAGCAGGCAACATTCTTTGAGTCCGGCAGTCGATAACGCCGAACAGACTCAACAGGAACCGGTAGTCGATCCCCCAGCAAATCCGGCAGTACCTGTGGACAAATCAAAGATTGAATTGCCCAAGGAAGGGGCTTTCTATCTTCTGGAACATGGTGCAAGTCCCTACCAGTTTGACGGCAAGCAATCTGATTCCTATTACGCACGGGTGATCGACCATGCTGGCAAAGAAAAGGTAATTTGGGGAGTGGACCTGGAGCGTGCACTCGAAGTTGCAGAGGCCAACGTAGGGGAATACATCACGTTGGAAAACCAAGGGAAAAAGAGCGTTCGGGTTCAAACCAAGGACGATGACGGCAAGGAAGTATGGATAGATGCTGAGCGCAACAGCTATGAGGTCAGCGTCCTGCCCAAGGAGCAAGCCGTTCAGGAAAAAGCCCCGCCACTGCCCGCGCCGGAAGCCCATCAATTGGCTTCCGAAGCCGATAGGACCGCTGATGAAATCAGGCAGGTCGCCCAGGCGTCAGAGCTTCCACCACTAAACTCCGGGGTACAAAACGCTGCACCTAACCGGCCTGCACCTGAAACTCCAAAGTATCCCCGCAAATCCCCTCCGGAAATCCTCATGACATCCCGTAGGGGCGCACCTTACGTGAAAGACCATGGCGACCAGATCGCGGTCACCCGCAGAGCCACCCTGGCGATTACTCGGCGCGGCAAAGATGAGCGGGAACAAGCCATTTCAACGGCTCTGATGGCTGCCAGAGAACGATTCGGAGAACCTGTTCGAATCTATGGCAATAAGGCGTTTGTAGATGAAACCATCAAACAGGCAGTCCAGCAAGGCATTAAATTGGAGCCTGCTGGTAACTATGCCGAGAAGGAATATGCCCGGGTAATGACTGGTGAACTGAAACGCAGAGAGAAAGTGCTGCAGGCCGGTAACATGGCTCCGTCGAAAAGTAAGGAAGTGCACAAAGGGCGAGAGCTGGGAATTGGCTAGCTGGTTAAAGGGACGCCACATGATCCGGCAACTGGACGTATTGGCTGTTCTGTACGTGGTCGAGCACAAGCCGATGGCGTCGCTCGGTGAAGACGACCTGCTGTCTGCCCGTATTCAATTGCTGACTGACCTACAGGCCAGTATCGACGGTGTTCGTGTGGCTGAGGCGGTGAAGGAGTGTGGCATCGTGATGAGGGACCACGGACATTTGTCGGACTGGATGGCCGCACCGCACGATCAGCCACTGAAAGCGGCGTTGCGGATTCTGGTAACGGCAGCGGTTGGTGAAGCGATGAAAAATGCGCTGCCAGGCGCCGGTGAAGGTGATGGTGATGATGGGGTTTTGGCAAGCATAAAAGGGATGGTGCGAGATCTGTTGGCGGTGTGGGAATGTGCCCTCATTGGTGTTACCACCCGTGCCGCCGAACTTTGCCGCCGCCAACTGGGCCGGGATCTGGCCGCCGTTATGAAGATATTGGAAGCATTCGGCATGCTTCAGAAGACGGTGACAATCCTGGCACTGCCGGCACCAACGGCAATGATGTAACCGGCATAGGTGCAATGTGTCCGCTATACCCTCATGGCTACCGCTTTCTTCAATACGAAACTGACACGCCGGAGATGGGAAGCCCGGCGTCTTCCGAAGCCGCTTTTGGTCAAGGCAACTTCGGAAGACGATCACAAGAGAAATTATCATGCTCATTCTGGTTCGACCGCACGCCTCGATACTCGACGGACCTGCCGTGGCGCTTTGGCTTGCCCGGGAAAGAAATATGCGCAACGCCCTGTTTGCTGTGGACCCGGACTATGCGCGCCATCCCATCAAGGCGCCGCTACTCAAAATGTACGGGTGGGTCGTCGGCCGCCATCGGATGGTGGCTATGGATGGTCGTCGGCCTTTTGCGCTACGCCAGGTCTTGGAGGATCTGGCTGCCGGACGAAATGTCGTGATCTTCCCCCAGGGTACGGGTTTATCGGACCCAGAGCGGCCCGATCAGCCCGGTATGGGGTGGCTGTTGCGCAAAATCCCCGGCGTTCCTGTGGTGCAGCTTCATCTGGATCATGCTTGCCGTTGGCCGTCTGTAACCGTGCAGGCGGACCACTGGTTCACTGTTGGCGGAACAGAGTTGCCCATGTTTCCACGTATTACCTGGTAAAGGACTTTTCGGATGACTGACATCGATGCGCTGGCGGGCCTGAATGAGTTACTGAACATCGCGGACAAGCCTCAGGCACCAAAAAAAGCGCGGCATTCCTCGGACGGTGCCGGGTCGAAAGTGAGATCGACCAGGACAGCGGATGCGGAATCTGCCCAGGCGAAGGCCGCAGCACAAAAAGCCACTTCGGAAGCTGATGACACGCAGGCATCGCCCGATCTCGCAACCATCATGGATCGGCTCAACGGCATCGATGCCAGAGTGGAGGATATCTATCGGGAAGTGCAACTATTGCAGGGTGGCGATGTTGAAGAAGATCCGGATGAGTCGCCATCTTCCCCGGTCGTGGCTCCTGAACTTGCAACAGAACCGACACCACAGCAATCCCTGACCCAGTTTCCCAAGATCGATGAGGAAGTTTTGCTGGAGGCCGCCGTAGGCAAACTGTTCCAGGCATCCATGCGACTGCGTTTGTCATTCGCCATGCTGGTGGGCGCTTTTCTGGCGGTCATCGCTTTTGCCCTTGGTATGGGGTACGGGGTCATCATCGAGAGTGGCAAGTATCCATTCTGGTATGTGCAGGGTGCGGAAAAAGGCTTTGCCGCGGCGTTAATCACCACGATCGCCGCACCCGCTGGTGTCCTGCTCTTGCCGGTAATTGCCGGGGCTTTCTGGCTGGCCGCCAGAGAATTCCGGGCGGAAGGGCACCTGCAATATGGCAATTATTGCCGCTGGGCATCTCTCGCTGTTTTATTGCTGGGCGTGGCAGCCCCGTTCCTGGTGTAGTGGATGCCCAAGCGCACAAAAACACCAAAAACCTACATAGGATCAAAGCTCCAAAGAGAGCTGGATCGAAATAACGCCCGCCATGAGCACGAGGAAGACTATCCGTTGGGCCGTGGGCGACCCGTGGCCTCCCGAATCCACAATCAGGTTCATCGGTCACGCGGGTCCATGCCGAAGATTCGCTTTCGTCTTCCAAGGATCGGCAATCATTATCCCGTGAAACCCATGTCCAAAGGACCGGCTCACCAGGGCGCGAAGCGGCGCGCGATGGTGAAGGTGGCTTATGTCACGAATAAAAAGCCAGGTCAGTGGCAGGCCCACGGAAAATATGCGGAGCGCGAGGGTGCCCAGAAGGAAGGCGAAAAAGGGAAAGGATTTGATGCGCGAGAGGATGAGGTTTCCTTGCACACCAGTTTGAATCAATGGCAGGAGGCAGGTGATCCGCACCTGTTCAAGGTCGTTTTGTCTCCGGAAGACGGAAGCGATCTGGATCTGAAAGAGTATACCCGCGTATTCATGCACCGGGTTGAAGCGCAACTCGGCAAATCGGTGGAGTGGGCGGCTATCGACCACTACAACACCTCTCATCCGCATGTGCATCTGATGATCCGGGGAAAGGATGGCCTCCAGTTATCACCGGATTTGATCCGGCGCGGGATGCGGAGCATGGCGGAAGATATTGCTACAGAAAGGCTGGGTTACAAGTCTGAACTGGAGGTCCTCAAAGCGCGTGAGCACGAGGTGGGCATGCGCAGGCCCACCAGCATTGATCGAGACATTGCGAAACGACAGGGCGTGGATCCGGCACACACACCGCGCACGATCATGAATGACCCCCTGACCGGCACCCATAAAGAGCTGGCGGCGCGTCGGTTGCGTATCGCACGGTTGGAAAAGCTGGAAGAGTTTGGCGTCGCTGAGAAAGTGGGATCCATGACCTGGGCGCTGGAAGCGGGTTGGGAAAAAGCGCTCAAAGAAATGGAGAACCTGCAGACGCGCACGAAGCTGGTGGCGCAAGCGCGGGCATTGATGACCGATCCACGCTGTACGCCCGTGGTAACTCGTGTGAAGGCTGGCGAACGACTCGTCGGGCGTGTGCTCGGCACGGGTCTCGACGAACAATATGACCGACCCTACATTTTGGTGGAAGGGGTAGATAACAAGGCGCACCTCATTTATCAGACGGCGGGCATAGAAAAAGAACGGGCGCAACAGCATCTGCAACCCAGGGCCTTGGTGGCTATTGAGGGACGGTCTTTCGAGAAAGACGGTAAGACCATCGCTTATGCCAAGATCACGGAATATGGACTGTCTATCCCGGATCAGAAATGGCGTGAAACGAAGCTTCCGGAGCAATCGCTCGATGATGACCTGGACTGGCGTGAAAAAGCGGGGAAGCCACTCGCAGAGCAGGGGCCTTCCACGGGATTTGCCGCCTATTGGCATGCCCGGCTACTGGAGCGAAGCAAGACGCGGCAACTGCGAAGAGCAAAAATGGCGGAGCTTCAGACGGAAGAACAGAAGGCAAGACCGGACGTGAATATTCAAAGCAGTCAAAAGCCCGGCAAAGCCCGTGGTTCTGGTGGGATCAATTAAACTATCTCTGCATGGTGGCCGCTATACCATCATGGTGGACATCGAAGGATAATTAAAAATGGCATTACCTGTCTTTGCGCGAATCAAAGTGGCCGGTACTTATGGCGAGAAGCTGCGGGTAGAAGCGGCCGACCGCCGTTTGTCCCACGCGGCGCTTGCGACGGAATACGTCATGCGCGGCATGGATGCGGCGTCTTCGGAAGACGATACCAGTCTGGTCGCTTTCGAGCGGCGTATCGCGGCGACTGTACTTGCTGGTCGGGCGGATATCGAGGCATTGCAAGCTGAGTTGGATCTGATCGCCGCTATGCTGGACCTGTTCGTCAAGGTGATGCTGGTCCATCTTCCGGAGCCATCCGGGGATGAAAAAGAAGCTATTGGTGCATCCGCTCTGCAGCGTTATGACCGGTTCATCAAGCAGGTGGCGGAAACCGGATTTGATCGGGACCGACCCAGGGCTATCCGGAAGATTGCGATCCTGCTGGGTCAAAAGGTCGCAGTGGATGAGGACAGTGGTGATGAGTGAAGCCGTTGGTTCGGGTTCAGGCATCGACAAGGCCAAGATCGAAGCGCACACGCGTCTGGTTGAGCAGATGCAACGTATTTTGGGGTCCGACATCTGCGCCGTTTTTCAGGATGAAAAGGTCGTCGAAATCATGGCCAACGACGACGGTAAGGTGCTCGTGGAGCGGCACGGATCTGGCATCACGGAGCTGGGGCGGATGGCTCCTGCAAAAGTGCTGAATTTTATTGGCCTGATGGCCCACTTTCGGGAAACGACGGTGGGCCGGGATAGGCCGATTGTCGAGGGCGCGATGCCCGATGAGTTTCTCCGTGCGCGATTCGCTGGAGCCATCCCGCCTATCATGCCGAATCCCACCTTCAGCATCCGGCTTCCGGCGCGGATGGTCTTCACGCTGGATGATTATGTCGCCAAGGGCATCATCACGCAGGGGCAGCAAGAGCACATCCTGCGCGCGGTCGAGGACAGAAAGAATATCCTGGTGAGTGGAGGCACGAGTTCGGGCAAGACCACCATGCTCAACGCGATCCTGCACGCGATTTCCGAGCGGTCAGGCCTGGACCAGCGGATCGTCCTGATCCAGGACACTGCCGAGTTGCAATGTGCAGCACCTAATACGGTGTCCATGCTGACCTATGAGGACTCCGGCGTGGACTTCACCAAACTGCTGAAGCTCACGTTGCGCTACCGGCCGGACCGGATCATCGTCGGCGAGGTCCGCGACAAGGCGGCACTGGCGTTGCTCAAGGCATGGAACACGGGTCATCCCGGGGGGCTGGCCACCCTGCACGCCAACAATCCCCAAGCGGCACTCCTACGGCTGGATCAGCTTTGCCAGGAGGCCGGCGTGCCACCGCAAAAGGAACTGATCAACGAGGCCGTGGATTTGGTCATCCAGATCCAGCGCGATCCGACTTATCCCGCTGGACGGCGGATCACCGCGATGGAGGCGGTGCGATCGGGCGATGAGATTTCCGCGTGGAAACGCCCGCCCGGCAGGCTGGCCAGAAAGCGCGCGCTATACCAAAAATGAGGGTGCTATACCACAGCAGGAGCGGTACTTATTTACGGGCTATGCACAACGAAAGGAATCAAGCTATGAAGAAATTTATCCAGCGGCTTGCAGGAAAGGTCGCCAAGATCGCCGCCGTCACCGCTGCCGGGATTGGCAGCGCATTCGCCAATACGGCAGGCGGCAATATGCCCTGGGATGGTCCACTGAATAAGATCTACAGCGACACCCATGGGCCGCTTGCCAGCACTTTGATTGGTCTGGCTACTGTGGTGGCTGGCGGTATCTGGATCAAGGGCGAGCACGGCAAGGCCATGCACACCATCCTGGGTGTCGTCGCCGGCGGCGGAATGATGGTCGAGGGTGGCAACTTCGCGACTGACGTGGGGCTCGTTGGTGCTACGATTGGTAGGCATCTTCCGCTGCTGACCATCGCCATGCATGCGGTAGGTCTGTAAGACGCTCACATGGAAGCGCAAGGCACTCGGAGGTTGCCGATTCATGTCTCTCTGACCCGTCCGTTACTCGTGGCGGGTGGGGAAAAAGAGTGGACGCAATATAACTGGCTTGGCTGTCTCGGCATCGGCGTCATGCTCGGACAGCCCTGGGCGTTAGGCGTCATGCTGGTCGTCGCTTCCATCGTTCAGTATTTCCTGCGCAGATCCGCCAAGGACGATCCTCAAGGTCTCGGGATTCTGGAGCGGCATTGGAAATATCAGCCGTTTTATCCGGATGCTGCGGTGGATGGAGCCAAGGGCTACAAACCGCACGAAAAGCAGGGCTTGGGCGAGGGCATTGTGGTGCAGGCGTTCAAACTGTTTTCTCAAGGCAAGAAAAAAAGGGGCAAGTAATCATGTGGTATGCACTTGGACAACTCCCTGAAACCGCTATAGGGCAACAGCCGACGCCTATTGTTCGTCCCGTTCATTCCTTCGGGCTGCCGCGCGGGCTACCGGCGGCGCTAAAGAAAGTCATTGTGGTGCCCCGGCAGTATGATCTGAGTGTGGATGCGGCGGTGCGGTATGTCGCACAACACATCGGTTTTCAGGTTTCCACGGTGGGGCCCGACCAGGCTCTGCTGGGTGATCATGTGCCCTTTGGCCGGCCAGTTTCCGCATATGCTTTTTTATGGGCGGCAGGAACCGCATTGCCCGGAAACATGGCGATACAGGTCAATGGTTCGGGGTCCGTGCGGGTAGATACCGAGACCGGCGATAATGCATAAGCAAGACGAAGGAAAACCCATCAGATGCTGAACATTCAGGAGTTTCGCAAAAAAGTCCGAGCGCTTCCCGATTTACTGAACATCGCTTTTATGGTGGGACAGTACGATTTCGTTAAGGGACCGTATGCCATAGCCTTGCAGAAGGATGGATCCCTTTTATCCGGGTTTCGCTTTGCCGGCCCGGATCTGGGGTCCATGTCGGTCAACAACATCAATGCACTGTCGGGCACCCTCAATGCCGCCCTGGCGCGCCTCGGTAGCGGCTGGTCGGCGCATATTACGTCGATCCGGTACCCGGCCAACGGCTACATTCCAATCGAAGACTGCCATTTCCCCGATCCGATATCGCAACTCATCGATGATGAACGCCGCGGTCAATATGAGCAGGAATCCGCGCATTATCTCAGCGAGTACTTTTGCACCATAGCCTGGCAGACGCCGCCGGATGCCGAGACGGGCATGGCCGACGCGATCGTGACCCGCCCCATCAGGAAGAAAGGGCAGTCGAAGGGCGTGGGCTTTGAGACGATTATCGGTAAATATCGTCAGGATTTTGAAAACATCCTCTCCATGTTCAGTTCGCGCTGCAAAGTGGTTCCGCTCGATGAACGGAATTTATTGACGCATATTCATGAGTGTCTGACGGGCGAGCGCCATCCGGTCAATCCGCCGCATATCCCTGCCTATCTGGACGTCCTCATCGGGCGTCATGACTTCGTGGCCGGACTGGAACCCCAACTGGATGGGCGCCATATTCGGGTTGTGACATTTACCGGCTACCCGCAAGACGGTTTCCCAGAGATTCTGGAAGGCTTGAGCAGTCTGCCGTTCCCGCTGCGCTATACCACCCGGTTCATCTTTCTGGACCCGGTGGATGCTTTGCCGCTCATCGATAAGTATCGCAAGGCGTGGTTTGGTGCGCGGCATACCCTCGCGAGTCAGATCGGTGCTCAATTCACCGGTGAGGCCAGTACATCGACTTCCGAAGATACAGAGGCTGTGCGCCTGGCGTTCGACGCTCAGCAAGCCAAAGCGGACGCCTCCAGCGGTTTTGTCCGTTTCGGGTATTTTACGGCGACGGTAGTCCTGCGGGATGCGGATGAAACGGTTCTGTTGGATCGGGTGAAAAGTGTTGAAAGTTATCTGAATAATCTAGGGTTCGTTGCCAAGCGGGAAACCACGAACGCGGTGGAGGCCTTTTTGGGCAGCATCTCCGGCCACACCTGGGAGAACGTCCGGCGTCCGTTGATGCACTCGGCGAACTTCGCGGATCTGTCACCGAAGACTTCCGTTTGGGCGGGTAGCGAACGATGCCCATCTCCGCTGATGAAGCAGGGCGGAAAGCGGGCTCCGGCGCTGTTCTACGCCGCCACATCGGGCTCCACGCCGTATCGTTTCAATCTGCACGTCGGGGACGTGGGGCATGCGATGATTGTGGGGCCGACAGGCGCCGGCAAGAGTACCCTCCTGGCGCTCATGGCCGCTCAGTGGCGGCGTTACAAGGGTTCCCGCGTGATTAGTTTCGACAAGGGCCGTAGCATGTATGCGCCCTGCGAAGCCGTGGGCGGCGCCCATTACGACATTGCGGGCGAGCTCAGCGACCTCACGTTTGCTCCCTTGGCCGGCATCAACAAGAGCCAGGCGGAACGGGCATTCGCAGAAGAATGGCTGGAAGCCCTTTGCGAATTGCAGGGCATGACCATTCGCCCCGGAGAGCGGGACGTGATCCATGCCGCCATAGAGGGCCTGTCACAGGAAGAGGGCCGGTCTCTGACGGACGTGCGCTCCTTGCTGCAGGATGAGCAGATCAAGGCGGCCATCGGCTTTTATACCGGGATGGGTCGCACGGGAACGTTGCTGGATGCCCGCACGGATACCTTGGGCATGGACAACCGATTTACTGTCTTCGAGATGGAGCACCTGTTGACGGGCACGGAGCAGGCCAAGCTCACTACGGGGCCGGTATTGCTGTATATCTTCCATCGCATCGAGCAAATGCTGGACGGCAGCCCTACGCTGATCACCCTTGATGAGGGATGGCTTATGCTGGACAACCCGCAGTTTCTGGCAAAACTGGCGGAATGGCTGGTGACGCTGCGCAAAAAAAACGCGGCGGTCGTGTTTGCCACGACATCTCTGTCCCAGCTGGCGAAAAGCCCGCTGTTGCCCATTTTGAAAGAGTCATGCCCCACGAAAATCTTTCTGCCTAACGACCAGGCTACCAGTGAGGATGTGTTGCCGATGTACCGCGACATGGGTCTCAATGACCGGCAGGTTGAACTGCTGCAGATGGCGACGCCCAAGAGTGATTATTACGTCTTCTCCCCGGACGGCCATCGGCTGATCAACCTGGCCATGGGGCCGATCGCATTGGCGTTTTGTGGAGTGAGCGATCCCCGAGACGTGAAGCGGATTGCGGAGCTCAAGGAAAGCTATGGCCCGCAATGGCCGGTGGCCTGGCTACGGGAACGGTTGCCCGCGAATCGGCAGGATTGGGTGGAGTACGCCAAGCGGGGGTATGGGATGTAAGGAAAGTTCGACCATGCGGCCTTGATCTGGTTGTATCGCTTGACAATAGTTAATGGTATAGCTATAAACACTATATGTAGTGAAGTAAGAAACTAAATTCACAATATATTGTTTTGTGGTCTGTGATCCATCCCCGTGACGGGGTCCGTGTTGGAGGTGATGATCATGTATAAGCTATTTGAACAATTGATGGTTGTTGTGATTGGGCTTGCTGTGGTATGCATCGGCTTGCCGATCTATTTTGCCGAAACCGGTGAGTGGCACAATTTGTGGATCTGGGCGTATGACATGGGTCATCTCGTGTTGCTGTTTGTCGTTCTACCTTACGCCGTATTCGTGCTACTGCCCAAGGTTGCATTGAAAGGTTTGGGCATGCTGGCGGTGGCTTATGACGCCACGGTTGGCAGAATTCTGTAATGATTATCTCTGAAGGCGGGCAGCTATACCGAACCGGGGCATGTGTTCTCCGAGGAGATTATTGAAATGAAAAAGGCATTGCTGATGTTGCTGTGCGTGGTTCCTGCAGTTTCTTTCGCAGGGGGGGCGGGTTTTGGGGCGCCGAGTGTTCCCTTAAAGACGCAGGTGAAGTATTTGCAGGCGGATATCGCCAGGCTGAATCCGGGACAGGCGCATAAAGCGTTAGCTTATGCCTTTGTAGGCCGCAATCTGGCAGCACAGATGCACAACGTGGCGGCTGAAAAGGCTTTTACGGCGTTTAAGCCGGGTGATGGTCTTGCGGTTTTGAAGGTGGACGCCGCAATGCTGTAACTGAGGAGAACTCATGAAAAAGATGTTACTCATTTCCGCCGCGTTGTTTGCGATAAGTATCGGTACCGCTGACGCGTCCATCCAGATGGCCGTTGCCGCCATGCGGACAGACGCACAAGCAATCCAACAAATGACGAGCACCTGGCCGGAAATCCAAGCTGCGGCACAAAGCTATGGCGCTCTGGCTCCCTATGCCACACAACAGTGGGCAGGGCAGGGGCCAATCATCGTCACGCCGCTGGGGGGTCAGGAACTCTGTCACAATACGCACTGGGATCAGGTGACGAGCGGGTTGGTCACGGGTGGTCTGAATATCACCGGTGACGCCGCAGTGGAAGCTTACGCACTGCAAACCATAGCCATCGATTTTCAGCAACAATATGCGAATCTGATGATTGCCGAAGTCCAGGCGCATGCGTCGAATGTGCAGCAACTGACACAGACCGAGGCGCAGACCAAGGCGACACTGAATAACCTGATGAACCTGCTCACCGTTACCGGTCAGCAGATACAAGCGGCCATGGGGCCAGGTACCACGCTCCGTCAAATGCCGTTCACCAACTGGCAAGCCGGTATCGGGGATGTGCCGAACCTGGCCGAAGCGCAATACACGGCAGGTCCGAATGATGGCGCGCCTATTGGCTGGTACATGCAGCCGACAGATAACGCATTCGCCCGATTGATCGATCGATGCCCAACCGGCAGCGGGTCGCTACCCATGATCCCTTTGGCTGCCAGCGTTCAGAATGCGGCGAACGTATCCGTGCAGGACGAACCCGATGTGCAGCAGGCCATAGCCCCGTTCGAGCGGGGCAGCAGCTACGTGCTTCCCAGTGGTGGTTTCGCATCGGGGTTGCTCCATCTTCCCAATTACCCGGTACGTATGCAGATCGTAGGTATTTTGGCCGCTGATATGCCGGCCATCGCCGGGTATATGCAGCCAGTCACATCCGCATTGCAAACGTTCAACACCACAGTGCAGTCTACCATGAGCGAGGTGGATCAAAATGTGCAATAAGAAAGTGGTTTTTGCAGTGGCCTTGCAGGCGGCAACAATCCTGGCATGCTTCCCTGTGATGGCGTTCGCAGGCACGTTGACGGGCGGTGCTACCATGCCGGAACAGATCGTACAGGAAGTTACCGCCATCCAGTCACAAATGACCCAGGCCCAGCAACTGGTGCAGCAGATCCAGCAGTACGAAAACATGGTCCAGAACATGGTGACATTGCCGCAGACGATGTATGACCAGGTCACGGCACCTGTTGCTCAGCTCTACGGGTTGGTTCAGCAGTCGGAACAGCTTGGATACGCCGGACAAAACATCGCCAGTCAGTTCCAGAACATCAATGCCAACTTCAGCCCGCAGATCACGGCGCAATACACGCAGCAGTACGGCACCATCACCAGCGGCTTGCAGACGGCAATCAACAGCGCGCTGCAAACGGCCAACCTGAATCCGTCAAACTTTGTGACCCAGCAGCAGGCCATGCAGCAGGTGCAACAGGCGATGAGCAACCCCAATAGCCGGAATGGGTTGCTTCAGGCCGCAGTCAGCGTAGGTCAAGCCACAGTCGCAGACGATACCCAGCTTCTGCAGACGGCCAATTCCGAGGCGAGCATGAATGCCGCGTGGGATAAAGCTCAACTGGAAAAACAAGATGCGACAACGGCCGCTGCTGCGCAGTGGTTATATGGTGGAATGGGTGGGATCAGTACCGGTAACACACAAACACATATGCATGTGCCTAATTTGACACCAGGCAGTTAAACTCGGGTTAAGGGAGAATGTTATGAAAAGTTGGAAGATGCCGCTCATGGCTGCGGCTGTATTGGGTTTGGCCGGTTGTGCTGTCGATCACGGACCTTACGCGGGGCATGACGTGAAGTGGTTTGAAGCACATCAGAAATCGATGTCCGCGCAAATTGACTGGTGCCGCGCGTATTACTTGAAAAATGGCAAAGCGGCCACCAAGAGGATAAACGCCTGTAAAGAGGCGGCGACCGCTTATCACGATTTACAGGTCAAAGCCAACCGCCGTTTTCTATTTGGCTCCAGCAAAGATAATGGTACGGTGATATCGTCCGGTAATGTGCCGATTCCCCCTATGCAGTTACCCACAATGAAACCGTAAGGAGGCAGCCATGAGTCTCCGGAACCGTTGTAAGTGGTTTGTGGGTCTTGTATCGATATTAGCCCCGGCATTGGCGTTTGCGGCACCTGTCACCACGTCGCCGACGGGCAACCCTTTTGCCAACCTGCAAATGTCCAACACCAGCACAGGGATTTTCGATAACATCCTGGCTGACTTTGGCTCCGCGATATCCAGTTGGTACAACCCCATCTATCATGTGGCGGTGAATACGTTCACAGTCCTTGCGCTCATTGAAATCACTTGGTTGGGGGCTACATGGCTGTTATCCAGGAAAACGTTCGAGGACGTAATTCCCTCGTTGGTCAAGAAGATCATCACACTGGGATTTTTTCTGGCCCTGTTGCTTAACTCAGGGGTTTGGATACCGGATATCATCAATACCTTTGTGGATCTCGGGCAGAATGCCGGTGGGGTAGCCCATATTTCGCCATCACAAATCGTGGCGGATGGTGGTGCCGGATTTGTGAATATAGTATCCGGCGGCGCGACGGGCATCGCACAAAACGCACCAGGTGTCTGGTCAATCCTTTTTCATCCGGGACAGGCCGCTGTGACGGGCGTGAACGATATGGCGACACTGATCATCATGTTCGCAGTGGGCATCATGTTTTTTTTCGCAATGCTTTTTGTCGCCATAGAATATCTGGTAGTTCAAATCGAGGCATTCATTGTGATTTCTGGCGGTGTCGTCATGCTGGCCGGCGGCGGATCGCGGTGGACCGCGAAATATGTGCAGCCTTATCTGGATTACGCCATCAGTGTGGGAATGAGGCTTATGATTATCACGTTATTTGTTGGCGTGGTGGTGACCAAGGTTGAGGGGCAAATTGTGCAGATGCTTTCTCAAGGAAGCAGCAACCTGTTCAATGCGGTGGCGGCGATGGGCGCGACCATAGTCCTGGCCGTGCTCGCAAAGAAGCTGCCCAATATCGCCAGCAGCATATTGTCCGGCTCAAGCAGCCTGACCGGTCAGGAGATGAACAGCGCTGTCATGAAAACAGCAGCTGTTGCAGGCGCCGGAGTGGTCGCGGCGTCGGTCGTCGGTGCGGCGGGAGTCACGGCTGGATCGGCTGGTGGTATGAGTGCCGGAGGTGGTGGTGCCGGATCTGCGGCCGGTAGTGGGGCTGAGGGAGGGGGTGGAATGTCACCATCTGCCGCCACCGGCGCTTCAGCCGATGCGGTGGCGGGCGTTCCATCGCCCAAATATACGCCGCCCCCGGACACGGGGGTGCCCGCCCCCACAAGTAGTGGATCGAATGCTCCACAAACCTCCAGTCCGGCAGGTGGCCAATCGGGCGGCAACCCTGCACCTGCACCGGCACCAACCCCGGCTCCTGCACCAGCTGGTGGTTCCTCTGATGGGAGCCCGAAAAGCACTTGGGAGCGCGCGCAGGATGCGGCAAAAAACGTATATGACGGAATGAACAAGGCTCATGAACACTTCTCCCCCGGCGCAGGCAGCGCGGGCGGCGTATCCGCTCCTGGGGGCGGTACCAAGCACCTGGATGATTGAGTCGACAATGCGTTGAGGATGGGGCATGAAAACATGCTCTATCTCACCAGTCATGCCGCTATACCCATAATAACGAGAGACGGTCGAGGCGGAAATGAACAACGAAAACCAGCAACAGGACTATCGTTATCTTGCGGCCAGGCGGGAATGGCTGGAACGTGATGGAGACAATATTGCACGGGCGAAGAACTGGCGGATGATGGCTTTTCTGGCCATCGGCATCGCGGCATGCTTCGGGGCGGGCATGATCTACGAGGCGGACCGGGTGCATGTGGTGCCCTACGTGGTCGAGGTCAACAAGCTCGGTGCATCCGTTCATCTGGCGCAGGCCGTGGATGCCGGCACATATCAGCAGCCCATCGTGGCCCATATTCTCACACACTGGATATGGCTGGTCCGGTCCAGGACGCCGTCCGTGCCTACGGAAAAGACCCTGATCGACGACAGCTATCACTATGTGGACAAGCAGAGTGAAGACCTGATCAACGCCTATTTCAAGCGGCATTCGCCTTACATCGATTACACCAAGCGGCTGGGTGGGCGCACCGTGAAAATCACTTCCGCCCTGCCCATCGGCAAACTCAAGTCCACTGGTGGTGCTTTTCAAATAGATTGGACCGAGACCCAGTATGACGGGAACGGTGGTATCGCCAACAAGCAACATTACCAGGGCATTATTAATTACGCGGTTATAAAGCCAGGCAACAATCCGAATGTTCTCTCCGGCAATCCGTTCGGTATTTATGTGACTACCTTCAACTGGAATCAGACCCTATGAACGCCGACAAACAACTGCGGAAACTGACTACGATGGTTGTACTGTCGATTCTGCCCGGATTGGCTGTGGCCGGTGTCATTGTGCCGAAAGCGGGAAGTGGCCATCAGGTGCCGGCCATTCAGGGTGGCTCCGCCGCTTCCGGTCCAGGCGTGAACGACGCCCAAACATGGCGGAAGATCGTTGCCGCCCCGCCTTCCGCAAAGATGAGTTTCCGTACCAGGGTGGACGCCGAGAAATCGCTCACGCAGGCCTTCGCAGCGGGAAAGCTGAACGACCTGCCGCCCATCGCGGGGTCCGATGGAACCATTCTGTACCCCTATGGCGGTTCATGGCCTACCGTTGTAGCGTCACCATTACACATCAGCATTATCGAGTTGCAGGCTGGATGTCACCCGGAGCAACTGGATATCGGCGCACCTTCTGAGTGGATCCTGCATCAGGCCATGGCCGGGGATACGCCCATTCTCACCGTATCTCCCCGTTTTGCAGGGCTCCATACCAACCTGATGATCACGGCGACCAGCCAATCTGGGAAACCGCTGATCTATTACGTGAATCTGGTGTCCGACCACTCGAAGTACACGCCGAAAGTGGGTTTTTACTACCCGCAGGATATTCAATCCACCTGGCATTTGCAGACCGCAAATGCGCAAGCGGCCAAGGCCAAAGCGGATGCCGAGACGATTGCCACACTACCCAACATCAATGCGGCCGACCTCGATTTTCGCTGGAAAACGCATTGCGCAGGCGGTGGATGGTTCAGCGATAGCGCCTGCGGGAATATTCGACCGGTGCGGATCTTCGACGATGGCACGCACACCTATATCCAGATGCCCTCCGGACAAGCCAGTCGTGGCGGCATGCCGACCATTATGGCGGAAAACAGCGCCGGGCAACCCGCGATCATCAACTGGCAGTATCGGGATCACTATTTCATTGTAGATTCCGTCCCGCATCAGATCTTGCTGCTGGCCGGGAAGGGCAGCGCCGGCAAGGTCGTGAAGATTACGCATCGATAAGGGGCTTGCGGATGAACTGGAAGTTTTGGGAAAGAACCCCCTACAACGGCACAAATTCACGGGCAGACGAGGATCAGCAGGCACCTGGTTTTCTGAGGGGCGACATCAAACCGGACGGCGGGATGATGGCGGCCTTCATCAATAAAAAACCACTTTGGATCGCGTTGGGCGCGGCAGGTGCGTTGTATTTCGCATTCAACGAATATCGATCTTACGAAGCATCGCACAAGGCGACAGAGCGTGTTGTTAAGAAAATTGGTCCAGTGTCTTCGCATCCTGAATACACCGCCGCCCCGCCATCTGTGGCTCCGACATCCAGCGCGGTCTCGGCGGCAACGGCGCATTCCAAAAGTGGAGCTTTATCGCCGTCTGCGCAAGGTCCTGGACAAGGGGCGCCGGGAGGGCATGCGCCACCTCCGCAGCCGCAACCTGTTAGCCCGCAGGTACGGGCGTTGCAGACGTCGTTGGCGGGCGGCCAATCATCCGCCATGGTGCCCTGGCCCACTACAAGGGGTCCCGCGAAGGCGGGAACTCCGCCAGCGACCGGGGAGTCATTCCCCCCGGTCACGTCGGCGGTTCCCGCGCCAAAGAGCCATGAGGAATCCGGCGTGGCTGTTTATGACCAGCATCTGGTGCGCAAGGAGTCTTCGCCCTATGAACTACTGCAAGGCAGTGTGATCCCGGCAATTCTCAGCACGGGCATCGACTCGGATATCCCTGGTGAGGTCACCGCCGTGGTCGCACATCCAGTCTACGACAGCAACAGCGGCGCCTACCTGCTGATCCCTGCGGGCAGCAAGCTCGTAGGAATCTATGCCAGCAGGGTCATCGCCGGACAAACCAGAGTGGCCATGGGATGGGAGCGGGTCCTCTTTCCAAACGGTACATATATCAATTTGGGCTCCATGTCCGGTGCGGGCCCGCGTGGTTTCTCCGGGTTTCATGACGAAGTGGATGACCATACGTGGAGCATCTTCAAAGACGCCTTGCTGATGTCGGTGATCAACGTCGGCATGGCTATGGCGTCGCCAACAAGCACGGCAACCAACACGACAGGGGTTACCGGCAATCAGGCGCTGTCTAATAGCGAACAGGCATTGTCGCAGACCTTCGGGCAGGCGGAAGCAGGGATACTGCAGAAGGGCATGAACGTCTCGCCGACCCTGAAGATCCGCCCGGGGTATGCGTTCGAGGTCGTGGTGACCAAAGACCTGGTATTTCCGGGAACGTACAACCCGGCGCCGCAGGAAGCTACCGTGACTCCATCCGCCCCGGCGTTGGCGGCGATGATCAATCCGTACCGGTAAAGGAATAAGTTCATGCAAAGTTACGTTGTTGTGCGATTGGATATCGATGCGATCCCGGATGGACTTCCGCCCATGGCTGAACGCGGCCAGCGGGTGTCGACATTGATACAAGACATGAGCGATGCGGAGCTGCAAGCCCTGGCGCAACGCCGTGGACGTAGCAATCCGCCAATGAATCTGCGTCCGGTCGCCATCACCATGGATGAGCAAGCCCTGCGCAGACTCAAGAATTTGCCGCGCGGGGCCAGCGTATCGGCCTTGGTGCAATACCTGCTTGGTATGGGGATATCAAGGGAGGCGTAAGCAGATGACCAATCTCTATATTGCTGAAAAGCCGTCGCTTGGCAAAGGCATTGCGCAGTATCTGCCGGGGCCACATAAATCCGGCAACGGGCATATTGTGTGTGGTGGCGGGAATATCGTCACCTGGGCTCGCGGCCATATTTTTGAGCAAGCAGATCCAGAATTGTACACACCGGATGACGTGCCATTGAACAGCAAAGGAACAAAGCGATGGCGTTTGCAGGATCTGCCCATCTTTCCCGAGCAGTGGATCAAGTTACCCAAGGCGGACGCCCGGGCGCAGATCAAGGTCATCCGGGACTTGCTCAAGCAGGCGGATACCGTGGTCAATGCCGGCGACCCGGACCGCGAAGGCCAGTTGCTGGTGGATGAGATACTGGAAGAAATGGGCTGGAAAGGTCCCACGAAACGGATCTGGCTGGCGGCGCTGGACGAACAATCGGTGCGCAAGGCGTTGGCGTCGCTCAAGGATAACGCGGAGTACCGAAACCTGTCCGCCTCAGCGGAAGCGCGCAGTAGGGCGGACTGGCTGGTTGGCATGAATCTGACCCGCGCATTTACCCTGGTCAATACGGGTTCTGGCGTGCTGTCCATCGGTCGGGTGCAGACGCCGACCCTGGCGCTGATCGTGCGCCGGGATGAAGCCATTGAGCAGTTCAAGGCCAAGGACTTTTTTGTACCCCGCATCCAGACGGCCCAGGGCCCGACATCGTTCTGGTCGGCCTGGGTGCCCGTCGAGGGCGCACCGGGTCTGGATGAAGAGAACCGATTGACGAACAAATCGGTTGCCGACACCCTCGCGGCGGCCGCGAAGGGGGCTGGAAAAGCGATCGTAGAGGATTTCCAAAGCAAGGAGCTGAAGCAGTCGGCCCCGCTGGGTTTTTCATTAGCGGAACTGCAAAAGGCCTGTTCCGCAAAGTTCGGGATGAGCGCGCAACAGGTATTGGACTGCGCCCAGGCGCTCTACGAAGAACACAAGGCCGTCAGTTACCCCAGGACGGATTGCCGGTATCTGCCGGAAGAACAGTTCGCCGAGTCGGGGCGGGTGCTGTCAGCGCTGGCGAAGCATCCGGCGTATGGCCCATTGGTGGCCAAGGCAGATCTCACGCTGAAAAGTGGTATCTGGGATACCGGCAAAGTGACGGCGCACCACGCCATCATTCCCACGGGCGAAGTGGAGGGGACTCTCGGTGAAGCCCGGCAAAAGGTCTATGACCTGATTGTTCGGTCTTATCTCGCACAGTTCTATCCGCCTTATGTATACCGGGCCACGAAGATTGTGCTCGTTTGCGTCACGCAAAGATGGCAAGCCAACGGCAAGGTGCCGGTATCAGCGGGCTGGAAGGCCATATACGCGTTATCAGCTTCCGAAGACGGGGATGAGGACGATCAGCAGGGGTTGCCCATGGTGCTGAAAGGGGATGAATTACCAGTGGTGGCCAGCGATGTGCAGGCCAAGCAGACGAAGCCGCCGAAACGGTTTACCGACGGCACGCTTATTGAGGCCATGTCCAGCATTCACAAGTACGTCGAGGATCCGGAAGCCAAAAAGAAGCTCAAGGAAACGTCCGGCCTTGGCACCGAGGCCACTCGCGCGTCAATAATCGAGAAGTTGCTGGAGCGCGGATTTATCGAGCGCAGAAGCAAGGCGCTCCAGAGCACCAGTGTCGGTAGAGCCCTGGTGAACGGGCTACCCAAGGTGCTGACCGACCCGGTCACCACGGCACAGTGGGAAGATGTGTTAAGCGCCATTGCCGACGGTCGCGTGCGGTCGGACGTCTTTGAACAGAAACAGCAGAGTTTTGTTGAAGTGCTGATACAGTTTGCCAAGAAAACCCGGATCAATGTGGGTGCGGTTTCACCCAAGTCTGGAGCAGGCGGTAGCAGCAAAACACCAACACGATCGAAAAAAGGAAAAGGCAATGGCCAATCTGCAGCACATCGCTGATCGCATTTTCCGGCACGTTGATGCCGGGCACCTGGAGGCGGGATATTCCGCCTCCATGGGGGCGCTGATTGACGCCTATGACGACGATCCGGATTTCCACGCATGGGTGGATGCCGTACCTGGTAGTGCGGTGGAAAAACTGCTGGTCTGCATGGTGCGAAAGGGAAAATGGGGTGATCCGGCCTGGCTCGTTACATGGATCCAACGCGATCAGGTGGTAGCTTGACGAGTAACCCATAGATTTATAGAAGAAGAACTAAACTCAAGCCTATTTGCCCAGAAAACAGGAAGTCATAAAATGCCCCTTTACATCGAACCAAATGCAGGCCCCGCGCCCATCCTCCAGGTCATCCAGTCCGCCCGCCATGAGATCAGCGCGGGCGTGTATTACCTTTCTGACCGGCCCATCCTAAACGCCATGAAAGCCGCTCATGCGCGCGGGGTGGACGTGCGCATTATCATCGAGGGCCGGCCTTATGGGATGAAGTCGTGGCAGGTACGCAAGGAGGAAAGGGCCATAGCGGCGACAGGGGCGACACTGCATCTGGCGCCTTATCGTTTCTAGTCGCGCGGTAACCACTATGCGTTTCAGCACAGCAAATATATCTGCAATGGCCACGAATGCGAGATCGGCACCGCCAACTTCGATTGGTCGGCCTTTCATAAAAACCGGGAATACCTTTATGTGACCCAAAATACCCAAGTGGTAGATGCGGCCAACGCGGTTTTCAATGCCGATTGGCATAACCAGCATGCACCCGCAGTCGCCCATCGGGTGCTGGTTCTGTCCCCCGGCACATCCGCCGCGCAAATCATCGGGGTCATTGATCAGCCTGGGCCGGTGGACATCGAGAGTGAGGAGCTAGGCCCATACGCCCCGACGCTGGACGCCATCGCGGCCAAAGGCGCGCGCGCACGGGTCATTCTGCCCGCCAGCATCAATGCCAATGGCAAACGGGATGTGGCCTTTCTGCGGTCGCATGGCGTCCAGGTCCGGTTAATGCCGAAATCGCCATTGTACATGCACGCCAAGATGATCGTGTCGAATAGTGAAGCCTTCGTTGGCTCAGAGAATTTCAGCCAGACCAGCCTTGAGGTTAACCGCGAAATGGGGCTGCTGCTGGGCGGGCGGGATATTGAGGATTTGCAGGCCCAATTCGACAGGGATTGGAATCGGGCCAATTGACGATGCACTCCAGTACGAACGTCGCCTGATTGCCCAAGTCATGAATTTAGGTGACTGGGATGATACCCGCCGACTGGAAACCACCTTTGGGCCAGAAAAACTGGTCGATGCCCTGAAGAATGCCGAAGCGGGATGGTTCACGCCGCGCATGTGGCATTTCTGGCATTACCGGCTGGGCCTGGCGGAGAGCGAAGACGATATACCCACGCCGCCGGTCAGGAAGTTCCAGTGAGCGCATTCAAAAAGGTTCAACCCCGAACAGAAAGGGCGTAGAAACAACTTCGGAAGTTGGTAGTATCCCCAATACCATTGGGCCATTGACAACAGAGATGTCGGAGACTAAGTTACTGCTATAGCAATAACGGAGCACGCGATGAGAATCTTCACCGACAAGCGTAGCAAGCGGCAGTATGCGGAGATCCCGACGCGCGCGCCGGTCAAGATGCATCTGTACAGCAAGGCGCTGGGCTTTGCCTTGGGTATTTCCCTCAAGCAGATGTACAAGGACATGGCCACGCAGTTTCTGCAGGAAAGACCGTGGGAGTATGGTCTTTCGTGGCGGCCTACCAAAGGTCTTACGCAAACATTATCGGAAGCCATTGGCGAAAAGCAGGCGACTGGATGGATGCAAGTGAATATCCGCATTCCCGCAGAGTTGGCCACTGAATTGGAGCGTTTGGCTATTAAGGAAAACGTATCCCTTTCATCCTTGAGCTATACCCTTTTGTACTGGTGGACGTGGTACAAGTATCCACCCGTCCAGGAACGCCGTC
>Ga0315298_1003083_pt1 | contig 27011 bp, 18 predicted proteins | sample WHS_1_MG_FD_203077 | JGI IMG/M metagenome (GOLD analysis project Ga0315298, IMG submission 203077) | Extremophilic microbial mat communities from Washburn Hot Springs, YNP, Wyoming, USA - WHS_1_MG | ecosystem: Environmental > Aquatic > Thermal springs > Hot (42-90C) | place: USA: Wyoming... | reverse complement strand
ATGTGGAGTTCCGCCCGATTCTACAGGAAAACTGAAAGAAAAAAGTTGTTCATACCCTCTACCCTCCACAGCGGGGTTTTTTGTATTGTAGCACTGGCGACGCCAGTGCTGCTTCTATCTCCGTTTATTATTTTATTTAAATCAGTAAGTTATGTCAAAAATATGGAAATTGCTATAGAATAACTTGAAATATTAAGACCCATCCCTCATAATGAATAAACCTTGAAAAGGATAAAATATGCTTCTTGCAGAAGTTGCTTTAAACCTTCCCCTCGAAAACAATTTTTATTATATTATTGCTGAAGACAATGTGCCCAATCTCTTCTCCCGTGTTTTTGTAAACTTTTCCGGTAGAAAGGAAGCAGGCTTTGTTGTTAACATAATAGATTCAGAATCCATTAAAGATAAAATACAGGGGCTTAATCTTAAACCTATTCTTTCAATAATCGATGAAACTCCTATTATAAACAAGACTATTATTGAAATAGCATCCTGGATGAGCAGATACTATATTTCCTCATTCGGAGAAACCCTTTTTGCCATTACGCCTTCCGCAGTAAAACCAAAAAACTATAAGCATCATTACTCTTACAAAGGAAACCTTGCCTTTCTAAATCCTGAGCAAAAAAAAGCCCTTGAAGAAATAGAAAAGTTTTCTAATAAATACAACACCTTCCTTCTTCATGGGATTACAGGATCAGGAAAAACGGAAATATACAAACACCTCGTAAAGAAATATCTAAAAATGGGAAAATCATCAATAATATTGATTCCGGAAATATCCCTAACCCCACAAACCCTCGAGAGATTTTATGAGAGCTTTGGAGATGAGGTTTCTATTTATCACAGCAGGATGACACAAAGCGAAAAGCTCGGAGAATGGCTTAGGACTCTTAGAGGTGAAAGCCATATAGTTATAGGTCCAAGATCTGCCATTTTTGTACCTCTGCAAAACCTCGGACTTATAATTATAGACGAAGAGCATGAAACATCATATAAATCTGGAAATACACCACGTTATCATGCCCGACAGATTGCATCCTACAGGGCAAAAAAGGAGAATGCAATCCTTGTTCTGGGTTCTGCAACTCCTCAAATAGAAACATACTATTATGCAAAAAAAGGAAATATTCATCTAATTGAGTTGAAGAATCGCTATGGCGGACAACAATTACCGATGGTTGAAATCGTAGACTTAAAAAAAGAAGAAAATAAGAATTTAATTACTGGAACCCTTCTGAAAAAGATGTTAACAACCATATCGCAAAAAAAGCAAATCCTGCTTTTTCTGAACCGCAGAGGATTTTCTCCAGCCCTTATATGCAAAGCATGTGGATATACATTCCTTTGTCCAAATTGTAACATATCCCTGACTTTTCACAAAGCCAAACACAATCTAATCTGCCATCACTGTGGATATGCCATAAAAGTACCGAACAAATGTCCTTCCTGCCAGAATGTTGCATTGAAGGAAGTTGGAAGTGGAACAGAAAAGTTGGAGGAAATACTCTTGCAACAATTTCCAGAATACAATATTGCAAGGATGGATCTTGATACAACCCGGAAGAGAAATAGTTATTTTGAAATTCTTCAAAAGGTAAAAAAAGGAAACATTGATATCCTGATTGGAACACAGATGGTGGCAAAGGGACATGACATTGCCGGCATACAGCTTGTTGGAGTAATTTTACCCGACATTATCTTGAATATTCCCGATTTCCGCTCGGTCGAAAGGACATTTGTTCTGTTAACCCAGGTAATTGGTAGAGCGGGTCGAAGAGAACAATGTGGTGAAGCAATAATCCAGACATATTTACCAGAACACTATTCTATTGTTAATGCAAAAAATCAGGATTATGTAAGCTTTTATGAAACAGAAATAGAAAAAAGAAGAACCTTTAATTATCCACCTTTTACAAGGTTGGGCAGGATTGTCTTCAGGAGTGAGAATCTTCAGAAACTTCAAAACTTTTGCGTGGAATTAAAAGAAGTTATAAAAAATATGGAAAAGAATTACAAAAATCTTCAGTGCATTGGACCTGTAAGCTGCCCTCTGGAAAAGTTGAAAAAATACTTCAGGTATCATATAATTATTAAGTGTAGTGATATCAATGAAATAAACCGCTTTATTAATGAAATAAGAGAATACTTTAAAAAAAATGCGTCTCAGAGATTTCTCTACATGGAAATTGACATCGATCCTCTATCATTGATTTAAAGACCTCTGGACTGAAGATCCTTTACCCTGAAGGAGAAAAGTCTTTATGCAAGAATTAGCTTACAAAACAAAATTCAGACTTTTAATCCTGTCTATAATTATCTATGGATTCTCAGCTCTATTTTTTTTACGCCTATTTTATCTTCAGATAATTAGAAGTCGTGATTACTATAGACAGGCGTTACAAAATAGAACCCAGGTAATAAAAATTCCAGCCTTCAGAAGCGTTATTTATGATAGAAATGGAATAAACAAGCTGGCTTATAACAGAAAATCCTTGAGTATAATTGCTACTCCTGCCTACCTTCCAGAAGATCCCGAGAAAAGGACAAAGGTTCTTTCGAATGCCTCAATACTATTGGGAATGAGTTTAAAGGAAATTGAAACCACTATTGCAGAACAAGCTATAGATAAATATACCCCGGTAATTATAAAATATGATGTTGATACAAAAGTATTCATAAGATTCAAAGAGCATTACGAATTGTTCCCGGGTCTTGATTGTGAAAATCGTCCTCGTCGAATTTATCCCCTAAGAGAAAAAACAGCCCAGCTTATAGGATACACAGGAATAATTAGTAAGGAAGAATTAAAGAAATTAAAATCCAATCCTGAATATCATTATGGTAGCATCGTTGGAAAGATGGGAGTAGAAAAATACTACGACGAACTCATTCGTGGTAAAGAGGGAATTCTTGAAAGGGTTGTAGATGTTAATGGTAATGTGCTTGAACAAAGTATAGAAAAAGAGGCAATACCAGGAAGTGCGGTTTATCTTACAATTGACAAAGATATGCAGGAGCTTGCATATGATCTTCTCGGCGAAAAAACAGGGGCAGTAGTAATTACAAAACCTGCCACGGGAGAAGTAATAGCCCTGGTAAGTAAACCCTCCTTTGATCCAAATATGTTTACAGATCGCTTTACCCTTGAAGAATTCTTTGTTTTAAAAAACAACATTGATAAACCATTTTTAAATAGAGCAATACAGGGAACATATCCACCGAGTTCAATATTCAAGCTCATAACAGCCTCCGCAGCTTTAAACAATAACATACCTGTAAATAAATCTGTCAATTGCCCTGGATACATGAAGATAGGGAATAGGATTTTTAAATGCTGGCAGGTTCATCATTTTCTGCGCAACATCATAGAAGGAATCGCAAACTCCTGCGATGTTTACTTCTATACCATAGGACTTGCCACAGGAAGGGATTCAATACTATCCTATGCCGAAGCGTATGGATTAAATAAAAAAACCGAAATTGATCTTCCTGGAGAAAATGTTGGTCTAATACCAGAGATGGAATGGTTTAAAAGGAAATACAACAGGCCATGGCAAAATGGTGATACAGCAAATATATCCATCGGACAGGGAGACCTTCTTGCAACACCGATAGAAATAAATCTATTAACAATGGCTATAGCAAACGATGGCATAGTATATAGGCCATACATCCTTCAAAAGGTAGTATCTTTATCCGATAACAGAACAATAACAAACATTGAACCACGAATTCTAAGAAAGGTCAATCTAACACAGGAACAGTTCAGCATTCTTAAAAAAGGAATGCTCGCGGTAACAACCTATGGAACAGCAAAATGGCTAAGGTACTATACCCAGATTCCTATAGCAGGAAAAACAGGAACCGGTGAAGCAGGAAAAGAAAAAGAAACCCATGCATTATTTACAGCCTTTGCTCCATTTGAAGAGGGGGATGAAACATATAAGTCTGACATGATTGCGGTAACTGTTGTTGTGGAACATGGTGGTGGAGGATCTGCCGCAGCTGCTCCAATTGCACTTGAACTGATAAACTACTATTTTAAAAATAAAGCTATCTATAAACCTAAAAAGAAGGTAACAATAAATGTTGAAGGATAACTTAAAAAACATTCCAGTAGCTTTTATATCAATTCCCATTGTACTATCCATTATAGGTCTTATCTTTATCTTCAGCACAGGAATAAACCCTGATGGAAGCAACAATAATCAGTATATAAAGCAGTTTATCTGGATTATAATGGGTATAAGTATAGCCCTGCTGATAATAAATATTGACTACTACCGCCTTATTGAAACCTCCACATATTATTATATTGCCGGTGTTATACTCCTTCTCGTAACAGTTATTTTTGGAAAAAATATCCGTGGAAACAAAAGCTGGCTTGGAATCGCCGGTATGGGAATTCAGGCTTCTGAATTTATGAAAATATTCTATATTTTATTCTTTGCACGCTATCTCTCTAATGCCCCTGTACTCGAGAAAAAAGGAAGGGTATTTTTAAATTCTCTAGGGATTTTAGCCATCCCTCTTATTTTAATAATCCTTCAATCCGATTTTGGGACCGCTATAGTCTATCTTGGTATATTTATTACCATGGCGTTCATGGGTATGCCTGACGATACATATGTAAAATATTTGCTCTACACAGCAGGAATATGTATATTTATGCTTTTTGGAATAGGTTTCTATAAATTCTACCTTGAAAATGGAGGAAGTAAAATAGAATTATTAGAAGTAATTTTGAGTTTTAACACATTTATTATTGTATCTACAGCCATGTTTCTTTATTCTGTAATAGCAATCGTTATAGATTTTTTCTATCCTGTACAGGCTCTAAAGAAAATCCTACCAATTACCTTAATAATAGGAATATCTTTTCTTTTCTCTGCAGTTGCGATAAAGCAATTAAAGCCACATCACTGGAAAAGAATTCAGGTTATGATAAATCCTGAATTTGATAAAAAAAAGGCAGGTTATAATGTAATTCAATCAAAAATAGCCATTGGTTCTGGTGGATTTTTTGGCAAGGGGCTTTTTAGAGGAACACAAAACATTCTTGGATTCTTACCGGAGAAGAGCACTGATTTTATCTATTCTATTATTGGAGAAGAGCTAGGATTCTTTGGAGGCAGCATTGTAATGGCTCTTTTTATAATCTATTTTTACTACATTATAAAGACCATAAAGAATGCAAAAGACAAAGAAGGTATGCTAATATCCACGGGAATAATGGCAATGTTTTTTGTACATTTCTTCATAAACATCGGAATGTCTTTAGGAATCACCCCCGTAACAGGTCTCCCTCTGCCTTTTATAAGCTATGGAGGATCATCTTATATAACATTCATTGGAGCATCTGCCCTACTTCTTAACATATACTCTCGAAGATTTGTACACTGAAAGGGTAGATTCAAATAATTTCTCCTATTGAACGCGCATATTCCCTGAGTATCTCTTTTTCTCTTGGTCTTAGATTTCTTGGCACATCTATTAACACTTCGTAGTATAGATCGCCCCTTATTTTAGTACGCATATCCGGAACGCCTTCATTTCTAAGCCTTATCTGGTAGCCCGATTGAACACCTGGAGGAATATTTATTTTCTTTATCCCATCGAGAGACTCTACTTCAATCTGCCCCCCAAAAACAGCCCTTGGATAACTTATCTTTATCTTTGAATAAAGATCATTTCCCCTTCTCTCAAAATTGGTATCGTTGCGAATCCTGATTAAAACATAAAGATCCCCCCTTGGACCTCCAAACCTACCCGCATCACCCTCTTCAGGAACCCTTAAGCGAACTCCATCATCAACTCCAGCCGGAATCTTTACAGTAATATTTGCATCTCTTTCATATATTCCTTCTCCTCTGCAAGCAGGACATGGATCTGTGATAACCATCCCGCTTCCATGGCATGTGGGACAGGTCGTAGAAATACTAAAAAATCCCTGTGTTGTGCGAACTGTTCCCCTTCCACCACACCGCGGACAGGTCTGTGGCTTCGTACCACTACGGCTTCCCGTTCCATGACATACATCACAAACATCGTTCCGCCTAACCTTTATCTTTAATGTTTTATCTGTTAGAACATCACTAAGATTTAAGGTAATATCGGCCCTTATATCTGAACCCCTCGAAGGAGCAGTCCTATACCGTCCGCTTCTACGAGAGGTCCCTCCGCCGAAGAAACTTTCAAATATATCCTCAAAACTTGTACCACCAAAAATGTCATCAAAACTAAATCCGCCCATTCCTTCCTGTCCACTAAAACCACCCTGATTAAAAACAGAATGACCAAACTGATCATACATCCTGCGTTTCTCGGGATCAGAAAGAACCTCATAGGCCTCATTTATCTCTTTAAATCTTTCTTCCGCCTGTTTATCCCCCGGATTGCGATCGGGATGATACTTCATTGCCATCTTTCGATAAGCTTTTTTTATATCCTCATCTGAAGCATTTTTCTGAACCCCAAGCAAATCGTAATAATCTTTGTCTGTTGCCATTTATATCCCCTTTCAATCACAAAAAGCGACGATACATATCGTCGCTTTTTGTGACATAAAAATACCACTACTTCCCACTTTTATCTTTATTTTTGTCATTTTCATCCACTACTTCTGCATCCACTACCTTTTCTCCTTCAGCCTTTTCTTTTGAACCAGAACCACTAGCTCCAGCTGTTTGCTGTCCATATGCTGAACTTCTGTATAATCCTTCCGAAATCTTATGCGATATTTTGCTTAAATCATCCATAGCCTTTTTAATTCTGTTCTCATCATCCCCTTTAATTGCTTCCTTTACTTCTTTTACCTTATTTTCTGCTTCAATCTTATCTTTTGAATCTATCTTATCACCATATTCCCTGATAGTCTTTTCCACAGAATAAGCCAGACTATCAGCCTGATTCTTTAATTCTATTACTTCCTTCATCTTTTTATCTGCTTCAGCATTCCTTTCTGCTTCTTCCTGCATTCTCTTAACTTCCTGGTCGGTCAAACCACTGGAAGCTTCTATTCTAATCTTCTGCTCCTTACCTGTACCAAGATCCTTCGCTGAAACATGGAGAATGCCGTTTGCATCAATATCAAATGTAACCTCAATTTGTGGAACACCCCTTGGTGCCGGTGGAATTCCCTCCAGCATAAACATTCCAAGCGTACGATTATCCCGTGCCATCGGACGTTCCCCCTGAAGCACATGAATCTGCACAGCTGTCTGATTGTCTTCCGCCGTAGAGAATATCTGAGACTTCTTAGTAGGTATAGTAGTGTTTCTCGGAATTAAAACTGTACTTACCCCTCCAAGAGTCTCAATACCAAGTGAAAGCGGAGTAACATCCAGAAGGAGCAAATCCTTAACTTCTCCAGTCAAAACTGCCCCCTGAATAGCCGCTCCAACTGCAACAACTTCATCTGGATTAACACCCTTTGATGGCTCTTTCCCGAAAATATTCTTTACCGTTTGAACAATTAAAGGCATTCGCGTTTGACCACCAACAAGAATGACTTCATCAATTTTATCCTTTGTCAAATTTGCATCCCTTAAAACATTCAAGCAGGGTTGTATTGACCTTTCAACAAAGGGTCTCGCAATATTTTCAAGCTGACTTCGAGTAAGATTCATCTGTAAATGCTTTGGACCACTTGCATCAGCAGTAATATATGGCAAATTAATCTGGGTTTCCATTTTTGAAGAAAGCTCTATCTTTGCCTTTTCTGCCGCATCCTTCAACCTCTGCATTGCCATGGGATCCTTTGATAGATCAACACCTGTGTCCTTCTTAAACTCCTGCATAATATATTCCATAACCGCATGGTCAATATCATCTCCGCCAAGATGTGTATCACCATTGGTCGCTTTTACCTCAAACACACCATCCCCAATTTCAAGTATAGAAATATCAAAAGTTCCACCACCAAAATCATAAACAGCTACAATCCCTTCTTTCTTTTTATCCAGACCATAAGCTAAAGCAGCAGCCGTTGGTTCATTAATAATCCTTTCAACCTTAAGACCGGCAATTGTACCGGCGTCTTTGGTGGCCTGTCTCTGAGAATCATTAAAGTATGCAGGGACAGTAATAACAGCCCTTTCTACTTTCTCTCCAAGATAATCCTCTGCTGCCTGTTTTAATTTCATCAACACCCTGGCAGAAATTTCCTGTGGAGAAAACTCACCAGCCCTTGTTGAAAACCTTACATCGTTATGCGGTCCTGGTTTTACCTTAAATGGTACCATTTTTATTTCTTTGTCAGATTCTTCATACCTTCGCCCAATAAAACGCTTGGCTGAATATATGGTATTATCATGGTTAGTAATCATCTGATTTTTGGCAGGCTGACCCACCACCACTTCACCCTTATCGGTAAAGGCTACAATGGAAGGAGTGGTTCTAGACCCCTCCTGATTTGGTATAACAACCGGTTGACCATTTTCCACTATCGCTACGACAGAGTTAGTAGTTCCCAGATCAATACCAATTATTTTATTCGGCATATTTATCTCCTTCATTTTTATTCTTCTTTTTTGCAACTTTAACCTTGCTCGGCCTTATAACACTATTCCCGAGTATATAACCCTTCTCAAGTTCTTCTGTAACTGTCTTATCATAAGGAATATCGTCCTTTTCTTCCATTAATAAAGCCTCATGGATATTTGGATCAAACTCCTTTCCAGTAGTTTCTATAGTCTTTATTCCAAGATGCTCAAGAAAGTTACTAATTTGCGAATAAGTTATTTTTAAGCCTTCAAAAAGCTGGTTAAAATCTTTATTAACCTCTGAATTTTTAATTGCCCTTCCAAAATTATCAAAGATAGGTAGAATTTCCTTTACAAACTTCTTCGTAGCTTCATGAACCATATCTTCCATCTGCTTCATTACGCGCTTTCTGTAATTATCAAACTCCGCCACTTTTCTTCTATAACTATCGTCAAGATTTTTTTCATTTTCTCTTGCCTTTTCAAGCTCGCTTTTTAATCTTTCAATCTCATTTTTAAGCTCATTAAGTTCCTTTTCTTTTTCGGCAGTTTTATTATGATTATCATCTGTCTTTTTAGGTTGTTCATGGCTTAAAGATTCTTTGGCAGAATCCCTTTTCATATTATTGTTCATTTCATTATGATTTTCCATCAGTTAATGAAGCCTCCTCTTGTTCCTTAAGTTAGATTAAAATTAATAATTAAAATAAGAAAAGTCAAGCAAGATTTGAAGAAAACAGTCAATAAAGGGGAGCCGTCCAAAAAGACCAGAATTTACCACAGAGTACATGGAGAACACGGAGAATAAATCATCATAACTTCATACCTTACAATAAATTGGAATTTTCTCTGTGCTCGTTGTTAACATTTTATTTAAAAACGGGCTTCTCGGACAGCTCCTCTAAAAACTAAGTGCAGCTGTTAACACTACATTAGCCGCATTCCCACTAAAGGTATATTCGGTATTCTCTTCGCCAATGTAAAAATATGTATATAAGTTGAGTACAAAATTATAGGCCGGGGTATACGAAATAGAAGGACCAACAACAAAGGAATAGTCGATAAAGTTTCCTATAGCATTTACTGACAGGTTAATATCGCTTATAATAAACTGATTATAAGTGGCAAACAAAGCCCAGTAATAAGCATAATGGTTATTTATTTCATAGAAATTACCACCTATAGTTTGACCTGAAGTTGAATCATAATATGATTGGGTCATAAAGATCATTCTATCTAAATCATTCTTAAACAGGTTTTCATAATAACCCACAGAATTAAAATAAAACTCGCCATTAAGCATGATTCTGTCACTTAAATTCATAAACTCAAAAGATTTGCTAAACCCAATGGCAACCCTGGAAACGAATTGATTGGTTACCGGATAAACAACAGGATATTCACTTCCTCCAATCGTTACATTAGAGATCTTTTGCTTAAAGTCAAAATCTGCAAAGCTTGCTTCACCATAAAAATCAATGCCAAGAAGTCTTGTATAAAAATCAAAGGCATAAACGGGATGGTAGCCATTTTTTGCCCATATTGAAAGCGAAAATTCAAAGGCATTGATAAGAAATTCTATCTTTTCAGAGATTGCTATATCCTCTATTCTTTTTACATCCGTAAAGTTGTAATAGCTATAAATATTGGCAGTTGTACCAAAGGGAATATGCATCTTTAATCCATAGCTTCCCTCTCGATATGCATTCAGATCAAAAAAGTTCTTTTTTTCAATATTAACCAGATCGCTTGGATTCCAGAAGTAGCATCTTCCCCACTGGAGTACCTGTTTACCGGCTCTAAAATATACTATTCTGCTTATATTTGCATCAGCAAAAAACTCCACCAGAGAAATGGCCGTGTTATTTGTTTCATAAAGAGTAATATTTGTACTGCTGTTAGATACATAGCCTGTATAGTAATGTGGAGCAATCATTCCTTGAGGAGAATAATATGCAGAAACATTTGCAAAAGCCTTTATTCCCTGCGTAAGGCGAATATCAAGAAGCAAATTTCCTTGCATGTAAGTAAGTAGCTGGTTTAAATCAGTATTCGTCTGTCCATTCAGCCATTTCTTTTGCATATTGTATCCCATGGAACTAATAATTCTTCCTGTAAGAGATGCCCCTGTTTTCTCTGCATTTGTACTTATAGCACTATTCACATACTTATTAGTATCCTCAAGTGTAGATCCAGAAAAAATGCTTTCTTCATCCATCTCCTGTGAATACAGATATATAGACAACAGAATGAATGTAATGATGTATAAAAATCTTCTTATCATTTAATTCTCCTGAAATTTAGGTTTTTCTATTTACTCAGGTTTTCCAGATAAGCCTTTGTAAATATCTTATCATCAAGAGGAACAAGGGAAATTCCAGAAAGCTCTACAATAGACTTATTGCCCTTTTCAAACTCATCAACAAAGATAGATTGCAACCATATATATTTCCCGTCTATAACTGTCCACTTTGGCATATATGTGGTTGCCATTAATGTACCGGAAAGCGAATAACTTTGAATTTTCAAAGGTAAAAAGGTATCCTTCTCAACCCAGTAAACTTGTTTTGGATATGTAACATCATTTACCTTTGCAAGTAATGTAATTTTATAAGTATCCTTTTTCCCGAGCTTTTCCTCCATTACTATCTCCTTACCACCGGCATTGGTTTCAACATAATACAATTCAGTAAGCTTTCTCTTCTCAAAATCCCCGGCTTTTGCATCAGTTCCACTGATACTTTCATCACGATTGATAGTTTGAAAAGTCCTTGTATTCTGACGATAAAGAAAGTTATTGTTTCCTACCCTGAGATATCCATTACCTTTTTCTGCTTCAGGAGCTAAAAACACAATTAAAAAGGAATCGGTTTTGTCTTTTCGATAAAATATCATTTCGTAATTCTTTATACCCTGATTAACCTTTTGTTGTACAATCGAAACCTTACAGGTTATATCCGTTGCCTGCTCCTGCATCTCATCCATCTTTTTTAGAATTTCCGTACCGGTTGGAACAGAAAAAACCATATTCAGAAAAAATATCGCCGTAATTACAATCAAAGCCCGCTTATAAATAAATCTCATAAAATTTATCTCCTTTGACTTTCAAGATTTTTATACAAAAATAGTTATATGCCATTTCGATTCTTTCTCCTTGCTGCACCCCCCTGAGAAATCTTCCCTCCTGCTTTTTAATGGGAAAGCCGGGAGAAACCCTTTCTTACTTTCTTTCTCAGCGATGAGAAAGAGAAAACCCATGTTCACTTTCTTTTGAACGGCCAAAAGAAAGTGAACCGAAAGAAAAGCCGTCGGCGTTGCTTTATCGGCCAATTCTTTTTCTATACCAATAGTGTTAACCTTAATACTTTAAAAATAACTTCTCCTTATCGTAATATGGATTTTTCATCTGGACTTCCTGTCCAGATTCAAAATCCCCGCTGGAATCCATTCCAGCGTTGTAAACCTCTCCTTTATGCAATAGCGGTTAACACACTCCATCTATAAATAATTCCTTTCTCTAAACACAAATTACTATATCCGTGTCGCAACGCCGAGTATTCTTCTAAGCCTTTACTCCCAGACTATCTACAATAAAAGTCGAGGGCGTTTTCCAAATCCCCCTTATCAAAGGGGGTTAGTGGGTTGTCCTCAGTTACATCCCTCGCGGTGTCGGTTTTTTCTTCTTTTTTTATTTTTTTTTACCTCTTCCACCTTCCCGTTCCCCAGCCTTTACAAACCCGCTATAAATAAAAAACTTGAGTAACGGAAAGATGATGACAATAACTCTCACTCATAATGCCTCAAGGCTGCGGCAGCAGAAATCCTTGCAGCTTTCCTGGCCGGAAAATAAGCCACCGCAACAAGCATCTGTATTATAAGTATCAAGTATGTAAATATCCCATTCCCGGAAGCACTTATAGCAAATCCTATAAACAATGTCAATATAACCAGCAAACCGGAAAGCCATTGTGGATATATCCACTTTGGGAAACGATCATCAAGAGATATAAACAAAAACTCAATAGCCATAACTATAAGTAAACTAATATTCGTACCAAGTCTTCCAAAAGTAAGCACAAGATTAAGATGTTTTTCATACAAAAACATTGAAAACATACTTTCCGTATTAATCGGTATCAAGGATAAAATTCCCATAAGTATTATTCCAACTATAATTCCTGCTATACACGCAAACAAAGCAAGCAAAAACACCTCTACAATAAAGCTATTTTTAACATCCTTTATCTGCATACCTATAGCTCGAACAGTTCCAATCTCACGGGTTCTTTCACGAATACTCATCCGCAGTGTATTCATTACACCGATTAGAATAACAAAAAACAGAATAAGCACCGCTATCATAGAGACCATATTTAACCCGCTTTCTATTGAGAGCACCATACTGGCTGCCTCATACATTGTGCTTATATCAAGATAACCACCCTCCCATTTTTCTCTTCTAACTTCTCTCATCTTCTTCTGAAATTGCTCGGATGTATATGTCCTTGGTAAAAGCTTCCACTCCGTAGCAAGAGCGGGATATATTGAAGAATTGGTCTGAGGAAGAGGCACCTTTGAAGATTTCACAACCTCGACAGGCCAGTTTCTGTAAAAGTCAGGATAAAAACTATTTTCGCTAACAAGAAGAATGTTTTCATCAAGTAATTTTCCCGCTTCATAAATTGCACATACCCTGTAATTATTTGTCGTAATTTTTTCTTCAAACTTATTTTTGTAACTCGTCGTTAAATTATTATTTATTTTTAAATTCAATTTTCGTGCAAGTGCAGAGCTTATAATAATAGTATTAGAGTTCGTTGCATTTTCCAGACTGCCGGAAACAATCCTTAAATGTTCCTTTAAAATATTCATCGAATTTGTATTTGTGAAAAATGAAAGTACTGTTGCCTCATGGGTTATCCCATTGGCACTTATTCTTCCATAATAACCTGCAAGATCCGGTTTCAAAAGATTATAAAGCTTATTAGCCTCTCTTAAAGCCACTGAAGGATTGTCCATTTTATTTAAAATAATCTGTAGAGGTCCTGATTCATAAGGGCGATAACCAAGCAGGATTTTCAATATATGTTGAGGAATATAGAAAGCTGTACTCTGCATTATATTCTGAGATTTCATTAGTGCTACTACTGTAAGCTTTGCTGTCTGAACCTGACCTGTTATTGTTCTCAGAGCCACTCTTACATTATCCCCCACCTTTACATTTAAGTCCCTTGCCTTGTTTTCTGCCATTACCACAGGATTTTCTATGTTTGAATTGGTAAAATCAAAGGGATTACCTCCATCTTTTGCAGAAAATCCTTCCGTTTTAGCCCATTCTATGAAGTCATTGGTTTGCATCCCGACAAGAGCCATCATTTCCGTTCTTCCATTGCCTATAACCCGTGTGTAAATTGCAATATAATTGTTCACCGTTTTTACATTTTCTAGATTATTTGTTATTGTGTTTATAAACCTATCCTTATCCGGTATAACAACATTATTTTGTTTGCCTTCTCTTATGAAGTTAACTCCTATATGTCCAAAAGAATAAAGTAGCCATTTATTCAAAACCATATCGCTCAATCCTTTTGTAAAGGAGCTAACAAGCACAAGAATAACCATTCCAATAGCTATAGCGGTACCAAGAAATATATTTCTTCTCTTCTGCCTTAAAAGATTTCTTAACCCTATCTTAAATATCACACCCATAAATAATTTCTCCTATACACAGCTTCTTAATCTCTTGCTATCGCTTCAAGCGGAGTTATTCTTGTAGCCACAATAACAGGATAAAGCATCGCAAGAACCGTTACAAAAGCAAGAATCAATATACCAGCTATAATGTCCCCTGTATCAAGAATTGGATTAAAATAATCCCCTCCAAAAACAAGAAGCAGAAAATCATTGGTACCTGCCGGAACCTTAAGCCATGAAATTAAAGGCAAAACAATTGCCCCTATAACCATTCCAAGCCCACCAAAAAAGAACGAGAGAATGGCAGTTTCACTGGCAAACATCTTGGCAACAAAACTCTTGTCTGCACCCACAGCCCTCATCATTCCTATTTCAGTTGTTCTTTCTATTGCGGACATTGACAATGTATTTGTAATAATAATCGCAGCTACAAGAAATAGTAGTGCGACAAATACTATCAATATAACCTTTATAAAAGAAACCATGTCACCAATTGAACCTGCTGCCTTTTTCCAGGATATCGCCTTTGCAGAAGCTTTTGAATTGCTCAACTCTATGTTCAGTTTCAATAATGCATCTTTTAGTTTATATCCCCTTTTAAGCTTAACAAAAACTATATTATAAATTCCTGCATCCCTGTCCATATTAGTACTGATAGCAACCCTTTTAGGTTTTATCTTCCCTATCTGATAAGCAGAAGTTTTTGTTTCAACCTTCTGAAAAATATTTTTATCTTCAAAAAGTGAATCCAGATTTTCCTCTTCTTTTAGTATTCTTTCCTTTTCTTCCGATATCTTAATCTCTGTATCCTGAGCAGTTACATAGCCAAAACACTCTCGAAAGGATTCAAGATCCAGAATACTATATCCCTGCCATATGCTATCAAGATACTTATACTTCGCTATACCGACAACAGGCACTCTGATATCAAGCTGATTTCCATCAGCACTCATACCCATTAAAACCATATTGGACTGTATATTTAAAGAATTACTATTCGACATAGCCTCCGGAGAAAGATTGCTTAAAATAAATGGAGAATCCACTGGAGTAAGCCACATTTCCATTGAGTTGTAGATAGCCTTTCTTGCTCCTGCAGTTACAAGAACTCCTCTTTCTGTAGATGAAAGCATTCTGCCTTCAACAAGCACCAGATTACTTTGAAACATTCTCTGGTAATCGTCTATATCAACACCAAGAAGCCCCGAAAAACCCATATCTCCTGCTTCGTTTAATATCATAGAAAAACCACGACAGACAGGAAGAAAACTTTCAATATAAGGCTGCTTTAATAGAATCGCCTTAATGTTTGTATAACCACTTATTACTTCTGTTGGAGTTAAAGACCACCCTCCTACCACAGCCTCATCTCTCTGGTTTGTAGCAATAAGAACAATATCTCCCGTAAAGCGATTAACAATGTTTTCCTGAAGACCCTTATTCATGCCCGAAAGAACCCCATTACCGGCGGTCATAATGAAAGAACCTAGAAACAATATCACACCTATTATAAAGCTTTTCCCTTTATGACGAAAAATATTTCTCCAGGCTATCTTGAATATAATACCCATAATTCCCCCTAATGCTTTAACTCTTCGCGACTTACAATCATTCCATCTCTTATCTTTACTACATCCTTTGCATATTTTAAAACATCAGGATCATGAGTGGAAAAAATAAAGGTGGTTTTTTCAATCTCGTTCAATTCCTTCATAAGCTCCAGAATATTAGCCCCTGTTTCAGAATCAAGGTTGGCTGTTGGTTCATCGGCAAGAACAATATCTGGATTTGTTACAAGCGCCCTTGCTATTGCAACCCTCTGTCTTTGCCCTCCAGAAAGCTCTGCCGGTCGATGATCTATATATTCTTTAAGCCCTACCTCTTCTATTAACTTCTCGGCCCTTTTTCTTATTTCAGCCTTCGAAAATTTTTTCATCAATAGCAAGGGAAATTCGACATTTTCCCTTACATTCAAGACAGGAATAAGGTTAAATGTCTGAAAAATAAAACCTATCTTATATAGCCTCAGATTGGTTAAATCCTTATCCTTCATGCTGGTAATTTCCTGGTCATGAATCTTAATACTTCCCTCCGTAGGATTATCAATACAACCGATAAGATTGAGAAGGGTTGTTTTACCACTGCCTGATGGACCAACAATAGAAAAGAAATCCCCCTCTTCCACGCATAAATCCACCCCCCTCACAGCATGAACAATCGTATTACCAAGAGGATAATCCTTTTTTACGCCCTTTAATTCAATAATATTCATCTTGCCTCCCTAATAACCTAACCCCATCGCCCTAAATCCCGATAGATATTATACAATGAAAAAGAAAATATATAAAGCTACTAAATAAGTATATTAATTTCCAATTTTTGGAAATTAGATAACTCCAGCATCATTGAGACAAAATATAGAAGTAGCACTGGCTGTGCCAGTGCTACAATGTAAAAAACCCCGCTGTGGAGGGTAAATGGTCATTGTCATCATCTTTCCTTTCCTCAGGTCTTGCTCAGAAGTAAGAGCACGGAAAATCTACCCTCGCACATTCGGCCTCCTGCCTCATGTGCTCGGGGCGAAATGCATCCTGCATTTCTTGGCGTAGTATCGGGTAGGATTTTCCTGTGGGTGCAAGCGCAAGACATTCGACGGAAAGATGATGACAATGACCATAGCAGGTAAAGACCACAGCGGGGATTATTGAATAGAGGAAATAAAAAAATAAAGAAGAAAAAAAACTACACCGCGACATAGTTATAGATACAATCGTTTTCCTCCCTCTGCGGTTTTCCCCTTAAAAGCCTTTAGAGTTAGAGCAGAGGGAACGAAGTAACAAGAAAGGGTATTCTGCGAAGGAGATAAAGGGAACAGGTAACATACCGCAATGGATTGCGGTTGCCTTTCGAATAAAGCTATGGACAGCGACATGAGAAAGGCATAAGTGTAAGCAGGAGGGTTTTAGGATAAAGTCTAAAGAATACCAACTTAGAGTGAATAAGGAATGAGTATAAAAGAAAACCGCAGAGGGCGGCATTTTCTTTTTGGTTACTTTTTCTTTGTTGCTGGAGACAAAGAAAAAGTAACATTCCAACCACAAATGTTGTGGTGTAATAATCTGCCGATAAAGCGGTGTCGGCGACTCTTTTCCCTCGACTTCGCTCGGGACATGCTTTGCACACTTTCTTTCTGGTCGTTCAGAAAGAAAGTGTGAAGGGTTTCCCCTCGGTCTTGCTCAGAAGTAAGAGCACGGAAAATCTACCCTCGCACATTCGGCCTCCTGCCTCATGTGCTCGGGGCGAAATGCATCCTGCATTTCTTGGCGTAGTATCGGGTAGGATTTTCCTGTGGGTGCAAATTGCAAGACATTCGACGGAAAGATGATGACAATGACCAGAAGGTATAAGCCACAGCGGGAATTGTTGGATAGAGGAGATAAAAAATAAAAAAAGAAAAACCTCCGACACCGCGAGGGATGTAACTGAGGACAACCCCCTAACCCCCTTTAAGGGGATTTGGAAAACGCCCTCGACTTTTATTATAGACAGTCTTGGAACAAAGATTTAGAAGATACTCGGCGTTGCGACACGGTCATAGTAATTTGTGTTTAGAGAAAGGAATTATTTATAGATGGAGTGTGTTAACCGCTATTGCATAAAAGAAAAGTTTACAACGCTGGAACGGATTCCAGCGGGGATTTTGAATCTGGACAGGAAGTCCAGATGAAAAATCCATATTACGAGAAGGAGAAGTTTTTTTTTAAAGTATTAAGGTTAACACTATTGGTATAGAAAAAGAATCGGCCGATAAAGCAACGCCGACGGCTTTTCTTTCGGTTCACTTTCTTTTGGCCGTTCAAAAGAAAGTGAACATGAGGTTTTACTTTCTTTCTGGTCGTTCAGAAAGAAAGTGTGAAGGGTTTGTAACGCTTTTTCCCAAAAAAAGCGGCAGAAGAAAAGATTTCTCAGGAGAACCCACCCCAGGCCACTCGGAGGATGGGGGAGGTAGGAAGTTAGAATCAAAATGGCGGGAAAAGGCGAATTTCTGGTAATTTTTTGTATTATAATTATAATCTTTATAGCTATTTTGTTATAAAGATTTTGATCAATATGGATCTAAATTTTCAGGAGGTCATATGAAAAAAGTACAAATTCTCTCTTTAATTATGGCAATCTTGCTTGTAGGCGGTTGTGCGGGCAAAAAGGAATCGATAAAAATAGGATTTATAGGTCCCCTCACGGGAGATGCTGCCAACTATGGAAAACTTATGACTCAGGCGATTCGAATAGCTGTTGATGAATTCAATGCAAATGGAGGAATTGAAGGCCACCCGATAGAATTTATTGCGGAAGACGATGAAGGAAAGGTAGAAAAGGCAAATATTGCAATCGAAAAGCTTATCAAGGTTAATCGCATTTTTGGCTTTGTGGGAGCCGTATTTAGCAGCAGTTCGCTTGCTATAGCTCCAAGGGCACAGCAGAATAAGGTAATAATGATTACCCCTTCTTCCACTCATAAGGATTTAACTTCAAAGGGAGATTTTATATTTCGTAATGTATTGAGTGACCAGCTTCAAGCACAGGTATTTGCTATGTATGTGTATAAGGTGATGGGAATAAGAAGGGTGGCAGTTCTTTATCTTAAGAACGATTACAGTCAGGGGCTTGCAGAGGATTTCAAAGCCCGGTTTGAAAAACTTGGCGGAGTTATCACTGCTATGGAGTCCGGACAGCAGGGCGATAAAGATTTTAAGGCGCAGCTTACAAAGATTAAGGGAACAGGTCCCGAAGCCCTTTATATGCCTGACTATGTTGCAGAAATGGCTCAGATACTTGAACAGGCACATCAGCTTGGTTTAAAGGCTAAAATTTTAAGTGCTGATGGCTATTCAAATCCACAGATTTTTGATCTGGCAGGTGACCTTGCAGATGGGGTTATATTTTCTAATTCAGCAGAGGAAGAGGCAATTAAAAATCCAGTACGGCAGGAATTTGAAAAGAAGTATCAGGAAAAATGGGGTGTTAAACCCGATTCTTTTAGTTTGAATTCTTACGATGCCGCAGTTATATTGATTAAGGCTATTGAGAAGGTTTATAACGAGAGTAGTCCTGCTGATAGAGAAAAATTAAATCTCAATCGCGATAGAATTCGGGAGGTTGTTGCTCAGACATCGGGATATAATGGCGTGTCGGGGGTTATTACATTTTTGCCAAATGGAGATGCAATGAAAAATGTGGGAATATTTATGGCGAAGGATAAGAAATACACCCAGCTTGGAGTGTATCAAATTGAGAATGACAAACTGGTTGAGGTAAAGTAGAGTGTCACTTACTGATTTTTTCCAGCACCTTATAAATGGATTTTCAACAGGGTGTATATATGCTTTGATAGCCCTTGGCTATACAATGGTATATGGAATACTTAAGTTTATTAACTTTGCGCATGGTGAAATACTTATGATGGGGACATATGGTGGTTTTTATGTGTATTACTTTCTTATTTCAAAAAACTCCTCCCCATCATATATGCTTTTTTCCTTTTTTATTGCAATGGTAGTAGGGGCATTTATTAGTGCTTTTCTGGGAGTCTTTATTGAAAGAATTGCATATAGACCCCTGAGAAGGGCTCCAAGGTTATCACCACTTCTTACTGCCATAGGTGTTTCAATTATACTTATGAATGTCGCTTCGCTTCTCTTTGGGACCCAGCCAAGGAGATTTAACTATCCTTTTGATAATAACCCTTTTAGTATCCTTGGAGTGAATATAACCCCGCATCAGATGTTGATTTTTTTTGTAAGCCTCTGCCTTATGTTTTTTTTGAAAATGTTTGTTGATAAAACTCGTTCCGGTAAAGCGATGCGTGCTACCAGTGAAAATATGGATGCAGCATCTCTTATGGGTATTAATGTGGATTTTATAATAAGCCTTACCTTTGCTATTGGTTCCGCTCTGGCTGCCATTGCCGGGATTTTGACAGCGCTGGAGTATAAACTATATCCAACAATGGGTACGATGGCAGGTATAAAGGCTTTTATTGCGGCAGTTATAGGGGGCATAGGAAATATTGGAGGAGCAATGCTGGGGGGAATTCTTCTTGGGGTGCTTGAAACTCTAGGTCCTGTAATCCTTGGAATACCACAGGGCTTAAAGGATACCATAGCTTTTTTACTTTTAATAGTTGTGCTTTTGTTTAAGCCTTCAGGCATACTTGGTAAAAAAGAAAAAACAAAGGTTTAGCCTATGATAGACCTTATATTTCTCCTTCTTATTTATATTTGCATTTATTCTCTTCTATCCATGGGTTTGAACATGATAACTGGTTACACAGGCCTTCTCTCCCTTTGTCAGGCAGCTTTCTTTGGAATTGGAGCATATGCAACGGCCATATTGACAGTATATGCTGGATGGGGTTTCTGGACAGCTCTTATTATGTCCTGTCTTATAACATCTGCTTTTGGTTTTTTGATAGGACTCCCTGTACTTAGACTTAAGGGGGATTATCTTGCTATAGCAACCCTTGGTTTTGGTGAGATAGTAAGGAATGTTATTCTTAACTGGGATAGTTTTACCCGTGGTTCGAAGGGCATTAATGGAATACCTTTTCCGGTGATTTTCGGTATTGAGATTAAGTCAAGTAATCTGTATCTTTTTTTTGCCTTTGTCTTTATATTCGTGGTAATTTTTTATTTTATATTGAATAGGATTGTTCATTCCCGGTTTGGAAGGGCTCTTGAGGCTATAAGAGAGGATGAAATAGCAGCCTCCTCAATGGGGATTAATGTAACAAAATATAAATTAATATCATTTTGCATTGGCGCTTTCCTTGGCGGAGTGGCAGGAAGCCTTTGGGCAGTTTTTTTTACATCCATTGCCCCCGATACTTTTAATCTTATGCTTTCTATCCAGATACTCTGTATGATAGTACTTGGAGGACTTGGTAATAACCTTGCTGCCATAGTAGGGGCTTTTATTGTTGTTACGGCAGCAGAATTACCAAAGCTTTTGGGATTTTCAAGCATTATTCCTCCAGAGTTGAATCAGATTTTGTTCGGGCTTATTCTGGTGCTTGCGATGCTTTATAGGACTCAGGGCATTATGGGTAAAAAAAGATTTATAGCAGAAGGAAATCCTAATAAAGAAAGAGCTGTAGAAAGATAATGTTCGGAATTTTATGAAACTTGTACTGAGCTTGTCGAAGTAAAGAGTAAGGGAGTATAGAAGTAGCACTGGCTGTGCCAGTGCTACAATGCAAAAATACCGCTGTGGGAGGTAAATGGTCATTGTCATCATCTTTCCTTTCCTCAGGTCTTGCTCAGAAGTAAGAGCACGGAAAATCTACCCTCGCACATTCGGCGTCGTGCCTCATGTGCTCGGGGCGAAATGCCTCCTGCATTTCTTGGCGTAATGGCGGGCAGGATTTTCCTGTGGGTGCAAGCGCAAGACATTCGACGGAAAGATGATGACAATGACCAGCGGGTAAAAGCCACAGCGGGTATTATGTAGAGGAGATAAAAAATAAAAAGAAGAAAACCCCCGACGCCGCGGCACGGATATAGTAATTTGTGTTTATAGAAAGTATTGGTTATAGATAAAGTGTGTTAACCGCTATTACATAAAAGAAAGTTTTACAACGCTGGAACGGATTCCAGCGGGGCTTTTGAATCAGCACAGGATGTGATGATGAAAAAGCCATATAGTAAAAAGGCAAGTGTAGATAAAGTATTAAGGTTAACACCATTGGTATAGAGTAAGAATTGGCCGATAAAGCGGTGTCGGCGACTCTTTCTTTGCACACTTTCTTTCTGGTCGTTCAGAAAGAAAGTGTGAAGGGTTTCCCCTCGGTCTTGCTCGGGGCGAAATGCCTCCTGCATTTCTTGGCGTAATGGCGAGTAGGATTTTCCTGTGGGTGCAAGCGCAAGACATTCGACGGAAAGATGATGACAATGACCAGCGGGTAAAAGCCACAGCAGGAATTGTTGGATAGAGGAGATAAAAAATAAAAAGAAGAAAATCTCCGACGCCACGAGGGGTGTAACAAGGACAACCCCCTGCCCCCTTTAATAAGGGGGATTTGGAAAACGCCCTCGACTTTTATTATAGACAGTCTTGGAACAAAGGCTTAGAAAAATACTCGGCGTTGCGACACGGATATAGTTATATAACTAAATAAACCCGCCATAGCGGAGCAAAGTGTAAGCAATGCCTGCGAAGGCGAGGTGTGAGAGCGGTGTTGTTTGAACCCTCACCTTGTATAAAAAGTAAAGGGATGTTTTTAAACAGGGAAGAGGGTTTGTAAAGTAAAGAGCTTTCAAGGTGAGGGTGAGTTCACCGCTCCCGAGCCTGAGCAGTTGCATTGCAAACTTTGCGTAGCGTGGGCGGGCGGGTTTTCTTTCGGTTACCTTTCTTTTGCCCGGACAAAAGAAAGGTAAGGAAAGAGGCGGATTCGGATTACTAGTTTAAATTATCTTAAGTAACTATAAACCCCTACAATAGTCCGGAGGGGGTTTTTATAGCTATATTAAAAAATATTACATCTTACTTTCCCCAAAATAGTACCTAACTCCAATCTCAACCAGATTATCATCAACAAGAGATGGTGTAAAAATTATAAAACATTCCCAATTCTCTATTTTCTTGCTAAATCCTATTGTAATAAAATCATATACAGAATAAAGTAGTCCATATCTATACAATACAGATATACATAGATCCTTCCTATAATTCCAGAGAGAAAGTTGGGCTTTAATAATCTGATTCAAATTATTTTCAAAACCACCAAATAATTCTATTCTGATTTTTTCATAATAAAAATAAAATCCATAAGCTGCTTCAATATCAAATGTATTCTCTTTATACCCGCCATTTAATAAAAAAAGCCCTATTGGGCTTTCGTATCTTAAAATACCAGTTCCATTAATTTGATAATCCTTAAAAACCCCTCCTATATTTCTATAATAAGGCTCAAGATTTGCCCCCACATAAAACTTTTCCCATTCTGCAAGAATTTCAAAACTTCCCCCATATTGTAAACCCTCATAAATATAAACATCCCTATAAGCATATCCTTCAGATTCTACTACTTCAAAACTACCAAGACTCATATAATAAGCAGAAAAGCTATAATGAATGTTTATACACCCCAAGGGGAAAAAGGAAAAGTAGCCCCCTTTTATTCTCCATAAATCAGAAAAAAGTTTTTTGTAAGAAAAACCAAAGGCAGAATTATCCTCAATAGAATATTCATAAAGATCATTAAAATCACAAAAAACATTATTGAAAATAAAGAATAAAATCACCACACAAGCAATTTTTTTGTAACACTGCATGCGGTTCTATCCCCGGATTTCTTTTTGAATACAACAAAGTATATGCCCCTCTTTAAAGAAGTTTTCCACTCTAACATTTTTCCATTTTCACTTTTCATCTTATTTAGAACATTCCCTGAAAAATCATAAACTGCTATATCTGTATTGGATGGAATATTTGCAAACACTATTGTCTTTTCGGCATTTTGTTCCACGGGGTTTGGATAGATCAATACTCTACTTAAATCCTCAGAAAAAGTCGGAAGATTCCATCCATATTTGCACCACAAGAATTCTTTGAACTCTTTTCTAATAGGGTATAAATCCTGATAAGAAACCCTTGTTTTTATTCCATTTTCTACATTAAGAACACCATCACCTTTATTACCTTTGTCAGGAGAAATAATAATCACCCCTTCAAAGTAAATTCCCCTGTTGGTCAAAATTAATATTTCGTTATCAATATCATTTTCCAGAAAGACAGAAGCTGTTGAATCAAAATTATTCGTATCAACAAGATAAACAACATTACTCAATTCACCATACACATCCATAGCCCATAATAATCCTTCTTCACTCCCATTACTTTTCAAAAGAGAAACCCTTCTTTTTTTAAAAACAAGAGAAAAATTAGAACATTCCACTGCATTTGGGATACGGCTTATAGATTCTTCTTCTCTTGATGAAGCCTTTCCAGACGGCGCATTATTATAGGTACCATCGCCTTCAAAATCTTCTATTCCATATTCAACATAGTCAACAATTTTACCCTTATAATGAGGATAGTCATCATAGAGATAAATCACTCCATCATTTGCCATTCCTCCTTCCGGGGTTACAACAATATATCCATAACCGTTCAATACCCCGTTTTTTGTTCCATTGGAATTTGTACGAAATGAAATTTTCTTTATCGCTTCTGAATATTTACTTTTATAATATATATAATAATTCGAAACAATAGCTGTACTATCCGTCCGATTTACTATCTCCAGCCATTCGTCTGTACTATCAATATTTCCTCCCCCATCCATCCCGCTCCATCCCCCACCACTATAATCTATCTTTGGATCCGTAACTATTTCATTTATCAAAATTTTATGATAGAATTGTGACCTCGGCTTTCTTTCCTGATATCTAAGCAAATGTGTATTATTCTCGAACTTAAAAACAATGTTATCACCATGCTGTAGTCCATAAGAAGGCGAAAACTGCCCGGCACAAGTTTTTGAATCAATCCTGTTTAAGGTTAAAAAAGATTTTCCAATAGGAGAAAAAACATCGATAGCAATAGTATTAGAACTTAAAAAAGGATTCCTGTAATATATTTTCATCACCTCTCCTTCTTTTACAATTCTGTTTTCAGAATAAAGGAAGGCGCTGTTATTAATTCCCGGAGATATTTCACTTACTGTATAATTGCTTCCATTTAAAGACAAAGACTTCCCGCATGGTATGGAATCGTCTGGCGGGATGTAATAATCCCCGCAGGAAAATAATACTACTCCATTCGTAGATATTTTTATTAATGAAAGCCTGTTAGCCCATGACCATCCGGAAAAGCTTTTATTTTTTGGCTTAAGTAGTATTGTGTTAGAAGAAAAGGAATAAAAATGCCCATATTTATTATAATCCTCTGTCATAACAACGGCATACTGACCTGGAAAAAGCAAAAAGGAATTTGTCTGAACATCCTCCTGGTCTATTTCAAATAAACCCTTTGACAGGGTTAAATTTGTAACTTCTGTATCACTCCGGGGTAAAGAAATCACAAGCGACGAGAGATCAAAAACCTCTGATGATTCATTGTATAATTCAATAAATCTTTCCTCAGAAGTAAGATATTGATCCGCTTTATAAAATATCTCTGTTATCTGCAACCCATAAAACCTGGAAAAAATTAATAAAGAAATCAAAAGTAATATTAATTTATTTACCATACATATTAAAACCTTTTTAACCAGAAAGAAGCCTTCTCACAATAGTCTGTCTGGGAAAGATCCCTATCATTTGTTATCTTTGACAAAAAGCTTTTTGCTTCTTCCTTCTTATTTTCGTCTTTTAGTTTAATAGCATATTTAAAGTATGCACTTGCAAGCCTCTCCCATATTAACTTTTTCATTTTATTTTCCTGGAAATACGAAAAAGCCTTCGCATTTACAAGTGCCCATATTGCCTGCTTATAATTATTCAATTCAAGAAATAGCTTCCCAAACTCATAATATGTCCAGCAATAAGGTTTTAATTGAAGGGACTTAATAAAGAAGGTTTTTGCTTTCTCGTAATCTTTCAGTTCACGGCATGTTTTTCCAAGACCAAAATATATATAGTGTTTATTCTTTTTATCCGAAAAGAGTAAAGCCTTTTCATATGCAATTAAAGCATTGCTAAAATTTCCAAGTTTATATTCTATATTACCAAGCGTGGAAAAAACTTCCCCATTTCTGTCAAAATAATAACTAGCATTTGTTATAATACTTTTTGCCTCTTCCGGCTTATCTATTTTATCATAAAGCTTTGCAAGTCTTATGTAATGACGGGATTCTTCCGGCTCAATTGAAAGGCACTTTTTATAAAGTTTTTCTGCTTTGTTGTATACTCCTTTTTCTAAGTAACAATCTCCAAGCTTACCTAGAAAATAGGGATTGTTAGGATTTTCTTTTACTTTAAGTAAAAGTTCTTCAAAATCATACTTTTTCTTCTCATATTCCCAAGAAATACTGAACAATAGAAGAAAAGAAAAAAATAAAGCTACCACCCTCTTCATATTAATTTCACAAAGCCCCTTTACCAGAGGGTTACTCAAGCAATCTTGAGTAACCCTTTTTCATATAAAAATATAAATTTTCTAAACTAAAAATGAACCCTGAAGCCAAGCCTTATTCCAATACCCAGACTAAGTGTAGGCAAAAATCCAACCAGAGGAGCAATTTCTGCAAAAACCTCAAATTTGTTTACAGGCCATATCTGAAGTCCTATTGGAATCCTGGCCCCAAAATCTATAGCACTTGTATCTCCCGCTGCCAATATACCCACAAAGCCACCAACTCCAAGATAATAATCCAGAAGTCCACCAAGATGAGAATTAATCACCCAGTAATCACAGCTTACCGAGATATGAGTTGCTGGCCCAAACATCCATTCGAGACCAAGAACAGGAAAGTTTCCAAACTTAAGAGTTAAACCCAAACCTGTACCAAAAGCTCCATTCCCGCTGGTTACAATATTTCCATAAATACCAAGACCCGTTGTACCCTTACCGAATATGTTCGACGAAATAAACAGCAAAAACAACCCTATAACAACACATACCCTTTTCATTTTTATCCTCCAAAGTAATATTTAATATATTATTTTATAGTAAGAGATATAAAAGTCAAATAAAGATTATAAAAATCATTAATTCCCCATACTTTTTTATGTTCAATGGGTGGAACGATTTTAATCTTTCTAAGAGCAATAATTTAGGGTTTTCACATTTAATTACATCGATTTTTTCAAAAAAATCTATTCAAACAACAAA
>Ga0315298_1003081_pt1 | contig 27026 bp, 20 predicted proteins | sample WHS_1_MG_FD_203077 | JGI IMG/M metagenome (GOLD analysis project Ga0315298, IMG submission 203077) | Extremophilic microbial mat communities from Washburn Hot Springs, YNP, Wyoming, USA - WHS_1_MG | ecosystem: Environmental > Aquatic > Thermal springs > Hot (42-90C) | place: USA: Wyoming... | reverse complement strand
AATCCATGACGACATCATGGCTGCGGGTCCGGGCCTGCAACTCCGCCACCTCCGGCTCCACACAAAAAAGCCGGGCGATAAACCGCTCAAGATGCGGCGCAAGACATAACAAAAACTCACTCTGGGCTTGCCCGCTGAGCGGCTGCTGCTTGCCATCGCGATAGGCACGGAGGCTGGTCGCCAGCCCGCCATCCTGCGTGCTCAACTGTCGCAAAAAATCGGCATCGAGGCGAAGCAGTCCGGCTGCGGTGAAAAGTTCTGAATAAGAAAATTCATTCATCATAAGACTCATTTATCTGTCCCAGGCTGGTGTTGTTACTCAGCGTCAATAATGTGACCTATCTTGTGAGCTACACCATCCCATTTATCCGCATCTACAGGAGTATTGGTCCGCTCGGTAATCACCGGCCATTGAGAGGATAGACGCACATTTAGTTCAATAAATTCACGAAATTCATGCGGGATATCACTGTCTTTATAAATAGCACCTGCGGGACATTCAGGTTCGCATAAAGTGCAGTCAATACACTCCATTGGATCTATAACGAGGAAATTTGGGCCGGCATGAAAGCAATCCACAGGACACACCTCGACGCAGTCCATGTACTTGCAGTTGATACAGTTATCTGTAACTACAAAAGTCATTATAAATACTCCTATATTGCTTGTAGCTTTGCTATTGCCCACGCCGCAATTTTCTTCACATCCGGATCCCTATCTAAAAGGGCGTCGCGCAGACTGTCAATGGCAATAGGGTTACCAATTTCTCCAAGACACATCGCGGCTTCCTTGCGGACATTGCTCACAGGATACGCTAACATTTTAATTACTTCGGATACCACGTCATGACACTTTATTTTACCTAGCGCAACCAATATCTTGGAAATTACTTGCCATTGCGCTTCTGTAGACATGACCTTTACCACTTCGTCACATACTCCATCGGCGCCAAGTTTGGCAATTGTCCCAGCAGCTTCTGCCCGCACTTGCCACTCTTTGTCATGCAAACCTTGAAGGGCAGCAGCTAAAGTCTCTGGCGTCAGTGAATATCCAATAGCGCCAATGGCAACGCGCCTAACTTCCTCACTCGCATCACTTATCGCGATTTTAGAGAGATCGTGAGCATACGCTGGGTTTTGCAGGTAGCCAAGGACACCGACGCTTTCTAAACGAACCTGCTGCGACAAATCATGCAAACCCTTTAACGCATAGATGGCCACACCAGGAATCCGCAGAGGCCTAAGAGCTCGCAACACAGAGGATCGGACAAAATCATTTTTGCTTGTGATCCACTCCTCATATATATCGCCAAATTCTTTCAAGTTGCACTCTGATAACGTATCCGCTGCTACCATTCTGACATTTTCATCACTGTCCTCAAGCAGCTTGAGCAACGGTACCAACATGTAATCTCCCGGGATATCCGCAATCGCTCTGGCTGCCTCCTCGCGGACCGCACTACTCGTATCGTCAAATCCATTGAGAATCAACCTCAAAGCCGTCTCTCTGTCTGACTCTATAGCGTTAATAATGACCAAACGTCTCACATCTGGATCAGGATTATAACTTTTTTGATCTTGTGCCATTAATTGCCTCCTTCAATATTTCTTCCATCACTTAACAAGATATGGAATATCCACGGTCAATGCGTGGGTAGGACAATCCACCTCACACGGAGTACAATACCAACATTCATCATATTGCATGAGCGCAACACCATTCTTTATGTCGATCACAAGCACATCAAGTGGACATACATCAACACATACTGTACATCCTTTTGATGCAATACACTTGTCGGCATCGACAGATACTGGAACCTTAACAGACATTGATGCTGTAGCCATTATAATATCCTATATGGTAATTTATACCATGTCCTTGGTGACAATTCTGAGCCGTTCATACGCCTGCACCTCACCTTCATCAGGTTCGAATATATAAGGTTCAATAGGGATTTTCTTGCACGCCATCTGCCCACCTTTATCCTTATATAACTGCACATGGCAAAGCCAGTCATCATTTTTCTCCGGATAATCTACTCGGTAATGATACAAGCCCCACCGACTTTCTGTTCTGTAGAGAGACGATACCGCCGCCATCTCGGCACAGTCGAGAATATCATGCACCTCCATAGCCCGTAGAAGATTATGCGGGCAATCTGCCCAGAGATCATTTAAATCTTCACGAATCTCTGAAAAACGGCGCAAACCAAGCTCCATCTTCCTTGTTACCTTAGGAGGTTGAAGGTAGTCATTTACCAGCCGTCTTATCTTATATTCGGCTTGATATGGGGTAATGCCATCTTTCCGTTTTAATGGTTGTAGAATGCGTTCGGTCTCACGTGCGGCAAAATCGTTATCCGGTTTGTCGCGGCTCATATTCTCGCAATATTTCACAGCCTCCAATCCTGCAATCTCACCGTATACGAAGGCCCCTAACATATAGTTATGCGGTACACATGCAACATCTCCAGCGGCGTAGAGTCCTGGAATAGTTGTTTCTGCGCGCTCATTTACCCATATGCCAGAGGCGCTATGGCCACTGCATAAACCAATTTCAGAAATGTGCATTTCAATCATATCTTGACGGTAGTTGGTTCCTCTTCCTTCGTGGAACCGGCCACGGCTAGGACGTTCATTGGTATGGAGAATGTTTTCTATTGTGGAAATAGTCTCTTCCGCCAAATGGTTTACCTTGAGAAAGACGGGCCCGTTCCCACCTTCAAGCTCCCTGAAGAACTCCAGCATCATCTGGCCACTCCAGTAGTCACACTCAATAAATCGCTCACCATGTGCATTGGCAGTGTAGCCACCCAGCGGTCCTGTTACATAGGCGCAGGCTGGGCCATTGTAATCCTTAATCAACGGGTTTATTTGAAAACATTCTATGCCGGAGAGTTCCGCGCCGGCATGATATGCCATGGCATATCCATCGCCAGCGTTGGTAGGATTCTCGTACGTGCCGAATAAATAACCAGAAGATGGGAGACCAAGCCGTCCAGCAGCTCCAGTGCAAATGATTACGGCCTTAGCTTTAATCAATGTAATCTCTGCAGTTCTTGTATCTACAGCCATGACGCCTGAAACACGTTTATTTTGCCCAACCACTACACGCGTTACTTTATATCTGTTCGTAACATCTATTCGGTTTTTTCTAAGCAGGCGATATAATATTTTCTTTACATTATGACCTTCCGGCATGGGAAGCACATAGTTTCCGAGATGGTGAACCTTTTTTACTGCAAATTCTCCGGTTTCATCCTTTTCAAATTTGACCCCCCATTTGTCTAATCTTTGAATCATCTGAAAACTGTTGTTGGCGTAAGCCAATATGGCTTTCTGGTTTACAACTCCATCATTGGCAATGGTTATTTCACGTACATATTGCTCAGGCGTGGCATGCCCTGGTATCACTGCATTGTTTAAACCATCCATACCCATGGAGATCGCGCCACTTCGTTTTACGTTTGCTTTTTCAATTAGCATTACGTTGAGGAGTGGGTTGGCTTCCTTGGCTCTGATTGCGGCCATTGGCCCAGCAGTACCTCCGCCCACTACAAGAATATCAACTTCTTTTTCAGAATATGTTGAGTTCATTCATTTGTCCTCTTGATTCCGCTTAAGATTTATCATGTATTTCAATGCGTCGCCACGATAATAAATATGTTCATAATCAATTGGCATGTCTTCCGCCGTATAAGTAAGTCGTTCCATTTTTAGAATGGGTGACCCTTCCTCTATTTTTAGAAGTCTAGAAAGTGCCTCATCTGACAGTATGGACTCCAATTGAATCTCTGCGCGGCCAAGCCGAAGGCCATATTTATTTTCCATGATGACAAAAATGTCCTGCGTCGCCAGATCCTCTAGAATTAATCGCCTACCAATATCGCATGGTACATAAGTAATATCTACGGATATTGGTTCTCTATTTAGATAGCGCAACCGCCTAATTTCCATAATATCAGTGGCGTCACGTTTTAATTTTAATCTTACCGCCTTATTCTCGATTATTTCTTTCGACCCGAGCAGTGTCGAAAATGTTTCGTGTCCTTTTGCTACCATGGCTTCGCCAAAGCCTTGGAGTGAAATCAATTCTTGGGTAGCCTTTGGTCGAGAAACAAATGATCCTTTGCCTGGGACTTTAAATATCAACCCATCTGATTGGAGGTCTCTTAGTGCTTGCCTTACCGTAGTTCTGCTTACGTTAAAAGATTTTACCATATCACTTTCGGACGGCATCTGAGAGTGTGGTGCGTATGTTCCATCCAGTATTCTGGATCGTATTTGCTCTTTTAGTTGTAAGTACAATGGATGCATTGAGGTGATGGTTGAGTAGACGTATTTCGTAGATGTCATTGATATCGATCCCGTTGTGATACCTGTAGGTACAGGTAGCAATATCAATGCCAAAACCGATGCGCCATAAATACCAAATAAATCATGGATATGTATTTGCTAAAGGAATGTTCCCAAGGCCAGGACGCCCCATTATTGCGCACCAATAGCGTGCAGCGCGCCAAAAATGGGCGAGCCATTACTCTAGGATGCCACGGTGAATCCTTGGTGGGGGCTGGACTTTGGCAATGGCTAGTTGTTATGCCGAATCGGTGTTCTGCGAGCGCATTGTTTACGGAACGTTACATAAGATATTGTTTTATTTGGTGGGGACGGCGGGATTCGAACCCGCGACCCACGGCTTAAAAGGCCGCTGCTCTACCGACTGAGCTACATCCCCCAAGGCGGGCCCTGACGAGACAACCGTCAGGGCTGCGTATTATCGGGTGCGGATGGGTGCCGGTCAAGGATAAATCATGGCAGTGTCCTGCCACACGGCATCCGATAACGATCGAGGAGATAGGCATGGAGGCTAATCAGGACCTCGGGCCGGGCCAAGGACGTTCTTAGATCACCCGTGAATAATGAACCGTTTTTTGCGCCAGATAGGCGTCGAAGGTCATGCAGATATGGCGAATCAGCAATCGTCCCCGCGGAGTGACCGTCAGGGCATGGGCGTTTATTTGCAGCAGTCCATCATTCGCCATGGTCTCCAGGGCAGGCAGAATGGCCGCGAAATGCTGATGGAAGTCGAGATCGAACTGCCGGTTCAGTGCGTTAAAATCCAAGCTAAAGTCGCAGATCAGGCGGGTGATGATGTGGCGGCGCAGTAAGTCTTCGTCGCTCAGGCGCAGGCCGCGCTCTACCGGTAAGTGACCACTGTCCAGGGTCGCGCCCCAGGCGTCCAGATCCTTGATGTTCTGACTGTAAGTTGGACCGACCATGGCGATGGCGCTCATTCCAAAAGCCAGCAAATCGGTCCCGGCATGGGTCGAGTAGCCCTGAAAATTGCGATACAGGCTGCCTTCCCGCTGGGCGATGGTCAACTCATCGTCGGGCAGGGCGAAGTGGTCCATGCCGATATAGAGATAGCCCGCCTGCTGCAGGGTGGCGATGCTCTCAGCGAGGATGCGGAGCTTCATGTCCGGACTGGGGATGTCGGTATCGAGAATGCGTTTTTGCGGCGGGAAGCGATCCGGCAGGTGGGCGTAATTAAAGACGGAAAGGCGATCCGGGCGCAAGGCGAGAACCGCTTCCAGAGTCTGGGCAAAGCTTTCCGGGGTCTGCAGGGGGAGTCCGTAGATCAGGTCGAGGCTGACGGAGCGGAAGCCAAGTTGGCGCGCTTCATCGATGACGCCGGCCGTAAGGGCAAAACTTTGTTCGCGATGCACCGCTTTCTGCACCGCCGCGTCCAGATCCTGGACCCCGATGCTGATGCGGTTGAAGCCAAAGTCGCGGAGCAGGCGGAGGGTGTCGGGCTCCAGGGCGCGCGGATCGATTTCGATGCTATATTCGCCTTGGTCATCCGGGAGCAGATGAAAGTGTTTGCCGATGCTGTCCAACAGGAAGGCAATATCATCACGGCGCAGGAAAGTGGGCGTGCCGCCGCCGAAATGCAACTGGTCCACGGGACGCCTGCCGTCAACGTGTTTCCGCGTCAGGGCCATTTCCTGATCAAGATGGGCGACATAGGGCGAGCCCCACCCGTGATGACGGGTCACCACCTTGGTGCAGGCGCAGTAAAAGCACAAATGCTCGCAGAAGGGAATGTGAAAGTAGAGGGAAAGCGGCCGCCCGCTGGCATTGGAGTCGTTGAGTGCACCTTGCAGTGCCCTTTCATCGAAGTCTTCGCCAAAATGGGGAGCTGTGGGGTACGAGGTGTAGCGGGGCCCCGGCTGATCGTAACGACGGATAAGTTCATGGTCAAAAACAAGATGTTGGCTGGTATTTATGGTCATCGCTGCTGGGCTCCGTCAAATACGTGTCGAATAGCGATCATACGCCCTGAATATCTTTTACCCCAAACAGATTGGCCGCCACGCTGGCGCGGATTTCGGCGAGAAAAGCCTGCATGTGCGCTTGCTCCGCCTGCTCCGTCGTGGTGGCCGCTTGCAGGGTCTGCCAGAGGCCCTGCGGTCCGAGGGGGATGGCGCGCACGTAATTTTTCTCCCCGTAGCTTCCCACCGCCCAGGCGGGTAGCGCGGCGATACCCTGCCCGGAGGCCACCAACTGGAGGATGATGACGGTCAGTTCGGCATGCCGACGGCGCCAGGGTTGCACACCCGCCGGCTGGAGGAACTCGCGGAAAAGGTCGAGGCGACGATCCTCTACGGGGTAAGTGATCAGCGTTTCTTCCAGAAAATCCTCAGGGGCCAGGAAACTGCGCTGCGCTAAGGCGTGCCGGGGGTTGACGAGGGCGACGACCTCGTAGGCAAAGAGTGGATGCAGGAGAATATCGGAGGCCATGGCATCGGGCGCGGTGAGCACCGTGAGATCGGCCTGATGATTCTGGAGCAGAGGCAATGGATCCTGTTGAAAGCCCGAAACCAGATCCATTTCCACATCCGGCCAGTTCTCGCGAAAGTGGTCCATGGCGGGGGTCAACCAGTCAAAGCAGGTATGGCATTCGACGGCAATACGCAGACGGCCGCTATTCCCTGCCGCCCGTCGCCGCAGATCTTCCTGCATTTGCCGGATGCGTGGCAGCACTTCCCGGGCTACGGCCAATAAGGCCTCTCCGGTGGGGCTCAGGCGCAACTGCGTGCCGCGTTCCCGATCCAACAGGCCGACACCGAATTCCGCCTCCAGCCCGCGTAACTGGTGGGAGAGTGCCGACGGCGTCAGGTGCAGGCGTTGTGCCGCAGCCGCCAGGCTGCCGAACTGGGCGACGGCCTCAATGGTGCGCAGGTGACGTATTTCCAGGGGCATGCGGGCCTCGGTGTTCGGTAAATCCGCTTCGCAGTGTCCCACGACCAGCCGGTAATGCAAAGACTTTTGAGTTTGATGAGACGGGCGTGAATACTTCGCTGTTTAGGATACACCGTCATAAAAAATTCATGAAACCGTCATCATATTGTCATATTACCCCCTTATTATGGCACCCATCGTTGCAAGGATGCCTAAAGAGGAGGTCGTTGTGTTTACCAAAAACCGCATTGCCATCGCCGTTGTTGCCGCCCTGTGCGGCGTCAGTGCTGCCGCACAGGCAGAAACCCTGACGGACTTTTTCAAGCAGAGTAAGATTGACGGCCAGATCCGTTCTTATTATTTCAGCCGTGATTATGGCGCCGCCGGTCCCAATCAAAATGCCTTCAGCCTCGGCGGTATCTTGAATGTGCAGACCGCGCCTTTCCTGGGTGGTTTTGGGGTTGGCGTCAGTTTCTATACGGCCAACGCCCTTGGGGCGAATGACTTGTCCGGCGCACCGGCGTATCCCTACGTGGATTCCACGCTGATGGGGCCGCAGCAGTCCATCAATGCCCTGGGTCAGGCTTACATCCAGTATGCCCTTCCCAAGGTCCTGCTCGTCCGTGCGGGGGACCAGGTCATCAATACCCCCTGGGTAAACAATTCGGACTCACGTCTTTTGCCAGCTACTTATCAGGGCGTTTTCGCGGAAGTTTCTCCCTATTCTGACTGGCACATTTACGGTATGCGCATCTTCCGCTGGAAGAGCCGTACGTCATCGGGCTATTACCGGGATAACCTCTACGACCCAGCCACCTTTGATGGCGACTCCATGTATGGTGGTTCTGGCACACCGGTGATCACGGGTTCTTCACCGGCGACCAACGGGGTGTTGGCTTTCGGTACCAGTGGCAGTCTCATGGGAGCCAAAGCCCAGGTCTGGTATTACGATTACTATCAGTTTGCCAAAACTGTATATGGCGACGTGAATTACACCCTGAAGACGGGTACCGGCCTCGATCCTTTCGTGGGCGCCCAGTTCAACCGCCAGTGGCAGAACAATGGCCTGCTGGATGGTTCGAATATCAACAACTCCCCGATCACCGCTACCTCGGTGAACAGTACGGCCTGGGGTGCGCAGGTGGGTTTGAACTACGCGGCTTTTAATAATGTGCTGGGAAATGGCCAGCTAACCTGGTCTTACAATGAAATCTTGGCGCACCCCGGTGCGGTGGGTGGTGGTGCCATTATTTCACCCTATACCGCTGGCTATGCCACGGACCCTCTCTATACGACTTCCATGATTCGCGGTCTGGTGGAACTCGGACCGGGCAGCGGCTGGAAGGTCAAGTGGACTCAGAATCTCTTCGACAAACGCTTCCTGCTCATGGCGGCTTTGGCGCAGTACCACACCTATTATAATGGTACCAGCAATGATACCTATGTGGATCTGACGTATTTCGCTCCGGGCAAGTTCAAAGGCCTGTCCATCCGCGATCGTGTGGAAGTGGCCAATGGCCTGGACGCCTATAACGGGCTCCAGGGTAATGGTGCCGGTTTCAATAAGGGTCATTCCTTTATCTATAACCGGGTGATGCTGACTTACGCATTTTAATGATGGAAGCGGGTGCCGCGGCGAAATGCCCGGTGCCCGGCAACGCCGCTTTACCTCTGCAATGCCTTGGCATTGCTCCTCCTCTCCTTGCCCCGCTGGTCGGGGCTTTTTTGCGCCCGTTTTGTGATTACCAGGGATACAGTTGCTGGATGACCAGATCCGGGCCGAGGTCTTCCATACAGCGATGATGCTTGAGAGGACATTCGCGCTTGCCACAGGGACTACAAGAGATATCCAGGCGTAGCGGCTGGGCGCCGGGCGAAAGCGGTGGCGTCATCGTGAGCGGGGTAGGCCCATACAGCGCGATGACCCGACTGCCTACGGCACCGGCTACATGCATCAGACCAGAGTCGTTGCTCACGGTGACTGGGGCGAGGGAGAGCAGATCGATGACCTCCAACAACGTGGTCCGACCACCCAGATCAAGCAGTTCGGGGACGGCAGCGGCGATGGCCTGAGTGATTTCCGCATCTTTGGGGCTGCCGAACAGCCAGACGGCATGGCCGCCCTGGACGAGGGATTGGGCCAGTGTAATCCAGTGACGCACCGGCCAACGCTTGGCCGGACCATATTCGGCGCCAGGTGCCAAGGCGACGAGTGGTTGCTGCGGTATGGAGATCCCGAGTCGCTGTAAGGCGGCAGCGCGGGCGCTGTGGTCCACCTGCAAGCGGGGAGCGGGCAGTTGCGTGGGTTGGGGAAGACGCAGCGGTAGGCCAAGGGCCACGAAGCGGTCCACGGTACGTGGTAGTTTCCTTTTGTTCAGGCGGCGACGATCATTGAGCAGCAAACGGCGTCCCTCGCCGGGAAAGCCGGTACGGGTCTGGATCTGCGCCCAATACGGGATGAGAGCGGATTTAAAGCTGTTGGGGAGGCAGATAGACCAGTCGTAGTCCTGCTTCTGCAAATGTTTTGCTACCTGCCGACGCCGGCGTAAGCCGAGCTGGCCATGGCCGATATCCAGCGGCATGGCGTGTCGCACTTCGAGCATGCGTTCCGCCACCGGGATGCTGGCGGGTGGTGCCAGCACATCCACCTGCAGGCGCGGCCAGCGGCGGCGCAGCACTTGCAACAAGACTTGCGCCATGACCATGTCTCCCACCCAGGCGGGTCCGACCAGGAGCAGGCGGGCGGGATCATAGCTGTGGGCGATGCGGGTGTTGTGCGGAATGAAGGCGTCGTATTCATTGTAGGGTGGTTCTGCTTCGCCAGCGTCGTCCACTGCGGAGACCGCCTCTAAGATCGATGATGATTCGCTCACCTTACTTGCCAATCAGCATAATCAGTGCTTCCACCGAGATTAAAATGATAATGATCCACTCCAGAATGGTCTCCCGATGATGGCGGCTGGCGACGATCATGACTTCCAGCCCCTCATGAATCGCGTCGAGTTTTTCGTCGAGGGCGCGAAAGCGGCTGGTAAGTTCCAGATCGGCGGAGAGTTCACGGGAGAGTAGTTCCAGGCCCGGTGTCTCCCAGACAATGTCGGGATTGTCCAGCACCGCCAGACGGGAGAGGATTTCGGTGCGGGTGGCGGAGGTCGAGGCGAGAAAGCGCAAATGTCTGTCGCGCCGTCCCGGTAAGCGTCCGGTACGAGTCACCTCCGAGAGCAGGTTCAGAGTGGTTTCCAGCAGGTTTTCAACGGCTTCCTCATGAAGTTCCAGGGCAAGGCTCTGGGCCAGGCGCAGGGCTACGAGGAGGATCCGTTCTTCGTCGAGATTTTTGAGGATGACGCCGTCGCGACCCACGCCATCGCGCTCGCCGACCCGAACCGCCAGCTCTTCAACCTTGGGGTCGGCGATGGGGGTGAACTGTGCCTGCACGGTAGCGATGACTTTTGCCTGCAGAGCCGGTCCCGCACCGAAAAAGCAGAGGACGCCGGAGCGGAAGAGTATCACCCAGGTGTCTCCATCGCGAAGCAAGCGGTGGGCGGGCGTGTTTTCTACCAGGTCCATCTCAAAATCTTCGCGCCAGCTTTTGAGGGAAATATGACGTACCGGCTGGATGGCGTGGAGGATGCTATTCATGATTCAGGCCTTGGGGAGCAGTTTGCCCGGATTGAGAATATCATCCGGATCAAAGACTTGTTTTATGGCGCGCTGGATGCTGAGGTTTTCCGGGCTGAGTTCCAGCGGGACATAGGCACGCTTGCTGCTGCCGATGCCGTGTTCGCCAGAGAGGGTTCCACCAAGCACCAGTACGGTCTGGAAGAGTTTTTGCAAACCGTGCTGAGCGCGGCGCATCTCGTCTTTATCCTGGGGGTGGACCAGAAAGTTGACATGCAGGTTGCCGTTCCCGGCATGTCCGAAGCTGACGATCTGCAAGGACTGGTCTGCGGCAATCTCTTCGATGGTCACCAGCAATTCGCACAGACGGCTGACCGGCACGACCACATCCTCATTGATCTTGAGTGGTGCCATGGCCTTGGTGGCGGGAGACAGGGACTTACGTGCCGCCCATAGATCGGCAATGGCGGCGGCGTCAGTTGCTTCCAGAATCTCCAGATTTCCTTCCCCAGCCAGTGCCGCACGGATCGCCTGCATTTGCTCGGAGATGGTGACCACCTCGCCATCCACTTCGACCATCAGCAGGGCGTTGCTGCCTGCGGGCAGGTCGCTGGCCGCGCCCATGGCGCGCACGGCAGCCAGGGCATGGGGGTCCATGAGTTCGATCGCGCTGGGGATATGGCGCTGCGCCATGACCCGCTGTACCGCCGCACAGGCACTTACCGTGTTGCCATAGGCGGCGCGCAGGGTGGCGTTGGCGGCAGGCCGAGGCAGCAGGCGCAAGGTGGCCTCGGTGATGAGGGCGAGGGTGCCTTCGCTGCCCACCAGCAGGCGGGTCAGGTCATAGCCGACCACGCCCTTGCTGGTGTGGACCCCGCAAGACAGCGTCTCGCCAGTGCCGGTGACAGCGCGCAGGCCTAGTACATAATCGCGAGTGACTCCATATTTTACGGCGTGGGGACCAGCGGCGTTCATCGCCAGGTTGCCGCCGATGCGGCAGTAGGAGCTGCTGCCGGGATCGGGGGGGTAGAATAGTCCGTCGGCCTGTACATAGGCACTGATCGCGGCCGTGATGCATCCAGCTTCGACGGTGATAGTGCGGTCGACCACACTGTAATCGCTGATTTTCTGCATACACTCGAAGCTGATGACAGCGCTGCCGGGCACCGGTTGAGCCCCGCCGACATTCCCGGAACCTGCTCCACGCGGGACAAGGGGCAGACGATGGCGTCGGGCAATACTGACGATCGCCTGCACCTCTTCGTGGCTGTGGGGGAAGAGCACCATCACCGGCGCACAACTCCCCGGCGTCTCGTCGCGGCTGTAAATGGAGATGGTATCGGCATCGTCGCGCACCCGCTCCGTATCGAGGGCGGCGCGCAGGGCGAGGGTGATGGTGCTGACGTTCATGGCTGGCTCTCCCGGATTTTCTGCAAGAGGGTGGTGGTGCTCCGCTCATGACGGAAGGGAATGCTGAGCACGCGGCCGCCCCTGGCCTGTACCCAATCGGCACCGACAATACGTTCTGTTGGCCAGTCGCCACCTTTAATCAGCACGTCGGGTTGGAGATGCTGGATAAGTTGCAGTGGAGTATCCTCGTCAAACAGCGTGACAAAATCCACTGCCCGTAATCCGGCGAGCACCGCCATGCGATCGTCTTCGCTATTAATCGGGCGATCCGCACCTTTGCCGAGGCGGCGCACCGAAGCGTCGCTGTTGACGCCGACCACCAGACAGGCACCCTCGGCGCGGGCTTCGGCGAGATACTGCACATGACCCCGATGCAGCACATCAAAAACACCGTTGGTGAAAACCAGCGGTCGCCGGAAGGCGCAAGCTGCCTCCAACCTTTCCGCGTCACGAAACACCTGACCGGTGTAAGGCGTGGAAACAACGGCGTGGTCCGCAAAGCTGGCATCCACACCGTTGCAGAGGGCGTGGATGAGGACGAGGTGGACTTCTTGAATACGCGCGGTATTTTGTTCCGGCACACGCAATTCAATATCCGCAGGACGCAGGAGCGACGCGAGCTGTCCGCCTTCCTTGCCCGTAAGGGCCAGCACCCACATGCCGCGCTGCTGGGCGGTAAGAACCGCGGCGAGCACATTGGCGGAGTTGCCCGAGGTGCTGAATGCGACCAGACAGTCGCCGGGACGACCCAACGCCTCAATTTGGCGGGCAAAAACCTGTTCGTAGCAGGCATCATTGGCGATGGCCGTAAGCACGCTGCTGTCGGTACTGAGGGCGATGGCGGGCAGAGCGCGGCGCGTCGTCTCGAAACGGTTGATCAGTTCCGAAGCCAGGTGCTGGGCATCGCCCGAAGAACCACCGTTGCCGCAGCTGAGCACTTGCCCGTTGGCTTGCAAGGTGGCAATCAAACGTTGGCTGGCTTGCGCGAAGGGCGCCGCCAGCGCCGCCGCCGATTTCTCCTTGCAGAGGATGCTGGCGCGCAAGGCGGCATCCATCCAGTCATTGGTGGTCATGGGCTGGGTACTCTAAAGGCATCACGAATCCAGTCTGCCGAGGCATCACCGTCAAGGGCGACGACATCAAAACGGCAGGGACGTAACCCGTGCTGTGGGTTATGCAACAGGAAATATTCAGCGGCGCGGATCAGTCGCTTTTGCTTGCGCCACGTGATGCTGGCCGCTGCACCCCCCTGCCGATCATGGGCGCGCTGGCGCACCTCCACGAAGACCAGGGTTTCGCCATCAAGGGTGATGATGTCAATTTCGCCCATCCGGCAGCGATAGTTGCGTGTCAGGGGATGTAGCCCGTGCCCGGCGAGTAGGGCGACGGCGCTGTCTTCACCCTGCTGACCTAAATTCTGGCGTGGTGATGGCATGATTCAGGTACCCGGCTTGGGCACTCCCGGCAAAGGTACGATTCGGCCATTCTCCACTTCCATCCATTCCATGTCACGTATGATCTGGTTGTGGGTGACAAAATGGAGGATGCCGGTGGCGCCAGCCAAGCTGCTCGTCATATCTTTATCCAGAACACGCTCCGCCATCCGGTAGGTATCGAGTCCGAAGGCTGCCATACGCCACTGGGCATCGCTGGCGTTTGGCAGGGTGGTGCGTAGCAGTTGCACCGCTTGCGGCCAGCTTTGCCCAGAGTTGATGATCCAGGGCATATCAACGGACTCAATGCCGGAGAGCCCTCGCGTGTCACTGGGTAAGGCGGCACCATGCAGCAGCGCCGGACTGAAAATCGGCACGCGCTTATTGACCAACCGGATGGAGGAAACGGCGGCGTTGGCGTTTTTCGCATTGGTGACCAAAAAAACAAAGCTGTCTTGTCCTGGTGATCCGCTCAGGAGTCGTTGCGCTTCATCGGTGAATGTGTGTCCCGGCAGGTAGGTGGCGACACCACCGACCTCCCCCCCAAGCTTCCTCCAGGTCGCGATAAAGTCTGCCTGAATGGCGGCGCCACTGGAGTCCTGCGGATAAAGCACGTAGGCACGACGATAACCCGCCCCATAACTCTGGACGGCAATTTGTTGCGCGGCGACGTCACGGCTCAGACTCAGGGTGTAGAGCCCCGACTGCTGCACGCCAGGCACCACTCCGAGAGCGATGATGGGCGGATCGGAAGGTTTCCTGACGGCGGCGACGGCGTTGATATCTTGTGGCAGCCAGGGGCCGACAAAGGCTCTGCACCCCTCCTTTATCCCACGTTTAAAAAGTACGGCGGTGTAACTGGGGTTGCCGGTGGTCCGCAGGGCACGCACGGCAGGACCAGATTGTAATTGCGCTGCCGTTTTCATTCCGGCGGTGATGGCTTGGGAGAGGAGCGCATAGGGTCCGCTGGAGGGTAACAAGGCGCATATGCTGCCGAGTGCCGGATTGGGCGTAGAGGTGTCGGTGATAGCCGACCTGTGGTCCGAGAAGTTTATGAGAGGGTGCCCCGGATGCGCCGTCAGCCAGGCACTGATCGCCGCCTGCCGCTGTTGGGGATCGGGGTTTTGCCGGGTGATCAGGGCGACGGCGAGCCATTCCTGCACCAGGGGGTTGCCACTGCGTCCCTGCCAATTCTGAAGCTTCGCGGTTGGCTGCGAGTCAAGGAGGGCACGAATGCGGCGATGATTTTCGGCGATGTCCCTGCCGCTCAGGAGGCTATCCCCTTCGATCAGGAAATTCAGTGCGGTGAGTTCGTGACCTTCCTGGGTGTAGAGCGTGGCCAGGGTGCCCATGGCCTGAGCGCGCACTTCCTGGGGCGTGCCGCTGATGGCCAGCAGCTCTTCGAGGTTGCCTTTGGCACTGGGGGTCTGTCCCTGATCCATGAATCCTTGCGCGCGGACCCAAAGTGCCGCACTGCGTAGCGCGGCGTCGTCATGCTGCAAACGCAGCACTTCGTTAGCCAGCAATATGGCAACCTGCGGCTTGTGTCCCTTCAAAGAGGCTTGTGCGGCTTCCATCAGGTAATGGACTTGAGTTTGTCCCCGCGCCTCGGCGGCCGCGCGGATGTAATCCTTGGCCGCCTCCAGATTGTGCCCCGTGGCCGCGAGCCGGCCGGCGCGCTGCGCCGTCAGTGTTTCAGGGGTGCTGGTTGGTGTTTCGACCGACGTTGGCGCTGGATTCGACGGTGGTGGCGTCTTCTGTGGCATACTCGCACAAGCGCTCAGGCCAGTGGCCAGGGCCAGAGTTATCAGCAAGCGCAAAGAGGTTTTTAGGGCTGCGGGGGGCATCATGAGCAGAGTGTATGGAGAAAGACGCAAGTGTTCAATGACCGAAACACAACCTCAGCCGGGGGTATGGTGATGAATGGCCATGCCGAACCCGCGGAGAGCGGTGCCGGGCAACTGACGATCATCGCTACGCCCATCGGCAACCTCGACGATCTCTCCCCGCGCGCGCAGCGGGCCATCAGCACCGCTCCCCTGATTCTGGTGGAGGATCGCCGCCACGCCCAGCGGCTCTTTCAACATCTGGGTGTGCAGCCCAAAACGCTGGCGCTGCATGAGCATAACGAGAGGGCTTTGGCTCCGCAGATCGCCCAGCGTATCGCCGCCGGAGAGGATATCGCCCTGTTGTCAGATGCGGGAATGCCGCTGATTTCCGACCCGGGGTTTCCGTTGCTGGCCCTGCTCCGGGAGCAGCGGTTGCCCGTGACCATTATTCCCGGCCCCAATGCCGCGTTGGCCGCGTTGGCACTGTCCGGTCTGCCCAGTGATCGCTTTAGTTTCGAGGGCTTTCTGCCAGCCAAAGGGGGTGCGCGGCGGGCGCGGTTACAGGCCCTGCAATTGGAGTCGCGCAGCATGATTTTTTATGAGGCGCCGCATCGAATTAGTGGGACCTTGGCGGATATGGCTGAATTATGGGGCGCGGATCGCGGGGCGGCGCTGTGCCGGGAATTGACCAAAATGTATGAGGAGTGTCTACGGGACAGTCTGGGTGGGCTGGTGGCGCTGCTGCAGACGCATCCTGACAAGGTACGCGGCGAGATGACGCTGGTGGTGGCGGGAGCGCCGGAGCAGACTCAGGAAGCAAGCGATGCCGACCAGTTGCTCAGCCCGCTGCTGGCTGAATTACCGCTGGCCCAGGCCGTGCGTATCGCCGCGAATCAGAGCGGCATGGCCCATCGTTTTCTTTATACGCGCGCGTTGGCCTTGACTTCTGATCAAGGCCCCGCTTAAATACGGCCTCTTGGCCCAGGTAGCTCAGTCGGTAGAGCAGAGGACTGAAAATCCTCGTGTCGGCGGTTCGATTCCGTCCCTGGGCACCATCTAAAACAGTAAGTTGCATCACAAAAATCCATCATAAAAACCATTGGCACAGGCGGGTGGCACAGTAAAACCTTTCCGGATCGGTGGATCAAGAATCCATGTGTCGGTGCAAAACCCCTATTACCTTGTCCGTAAACCATCAGAACAAGGCGGGTGAATGGCGAGCATCAATCGTCGTGGCAAGCATGGAAAGTAATCGCTCGACGAGAAACCATGCATCCACGGGCCACCGTCATTCTCCTCGCACAACTCGCCAGTCCTATTCGGAAAGACGATTCTGAGCTGGACCTCTCGGTAGCCCTGTTCGGTTGGATGGATTCAGAAATCCTGATTTTTCTGCGAGAGTCGATCCGTTGCCCGACTTTGGGTGAGTGCAGTTACCTGCAAGCAGCAACTGACCCCGAGATGCGGGCTCAGCGCATGAGCACGCTGATCCGTAATGCCGGCGGCTTTCGTCGGACCTATCACCCCAGGTTTGCGCATCTGTGTGGCAGAGGCCTTTGAAAATGTAAGGCTGACCGATCTCCTTCCTGAGGCAAGAGACTCCCAAGAATGCCCTTTTGCCTTCAGCCGGGGGTAATAAAACCAAAACGATAGATTTTCCATACCCCCGGTGCCTACTTAGGACATAAGATCATCCAGAAACTCCGACCCTGGCTCCACGCCACTGACCAACAGAGTATCGCGGGCGCGCGTGCAAGCAACGTACAACAAGTGCCGCTCGGTATTGTAGACTTCTTCAAGGTCGGCGTTGTCGGCAACGGATTCGATGCGTGCCTGCAATGGGATGACCTCATCATCACAAGCCAGCACCGCTACGGCGCGGAATTCCAAACCCTTGGCCAGATGCATGGTGCACAGAGAGGCGTACCCGACCGTGGTCTCGACCTGGTCATCGAGCACACGAAAAGGCAGCGCCGCCGCTTCAGCCGCTGCACGGGCGCGATCTATTTCCGTGTCTGAGCGCACAAAGAGGCCGATTTCGTGGGGCGGCATCCCTTCCGCAACTCGTTCCTGAAGCCATTGCGCTATAGCCGCAGTCTCATCCGCCGTATCCGCAAAGATGCGAATCATCGGTACGGGTCCGTTGAACACGGATACCGTGCCGCGCCGGTCTTCCGTATTACCATCCACGTCCGACACCTCCGGCCCCAACAGGCGGTCGGCTTGCATGCGGATCTGGTGTGAGGTGCGGTAGTTGATATGCAGGGTGCGGGAGCGACCACGGACGTCTACCCCCAAGGACTTCCAGGAAAACGGCATTTGGAAAATGCGCTGGCCCAGGTCACCCGCAAAAAATAGCCCATTGCGGCGATCGCCCGTCAAGGCGGAGAGAAAGCGCAACTGCGCCACGCTGATGTCCTGTGCTTCATCGACCAATACATGATCGAAGGGCGGTGCCATACCTGCCGCCCTGCGCTCGGTCAGCGCCGCAGCTAGCCGGGTGAACATTGCCGCAGGGGTGATCAAGCCTTGTGCCGCCAAACGCTGCTGCATCGCCGCAAAAACACCCCACAACGCCGATCGCTGCGCCTCGCTGAGTCGTGTTTTACGACCGAGTCGTTTCACATCGCGATACGCCTCCCAACTATCGAGCTGCCAGGCATCCACCAGGTCATCCCACTCCCCCCGCATGAAAGCCAGACTGAATTTCAAGCCATCCGCCGCAGCTACGCAGTCCGCCAAGAGATTCTGAATCTGCAGGTGCGTGGCAATCTGTGGCAGGCCATTGCTGAAAGTCGCGGCGAACAAACGCTCGCCGATGGCATTCATCCCCGCCACTTCCAAGCGCTCGGCAGTGCGGGGCTGGTTGTTGATCAGTCTACGCAGCTTACCGCGCAGGGCGTTGGCCAGCGTGTCGGAGAAGGTGGTCAGCAGTACAAGACTCTGCGGGTTGGCACGCGCCAAAAACACCGCCCGATGCAGCGCCACAATCGTCTTCCCCGTACCCGCCGAACCAGCGATGCGCGCCGGGCCACGCTCATCGCGCTCCACCCATTGCCGTTGCGCCGGGTGTAAAAACGTCGTCCATTTGTCCCAGGGGAAGGCTAGCGCCCGCTCCAGTTCCTCGATATCGGCCATCACGCGGAAGCGGCGCTGGGCATCGGGGTGACTGAACGGGTCGGCACCCATCGCCAAGGCGGGGGAAATGCGGGGTGTGCCACCCGTTGCCAATTCCAACAGGGCCTCGGCCGCTTCACTGGGCAAATGATCCGCCAGCGCCAACAAGGCGTCCTCGTCCGCCTGACGCACATCGGCCAGCCACTCGGCGGGCACGCCATAATCCAGCAAGGTGTCGTCCGCATAGTGCGCGAACAAGGCAGGTTTCTGAATGGGTGCAGACGGCACCGGCGCGATGGCAATCTCTTCCACCCGCTCGCGGATTTCCACCCATTGCGCCGCGCCGGTCTTAGGGTGGGTCTCCAGTTTGCGCCGCTCCGCCCAACGGTAGGCCGGATCGTGGTGATCCACGTAGCATAGCAGCAGACTGGATGCCGTCTTGTGTACGATTAGACGAATATCGCTGCTCACCCGTACCGACCAGAAATGCTTATCCCGTGCCTTGTCCAGTTTGTGAAAGCTCATGCCGGGATTCGCAGGGTTCATTTGCAGGTCGAAGGCGGTGGTCTTGGTCTGTTTTTGCTCCTCGCCAGTTAATCGGGCGAGGCTGTCGGTGAAGGTATCGGAGATACGGAAGTCCATCAGTGCTTCATCCCTTCGGCTTCTTTGTGGGTAACTGCCGCACCATGCGATCGAAATCCGACTCGAAACGCTGGTCATCCAGCACCCGGAACTTGTCGAACTCCTGCTCCGCGTGTGCTTTGGCGAGTTCCGCAGACACTTGGCCCGCCCCCTGCAAAATTGCGCGGTCATTCAGCGTCAGGAAGCCCTCCAGCTTGGTGATCCAGTCCTGCATCGTCATTGCGATGCGCCGCGCCGCCTGGCCTTCGGCAAAGATGAGGTATTGCTCGGCCAGGTTGTTGAGGGCGCGCAGTTCCTCCTCGCTCAGATAGTTTTTGGCGACACCCACGTCGGATTTACGGATATGTGCGCCTTCCCAAGTCGTCAGGCCCATGTTCGGCAACCGGCTATCTGCGCGGCTGGTGATCAACTCGGCGGCGGTCTGGCCGTGGATGGCGTAATGCACCTTGTTTTGCACCGTGGCGAAAAACTGCTGAGTCAGGGGGTGGCGTGCGTCGTAATCCACGCTGGTGGCGTAAATATCGGTGATTTTCTGATAAAAGCGCCGCTCACTGGTGCGGATGTCTTGCAGGCGACGGGTCAGTTCGTCGAAATAGTCCCGGCCCTTACCAGGGTTCTTCAGACGCGCGTCGTCCAGCACGAAACCCTTGACGATATATTCCTTGAGCTTGTCGTTGGCCCACTGGCGAAAACGCACGCCTACCTGGCTGCGCACGCGAAAGCCGAGGGCGAGGATCATGTCGAGATTGTAGTGTTCCACCTCGCGGGTCACTTCACGACCCCCCTCGACTTGAACTGTTCGGAATAACCGAACAGTTGCCGCTGGCGTCAGTTCCCCATCCTCGAAGATGTGCCTGATGTGCTCGCTGATGGTGCCCTTGGCCTTGCCGAATAGCTCGGTCAACTGCTTCTGATTGAGCCACAGCGTTTCCGCCTCCAGCATCACGTCGATACGGGTGGAACCGTCTTCGCTTTGGTAGATTAGGAATTGTTGGGGTTCAGTCATATCTTCAACGCTGTCCTCGTTCTTAACCGGGTTCTGCTCCTCGCCAGTAGGTTTAGCGATGCTGTATATGAATGTATCAGCGATTCAAAAATCTATGACTAGAGGTCGCCTTGATTAAATAAGCAGCCGGTAGTCATAGGGTGCAGACCCGAATCCGCTGAGATACGTTCCCACCTTCGCTATTGCGCTCGCAGAATCGAGCGTAGCTGGCAAGCGCGAGTAGTAATCGAACGTGTTCCAGTTCATTTTCGACAAACCAAGAATTTCGGTTGCCACCTGAACAATATCTGATTGGCCGAGGTGCCGGCGGATAAGCAGAGGCGCCGGGACGCGGCGCTTTCCCTGGTAATATTTGAAATTCGGATTCTGCGCACTTGGTGCAGATCCGTGGACCCACAGAAGTGCTGTATTCGAATTCTGAACAACAACGGCGCCGCGTGGGATTGGGAACTTGTCTATCACTGGTTTCCCGTCAACAAGCTTTGACGCAAGGTAGCGCAGTGACTCTTCTATATTGATCTCAATTAACTCAATATTGGCAACACCGTCCAATCCTTGCAGTAACCCTCGTTGTTCCTCATCTGTGAATGGCGTACGCTTATGCACGACCACTCGCTTTGGTAGGTGCATCTTTGCGTCATAAAAGAGTTGCCGAATAGTCTCGCCCGTTCTTCGGGCATCATCTTCCGACATGAAGGGATTTCTGCCTCTAATGATGGGATTCTCGATGCGCCCCAGCCGAAATTGCAGGCCCTCGCCGCGTGCGCTGTATAAGTGACTACATCCGAGTAAAACATGGTTCCCACGAGTAGCAGCCATGTCGATGCTGTACCCTATTCCAACAAATGCAGTCTCGTCATCAAGGCAGTCCAGACGCCAAGGCGTACGAAGGGCCTTGGCGTAAAGGGCTAGAGAAAGCCACCACCGGACCCGACAAGGCTGTGGAGTCACGGTTGTCTCTTCCCGAATAAACTGGGTGCTTTGACCTTGTCTCGCCGCATATGCCTTTACGTAATCATGAAGATTGAATTGTTCCGTATCGGCATCAATAACCTTGTATGGCGACCACCGCATCGGAACAAAGATAGCCACGACAGACGCTGGTCGTAGACCGCGAATTGCATCTAGGGCTCGACAAATCCTTTGTGCGAGCTGCTTTGCAGCTGACAATGCATCCCCCGATACCACATCATCTAGTTCGATCCACAAAGCCTCACCTGGTTTCGGGTAAGCCAATGGCAGCCCAAACGCAGCTGAAAATCCGGGGAAGTCCTGAAGGTAGTCTTGCTCAGACTTATTTGGTTGCGACCGCTCCTGAAACTGAGCCAGGAAAAGTTTGAGCTTGGCTGAATATGCCAGAGGACAGATTGCAGCGATATCAATTGCAGGAGAAAGCCCGGAGCTGGTGAGCTGATAGTCCCAAGGTCTGTTCTCGACCAATCCCTTTAGTGGGTTAGCGTTCTTCACCTCGTTCTTACCGTTAGACGCGCAAAATATCAAGCTGGCATCTGAAACCACGAGTCCGCTTTGCCTTGCATGCCGTTGCATTACATCCGAAAGCGGGCTTCGCCCTTTCTGAGCAAGCCCGGCATAAACAGGCGCCCGCGTGATTCGAAATTTTCCTCCCCCTGGTTCCTGGATGTCAATTCCCGATATCTTATCCGTCCAGTGTTTCAGGTCACTATCAAAGATATCGTTGTGTTGATACCCATAGATGGTATTACGCAGCACCTTGCTTGAGTCACGATCTGCAAGCTGGCCGCTCGGCAACTTGGCAACGACCTCAGGCATCAGCACCACATGCGGCCTACCAGCTAAGGAAATCAACCGAAAGGACAGGGCACGATGCATGCGGTATTTTATGCCGTTCAGGGCTTGGTCTTTGTATGAAGATGTTTCCCATACTCGTCGACTACCATCAGTTTCCGCATGCAACTGCTTGGCGAGGCTCTGAATCAAAGCCCGCCGTAGAAGCGATTGAATTCGTCCGTCTTTAGTGATGTCCTCTTCTGACAGCGCCACCGCAACCGGGATCCCACGAAGCGCAGTGCCGAATGATTTCTGTATCTGCTGGGAATCGGACAGCGCCAGTGCTCCTTCCTTCATGCTGACAATAACGCCATCTGCTGCGGACATATGCTCATCAAGCCATGCGCGGCGGTTTACATCATTAGGTACTGTTAGGTCGAACTTGAGGGCCTGTCCAGGGCAGGCCAAAGGGTAGGCATTGCTTTTGACGAGTGATGTTACAGGAATCTGGGGTACTGAGAACGCCGCCGGGGATATTGCTGTTTCTGCAACAACCGCAAGAAGTCTCTTCGCATCCGCAAGGGGTTCGCCTTCCAACTGCCTAAGGGCCATCCGGGACATGAGGTCATCAAACCCTTCTGACGGGACGTAAAATGCGCCTCGGCCTGCCGCAACTGCGCTGGCCAACAATAGCTCAACAGGCATGGCCAAATCCTCGCCAAAACCACACCAAAACAGGCGAGACGGACCTGATTTAGCATAGGCCTGTTGCAGCATGGCCATAAGAGAAGTGTCACGACCGCTGTAGCCGATAACGACGAGGTCGTAGTCATGTAGCTCGCGAAGGAACTCTGCGATCAATCCGGCCTCTTGGCGCTTTAGTTCTTCAGTGGTGTTTTTCAGTTCATCGTAGCGATAGTCCCCGTGCAGCGAGACGACGCGGAGCTCTCCACTCGCATGCTGCCGCGTTGCCCGATGAACAGTGTCGATACCAACTTCGACGCATACAATATCAGCCGCCGAGCAAGCACGCCCGACTAGACCGTCGAAGTTGGTAGTCCAAACTGACCGGACAAGACCAACCTTGGCCAACAAAGGAATCAGACGATAACCGGTATGTGGTTTTGCCTGGGTAACATAGGACTGAAAGAAGCTGCGTCGGTCTTGTCCAGTCGGGTAACATTCCTTAGCGTAGAAAGAATATTCTTCAGGACCATCTGCGGCTGGATAGCGCCCTCGCTGATCTAGCCAACGTTGGATACGCTGCCGAGTACCTGGTAATGACAGCTCGCCAACTGACTCTCTAAGTGTCGGGTTATTCGTTACAAAGATGTCCTGCTTCCATTCCCAGATGCAGCGCTGGGCGGTCGGCATGCCAGATGAGATGGATGCTCCTGCACCGAGTAACAAACACACGGGACGCCCGCGGTTTACCGCGAGAGATCGAACAAAAGCATCGACTGATAACCGCGAAGCATTTCCGGCATCCGTGATATTTTTATGGGCCATAGTTTTTTCAACCGTGTGCATTTTTCTATATCCTTAGCCCACCCTAAACACCTTCATCACCTCATCCCCCAGATGATTGATGACCTTCACCGCGATCCGCCCTGTCGCGGGCTTGTCAAAAAGTCGGGAGGTGTCGCTGTTCAGGGTTGCCCAGGCTTCTGTGTCTATCTCCGCTTTCAGGGTGGTTTTCAGCGATTTGTAGGGGTCGTTGGCGCCGAGGAAGTAGGCTTGGCGGACGAAGAAGCTTTCTTCGTTATAGTCGGTGTCGATGAACCAGCAGGCGATGCCGTCGGGGCCGTCGCTGTGGACTTCGCCGCTGTTGGGGTGGAAGACGTCGACGCCGTTGACCTTGACGCGGATCTGGCCGTCTTTAGCGTCGAGGATATCGATGTCGGGTTCGCCAAAGATGACGAAGAGGTTGCCTTTGCCGGTGTTCTTGAGGTCGTCGGCCATGTGCAGGTCGGCGTTCATGCGCGCTTTGAGGACGGGGACGCGGCCAAGTTTGTCGAATTCGCTGGCGTGGGCGTCGTAGTTGAAGGCGCAAGCGATGAGCACGTCGAAGCCGGCGTCGGCTGCCTCTCGCGCGGCGGCGACCAGATCGGGGCGGGAGACGGTGCCGAATTCGGGGCCGACGAAAATGGCGGCGCGGCGCTCGGTGCTCCCCCCATCCGGTCCGGCGGGTTCCAGATAGCGGCCGTCGGCGCAGACCAGATCGCCCGGCCAAGGGGTCAGGGCGGTGAAGTTGATCTTGCCGTCCTTGTGGGCCTGCTGCACTCCGGCGGTTTTGAGGTTTTCGAGAATGATCTGGGTGAAGTCGCGTTCCTCGCCGTAGCCTGAGCCCTGATCGCCGACTTTGCTGGCGTTGGGGTCGATGAGTTCGTCGTTTTCGTCCACGCCCAGCACGCGGTGGGGGGAAAGGCTTTCGACAGTGAAGGGACCGGCGACGCGGACCTTTTTCTTGTCGTCATAGGGCTTGTCGTAGAGATACTCGAAGTCGGCCTTGGCGGCGATGGAGGCATCTATGGCCTGCTGGCGGGTGATGCGGGCCTGCCAGAACCCGGCGAGGGGCGCATGGGTGCTGGCGGGCCAGTCGGCCGGGGCATCGCGGGGGACTTCCCAGTCGAGCAGGGCGCTGGCGCTGACGGTTTCGCCGCCGGGCAGGGTGACGTTGCGGCCTTCCGGCGCGTCGAAATGCAGGAACTGGCCCTGCCGTCCGCCGCTGGGGACTTTGTAGGGTGTTTCATGGCCCTTCAGGGCTGTGTTCAGGGCGGCCAAGGCGTCGCTGACGGCGGGCTGCCACCGGTCCCAGATGATGTCGATCTCGGCGTTGTTGGCGATGGACTTGAGGGTGATGTGGGGCACCCGCTCACAGACGAAGCCGTGGCGGATGCTGCCGTAAGTGGGCTTGCCGGAGGGGAAGCTGCGGGTGACTGCCGCTTCTTTCTGCTGTCCTTCCGGGCTATCGGCGAGGAGATAGTAGGGGTAACGAGCGCCCATAATGCGGGCGCGGGCCAGCGCCAGGGCGACGCGGGAGGTGTCGAGGGTAATCCAGCGGCGGCCCCATTGTTCGGCGACATAGGCGGTGGTGCCGGAGCCGCAGGTGGGGTCGAGGACGAGGTCGCCGGGGTCGGTAGCCATGAGAATGCAGCGTTGAATGACTTTCGTCGGCGTCTCAACAACATATCGCTTCTTGTCCCCACTGAAACCTGCGATAGCGGTGTCATCCCACTTGTTCGTGAACTCCGTAACTGGATAGTCATCGACAAACCGAATGTAGTTTGGTGTGTTACCATTTATCTGGATTCGCCCAGCATTAGCAAGCCGGAGCATTCCTGGAACAGGATTGGTTTTCCAGTGATGGCTAGGGCCACAGTCAAACTCTTGTTCATGAAAGGCAAACTTTCGACTTTCAGTCGCACCAGAATCCTGCGACCTCAGATTTTGTGCAGAATAAACCTTCCAGCCTGCTTCAACTGGAACCGCACCGCTATTTTCTTCCGACGTAAGCTTTCGCACGCCACCATCAATGATCGACATAGCGCTTGAGTAACTTGCGAGTTCGCCGAGCTGTTTCTCACGAAACAATTGCCGATACTTGACCGAAGCTCGCTGTTTTGCATACCAGAGAACGTAGTCACCAGAGCGAGGGAGAATGTCTGCCGCTTGACCGGTAGTTGTTTGAAAGTGGATGACGCTTACGCAATTCTCATCCCCAAACACCTCATCCATCACCGCCCTTACCCGGTGGACATTCTCATCCCCAATCTGCACAAAGATCGACCCAGAATCCGTCAACAAATCCCGCGCCACGGTGAGCCGGTCGCGCAGGTAAGTCAGGTAGGAGTGAATCCCGTCCCTCCAGGTGTCGCGGAAGGCCTTGACCTGTTCCGGCTCGCGGGTGATGTGCTCGGTGTTGCCGTCCTTGACGTCGCGGCTGGTGGTGGACCACTGGAAGTTACTGTTGAATTTGATGCCGTAGGGCGGATCGAAGTAGATGCACTGCACTTGGCCGCGCAGGCCTTCGCGCTCGGCCAGGCTGGCCATGACCTGCAGGCTGTCGCCGAGGATCATGCGATTGGCCCAGTGGGCGTCGTGCTGGTAGAACTCGGTCTTGGCGTTGGCGTCGGGCAGGCCGTTGAAGTCGGCGAAGAGGTCGATCTGCTGGCCGTCCTCCTGCTCCGCCGCGCCCGGTGCCGGGTTCCGTGCCTGAAAGCGCCGGAGATCGTCGATGAGGACTTTGGGGTGGACCTTTTCCTGAATATACAGGGGCGGCGCCTGCACCACGAGGCTGGACCAGTCCTGCCGATCCTTGCCGCGCCAGATGAGCTGGGGGTCGAGGTCGGGATTGCGGCGGCGCTTTTCGTCCTCCAGCCCGGTGGCCTGCCGGGGGTACGCCACCCGCACCGGCTGTTGCTCGTCCTGCCGCATCACCGCTTGATATTCGGCGGTGGGGATGTTCTTGCGGGTCGCCTCGTCGTGGGTGAGGGTTTCGATAGTCAGGGATGGTTTAGGGCTTTTGGCCATTTTTTACTCTTTATGCAGACGCGTTTGCGGATATTCGCTTTGGCCGTATCCCAAGCCGAAAAATGGTCAGATCCCTGGCGTAGGGCATTTTCCCGTTGGACCAGTATTTCTCCGTGCCAGACGAAGGACTCCATCATCTGAAGTTTTTCACTGACAGTGAGTTCACTCAACTTGGGTAAGGCGGTCATGGCATCGCTCCTGATAGGTGGGAACCCACCACGCTGGAAATTGTTCGATCAAAGAATAACGCAATCTGACGGACAAAATCTTCCTGCATCAGCCAGACATCCGTAAACTCGGCGAAGGCCCAGCGGCCGTGGCTGCCGAGGTTGTTGACGCCGGGCACCCAGTAGGTGTCCATGGTGGCTTTTTTGTCCTTGGCGTCCTCGCCACGATAACCCTTGATCTCGACGATGAGATTCAACAGATCATTATCGCCATGGCC
>Ga0315298_1003080_pt1 | contig 27036 bp, 22 predicted proteins | sample WHS_1_MG_FD_203077 | JGI IMG/M metagenome (GOLD analysis project Ga0315298, IMG submission 203077) | Extremophilic microbial mat communities from Washburn Hot Springs, YNP, Wyoming, USA - WHS_1_MG | ecosystem: Environmental > Aquatic > Thermal springs > Hot (42-90C) | place: USA: Wyoming... | reverse complement strand
CAGGCCCTGGCCCATAATCAACTGGCCGTGGCCCGCTACCAGGCGCGTCAGGCGCGCCTGCTGGTGGCGGCGCAGGTCACGGCGGCCTACTATCGACTGGCCTTGTGGGAAAACGAGAAATCCGTCTGGCGCGAGGCCCTGGGTGCGGCCCGGGAACTCCTCAGCGCCACCCAAAAAAGTTACCAGGCCGGAACCCGCTCCCGTCTGGACCTGACCCAGGCCCGCCTGACCCTGGCCGGTGTCCAGGCCGGACTGGACCAGGCTACCCCGGAGGCCGCGGCAGCCCGCCGCGTTCTGGCCCTGCAGACGGATTACCCTGCCAGCGAACTGCCGCCGTTGCTGCCCATCGGCCCGCCGGCGGAAGGCTTGCCCGAGGAAGCCGTCTTGACCACTCAGGCGACCCAGGCGCAGCCCCTCCTGCAGGTGGCGGAAGGGGAGATTCAAGCCGCCCGTACCCTGCTGCGCTATCATCAGGCCGCGCGGTTGCCTGTCGTCGGGGTGATGGGCGCCTATGGCGTGGATACGGCGACGGTACCGCAGTCCCGCGACTTGGGCTGGCAAGGGGCCTTGACCCTGCAGATGCCCATCTTCGGCTTTGGCCGCAATCGGGACCGCATCGCCGCCGCCCAGGAGCATCTGGCGGCCATGGAGGCGGGTAAGCGGGCGTTGCTCCTGCAGATCCAAAGCCGCATTGCAGCCGATTACGGGGCGGCCCAGGCCGCCGACAACGCCCTGCGCAATGACCGGACCATGGCGCAAGAGGCCCAGGCGGTATATGAAATGACCCGCAAGGGGTATCTCGCCGGGGCGCTCAGCGCCCTGGCCTTGCAGCAGGCCGAAAACAACTGGGTGCAGGCACGGCTCAAGCTGGCGGGTGCGGCTATCCAGGCCCGCCTGGCGCGGGCGCAACTGGCCCTGGACAGCGGGGTTCTGCCGAAATCCGAGGAGCAGTCATGAACAAGGCGTTTCCCAGGCCCGCGCTGGTGCCGGTCCTTCTCTTCCTGTGCGCCTGCCTGTGCGGCGCGGCCCCTGCCTTTGCCCTGCCGGTGCAGGCGGTGGCGGTGCAATCGACCCCTTGGGCCCGGGAGGTCCGGGTGCTGGGAACGGTGGAGAGCATCGGCGACGTGACCCTGGCTGCTCCGGTGACGGGCCGGGTCCTGGGGCCTTTCCTTCCGTCCGGCAATGTGGCGGCGGGCGCCGTAGTGGCGCGTATCGCCCCTCCTGGCCTCCAGGCCGGCATCCTCGCCGCCCAGGCCCGGGTGGCCTATGCCCGCACCCAATGGGAGCGGACCCAAAAGCTCTTTCGGGATGGAGTGATGGCACAGCAGGATGTGGACCAGGCCGGTCTGGCGCTGGCCGAGGCGCGGTCAGCCCTGCGGGCGCTGGAGGCCCAGTCCGGCGACCAAGTGCTGACCGCGCCCTTCGCGGGCACCTTGCGCTACCTGGTGCCCCCCGGCGCGGTGGTCAATGTCGGCAGTCCCGTCGCCCGCCTGGCCGGACGCGGCGAGCCTTGGGCGCGGGCCTATGTGACGCCGGCCCAGACCCAGGGGTTGCGGGTGGGGGCAAGGGTGGTGATCACGGCGCAAGGCTGGCATGGGCAAGGAAAGCTTCGCTCCGTCGGACAAAGTGCCCGCCACCTCGGTCTGGTTTCCGTCTACATCACCCTGCCCCCTGACAGTCCCCTCCTGCCCGGGGAATGGCTGCAACTCCTGCTGCCAGCGGCGGGGGGTACTGCCTTCCAGGTGCCCACTGCGGCGGTGGTCATGCGCGGTGCCCGCAGCGAAGTCTTTGTGATCCGCGGCGGGCGGGCGGTGGCGGTGCCGATAGAGGTGGTGGCGAGCCGGGGTGGCGATACCTGGGTGCAGGGGGCGCTCCGGGCTGGTGAAATGGTGGTGGTCGCCGGCAGCAGCCGGATGGCCTCGGGTACGCCCGTGGAAACGACGTCCATGGAAACGCGCCCATGAACCGAGAAACGGCGCTTGGCGGAGGAGTTTTTTGCTCCGGCGGCCCTTGCCTGTTGTTCTACGGCTCATCCCGCTGGCGCTTGAAAACTCGCCCTGCGGGCTCAAACAGTTCGCTTGGCGGGCGCGAGATTTCACCTAGAACAACGACGGTGCGGGCCGAAGTCGCGGCAAAACTCCTCCGCCAAGCGCCGGATCCCAGGAGGAAGGACCTGCAATGAAACGATATCTCACCTTTCTCTGGGAGAATCGTTTCTCCGTGATCCTGACCGGCCTGCTCGTCCTGGGGGCCGGGTGGTTCGCGCTGCGGGCCATGCCCGAGAGCGTCTTTCCCAACGTGGATTTTCCCAAGGTCGCGGTTTTGGTCAATGCCGGCAATCTGCCGGTCAAGTTCATGGAGATCGAGGTGACGCGGCCCCTGGAGGAGGTCGCCAAGGGAGAGCCGGGGGTGCGCCTGGTGCGCTCCCAGACCGGCAATGGTCTGACCAAGCTGCACGTCTACTTCGACCCCAATGTGAACCCGGAAACGGCCTACCTCATGCTCCAGGCCCGTCTCGCCCACATCCCCCTGCCGCCGGGCGCCCGGATGAGCGTTCGCCTCATGGCGCCCAACATCTATCCCTTTGCCGAATACGCCCTGGTCTCCGACCGGATGGACAGCTCGGCCATGATGCCCACCTTCGCCTTCCAGATCCGCCCGGCCCTTCTTTCCCTGCCCGGCGTCTATCAGGTGAATGAAACCGGCCGGGGCTGGCCGGAGGTGCACATCGCCCTGGACCCCCTGCGTCTGGCGCAGTACCACCTGGATGCCCAACAGGTGGTGGGTGCCCTGCGCGCCGCCCAGGGACCATTTTTCTCCGGGGTGCTGGACGTCTTTCATCAGCAATTCATCGTCGCCACCACGCCGCGGCCCGTCGATACGGCCCGCTTGGCCGAGCTGACCCTGCCCCTGGGGCCGGCCAATGCCCAGGGCGAGCGCACGCCCCTGCCACTGGGGGCCTTGGGAAAGGTGAGCATCGGCCCGCCTCCCCTGCTGCGGGATGCGGCGGTGTCTGGCTACCAACACGCCATGGTGATCGACGTGATGGCCCAGGCCGGCGCCAACGAGGTGGCGGTGGCCGGTGCCGTGCACAGCCGCATCGCGGCATTGCAAGCCCATCTGCCGGCCGGCGTGAAACTGGTCCCCATCTATGACTTGAGCCATCTCATCAGCACCAGCCTCAGGGACGTCTGGATCGCCCTGGGACTGGGCAGCCTCATCGCTTGGCTGGTGGTGCTCGCCTTCCTCGGCCGTCTGGATGGCGCCCTGGCTGTCCTGGTGGTGGTGCCCTTGTCCATAGCCGCCACCTTTCTCATTCTGCACACCCTGGGCTATAGCCTCAACATCATGACCCTGGGCGGCCTGACGGCGGCCATCGGCGCCCTGGTGGACCATGCCATCGTGGTGGTGGAGCGCGGGCTCCACGGCCTGCACGGCGACATCGACGCCCGACGGCGGATGGCCCTGCGCCGGGCCGGCGAGATCCTGCCCCTCATGACGCTGGCCACACTGACCTCCTGCCTCATCTTCCTGCCGCTGGTCTTCCTCTCGGGCACGCTGGGCCTGTTGTTCCGCCACATGGCCCTGGCCATCGTCATCGCCCTGGTCACCTCTCAAGTAATGGCGCTCTTCGTCACGCCGGTGCTGGCAATCTGGCTGGCCGGACGGCAACGCCGGACCCGCCGCATCCGCGGGGAGAAATGGCTCCGCGATCATTACAGCCGGTCCTTGCTCTACGGCATGCGCCGACCGTGGCTGGCCCTGCCCGTCATCGTGGTGCTGGGCGCCGTGGGGTGGTTCGCCGTGAGTATCCTGCCTACCGCCTTTCTGCCGCGTTGGGACGAAGGCATCATCTCCGTGCCCTTCCGCACCCCCGTCGGCAGCAGCGTGACGGAAACCACCCGCGTCGGCCGCGACCTCATGCGTGTGGCCCTGGCCAACCCCAACGTCGAGCGGGTATCCCTGATGGTGGGCCGGGGGCTGCTCAATCCCTACTCCACCCCCAATAAGGGGGCCATCTCCGTCGTCCTCAAAGAAAACCGCAAGGAAAGCACCGAGGCCGTCATGGGCGTCCTGCTCCGGGAATTCCGGCAGACGGCGCCCAATCTGCTGGCCGTGCAGACCACCCAGGTGATGGTCAACCGACTGGGCGATCTTTCCGGCGCCCATGCCCCCCTGGAGGTCTTCCTCTTTGGCTCTGACTCCACCATGCTCCGCGAGGAGGGGGGACGGCTGGCCGCCGCCCTGCGCCAGAGCCATGCCTTCCGGGCCGTAGTCTTCAAATCGCCTTCCGCCGGTCCCGAGGTCGAAGTCACGCCCTCACCCCAGGCGGCGATCTACGGCATCACGCCGCCGGTGCTCGCCGATCAGATCAAGGCGCGCTTCTGGGGTCGGCAGGCCGGCTTTCTGCTCCATGGCGAGCAGATCCTGCCCATCCGCGTCAGCCTGGCCGGGCAAGCCGTCACCCCCGCAGGCATGGAAACGCTGCCCATCCGCCTGGCCGACGGAACCTATAGCCCCTTGTCGAGCATCGCCAATGTCCACGTGCAAGGGGCGGTGCCCTACGTGACCCACCAGAATCTCGTTCCCTATGCCTATGTCTGGTTGCAGCCGAAGGCGGGTGAAGGCCTCGCCGCCGCCGCCCAGAAGGCCCGCAGCGTAGTCGCGTCCATGCACTTCCCGCCCAATGTCACCACCGTGCTGGGCGGCTATTATCGGCAGCAGGCGCAGAGCTTTCAGCAGATGGCCCTGATCCTCACCGGCGCCCTGGCCCTGCTGCTGGTGCTCCTCGGCTTCCAGTTCACCAGCCAGCGGGCGGCTGCGTCCGCCCTGATCGCCATCGCCCTGGCCGCGCCGGGAGCCCTCCTGGCCCTGCTGCTCCTGGGCATCGACCTGGACAGCACCGCCTTCCTGGGGGTCTTGCTGGTCTTCGCCATCGCCGTCAACAATGTCATCCTCATCTTCGCCCGGGCCCGCCAGATCGGCGGCGCCCGCCCGCGCCCGGCCATGGTCGCCCTGGCCGCTCGCAGCCGTCTGCGCCCCATCCTCATGACTATGCTCGCCGATGTCTTGGGTTTCTTGCCCCTGATCGTCGGGATAGGGCGGGGCACGGACCTCCTCAAGCCTCTGGCCGTGGCCGTCATGGGCGGCCTGCTGCTCTCGGTGTTCATGTCCCTGTGGCTGGCGCCGGTGATCTATAGTGCGTGGGCGGGAAAGAAGGCGGTAGAGGGAGAGGCCGTCCCGGTCCCCGACGCCTGATCGCTTGCTGTGGGGGCTTCCCGCCAGGACGCAGCTTGGCGCAATATATAACAGTGCCAGCGAGAGGTGCTGGTGCCAAGGAGGGGGCGTGAACAGGATAACAACTTTATGGGCCATAGGATTGCTGCTCTTGCAAAGCGTCTGGCTTGCGCCTGCCGGGGCGAACGAGCTTCCGGCGGGGGTGCTGCGGGCGGGCACTTTGGCCAATCAGAATCTCGTTCGTGACACCATGGTGGGCGTCGTCGTGCAAGTTTCCCTCCGGGGTTGCGACAAGCCCATGGCGTTTCGTCCCTATGTGCTGGCAATGCCGACGGGGCCGGTCGGCTCCCGGCATTGGGTGGAAGAGTGGGTCGTTTCCGGTTGCAACCGGGAGTACCCGTTGACCATCGATTTCAGCGAGGACGGCTTGGATGCGGCCAATTGGGCCATACGGCAGGGCCGCTGAACAGGCGCAGGCGACAGGGTGCGAACGAACCCCGTAACCCGGGCCTGCCCATGGCCAGCTCTCGAGCTATTTCCAGCACCAATCCGCGGAGGTAGAAAGTGAATGGCACGCAATCGCTTGGCAGAGCCAGAGTGGCGCAAAAAGGCTTGGCAAGGGCTGTATTCTGTGCCTGGGATGGGGAATCGCTGGTGCATCATATTCTCGGCAAACCCGGCGTCAAACAGGATTCCATTGGCACGGTGAAAGGCAATCAGCTCCAAGTGAGTGTTACTGCTCCACCAGTGGCGGGGAAGACAACCGATCACATGGTGCGCTTTCTGGCGGAGGAATTCGGAGTGTCAGCAAATGCCCTTGAGGTGGTGTTTGGCAGATTTGATGTCAACAAGCAACTGTGCATCAAATCGCCCCATAATCTGCCATATAGTCAAGCAAGATGTAGCGCGGGAACGGGTAAAACGCCCAAGCACGGGGAGTCCCGGTGGTAACCCGCTCTGTGGCCGGCGCGGACGCGCCACATATTGACCCGGAGCTTGCTTTTGGCGCGGCGGTGAGCCGGGACGGCATGGATCAAGAAACGATAATGGCTGCAACAATACGAATTACTCCGGCAAACACTACGGACATCCCCGCGCTTTGTGCCCTGCTCGACCTCCTGCTTTCCCAGGAAGCAGATTTCAGGAGTGATCGCGAGGCGCAAAGTCGAGGCTTGGCGCGCATCATCGGCAGCCCGGAAGTGGGGCTTATCATGGTGGCCCGGCAAGGCCGCCACCTCGTGGGTATGGTGAATCTTCTCTACACCGTATCCACTGCGCTTGGCGCCCGCGTAGCATTGCTGGAAGACATGGTGGTCGCCCCCGGTGCGCGTGGCTCCGGCGTGGGGTCGCGGCTCCTTGAGCAAGCCATTCAATGCGCGCGGTTGAATGGGTGCAGGCGCATTACTTTACTCACCGACCGCGCCAATGAGCCGGCGCAACGCTTTTATCAAAGGCACGGCTTTGGTTTTTCCGCCATGATTCCTCTCCGCCTTTCACTGGGTGAATAGCGGCCATGAAGCAGAGCCCCCAACCCCGCCGGCGGTGTTGGCCGAAACGGGCCAGAGGGGATGGCGTTTTTGGACCCCCCGGGGCCATCCGGGGCGGGAGGGCCTTTTCCTAGCGCGGGAATGAATCTTGCGTATATTTTCTTTAGGGCTTGCACTCTTTGGTGATCACGCTATGACTAAAGAATGCCCCAGGAAACGGCAGGCATAAAAGCATCGTCCACATCAGGTCAGGAGGAGTCACCCATGAAGCGTATCATCACCACCATCGCCACCGTCGCCGGTCTCTTGCTGGCCGGCTCCGCTTTTGCGGCCACGCCTAGCGAAGCCGGGCAGGCCATTGCCGCTGCCAAGGCGGCCATGGCCAAAACGGCCGCGGTCCATTATCAGTGGACGGCTACGCCCAAGTTTTTGAAGGAGGCCGAGGCGGCAGAGCAGGCCGGCAAATATGACGAGGCCGTCGCCAAGGCCAAGCACGCGGAGGAGTTGGCCCAATTGGCCTATGCCCAGGGCGAGGAGCAGGCCAAAAAAGTGGGGGTGAAGCTCACCGATCAGGGCGTGCAATTGAACTGAGGCGCGGCTGGTCAGGGTCCTGCCGCGCCGGATGGACGGGCAGGATCGCAACCTCGCTGCGGGCCAGGAGGTCCGTGGCGAGTCGCGTCTTGCTCGCATTGTCGCTGGTGAAATGGAAGTGGACGCGGGCACCGGAGGGCAGCGCCGGGGCCTCCGTCGGCAGCGGTCCCAACTGCAGACGCCGCCATAATTGCCGGGCGACGCCGTCATTGCCGTCCACAATGGCCACGTCAGCGCCCAGGGCTGCTTGAATATGGGCGTCGATCCAGCAGTAGTGGGTGCAGCCCAGGACCACCGCCCGGGGTGTTTCCCGCAGTTGGGGGAGGAGATATCGTTCCAGGTACGCCCGGACGCTGCTATCCAGTGGCGATCCTTGGGATTCGACGATTTCCATGAGCCCCGGGCAGGCGATGGCCTGCACCCGCTCGCTGGCTCCCGGCAGGCGGGAGAGCAGGGCGTGCAATTTCTCTCCGCTCACCGTCAGTTGAGTGGCGAGGAGGAGGATGCCGCCCTCCGGGTGGGCATCCAAGGCCTTTTTCACCGCCGGTTCGATGCCGATGATGGGGACCTGGGCGCGCTCCCGCAAAGGTGCCACGGCGGCGCTGGTGGCGCTATTGCAGGCCAGAACCACCGCATCGGCGCCGGCGGCGATGAACCAGTCATAGGCATAGCGGGTAAGGCGCAGGACCGCGTCGGGGTCCTTGTCCCCATAGGGGGCGTTGGCGGTATCGCCGTAAAAGAGATATTCGGCATCGGGCAGGCGGCGCAGGCAGGCCAGGAGGGTGCTGAGGCCGCCGATACCGGAGTCGAAGATGCCGATGCGCATCAGTTCCCTCCTTGCCTGGCCGCCGCCAGTAGGGCCGCGCCGCGCATGCCGGCCCGGTCGTCGCCATTGCCGCGCTGGAGGTCCACCGTGCCGCGGAGGACCGGGATGAGGTCGGCTTCCAGCCGCTCCTGGAGGACCGGGGCAAAGCAATCCCAGGCGGCGCTCATGCCGCCGCCGAGGCGGAGCACGGAGACGTCCAGCACCTTGAGCAGGTGCGCCAGGGCCTGGCCCAGGGTATTCCCGGCCAGAGCGAAGGCCGCCTGGGCATCGGCGTTGCCTTCCCGGGCCAGTTGGGCGATGACCGGCAGGGCCGGTGCATGGCCGGTGCGCTCGGTATAGCTGAGTCTGACCCCGGTGGCCGAGGCGTACTGCTCCAGGCAGCCTTGGTTGCCACAGCCGCAACGCCGCCCCCCCGGCACGACAATGAGGTGCCCCACTTCCATGGCGGCGCCATGGGCGCCCCGCCAGGGCAGGCCGTGGAGGATGAAGCCCCCGCCGACCCCGGTGCCCAGCCCCACATAGAGGAGGTGCTCCAGACCCGGCTGACGGCCGCGTTCCTGCACGAATTCGCCGAAGGCCGCGGCATTGGCATCGTTCTCCACCAGGACGGGCAGGCTGCAGCGCTCCTGCAGGGCCGCGCCCAGGGCCAGATGGTGCAAGCCCGGCAGATTCGGTGATTGCAGGAGGGTGCCGTCACCCTGGATAAAACCGGGGAAGGCGATTCCCACGCCCCGGAGTTGCGGGTGCCGCTGCCTTATCTGGGCAATGGCGGCGGTCAGGATGTCGAGTACGGCGCTCTCGGCGGCGGCGCTGCTTTCGGCGCGCAGGCAGCGCTCGCGCAGGTGGGCCTCCACGCGCAGGGTGTCCACGCAGTCCCTTCCACGGAATACCCCGAGGCGCAGGTTGGTGCCGCCCACATCCATTCCCAGGGTCAGTCCGCCTTCAGGCATGGACTTTGGCCTCCATGCGGATGCGCAGGGGATAGGATTTGCCCGCAGGCACGCGCCAGCGCAGTTCCAAGGCCAGGGCCTGCATGATCTTTTCAAAGCCCGCTTCGGACTGGGACACCGTCAGATGGGGTGCGGCCTGCCACTGGACGGGCGGGTCGAAATGAAAATGCAGATCTCCACCCAGGACTTCGTCCTGCAGGGTGATCTCCCGGGCTTCCCCCTGGTGGGCGCTGCCGAAACCGCCGAGGAGCCTGCCGTCGGCAAAGATCCGTCCGGCCGGCCCGTCACAGCAGGGCATGGCGAGGTGGAGGCGGGTGGTGAAGGTCTGCTGCCCTTCGCCCTGGGCAGCGCTGAGGCCATAGTCGACGATGAGTCGCTGTCCCTCCAGGGTGTAGGTCTTGGTGACCGTGCAGCCTGCCGCTGCGCCGGTGAAGCGGGGCCACTCGCTGACCGCCGCTTCCGCATATTCCACGGCGGTCGTGTCCACCCAGTCGAGAAAACTCTGGCAGGGGCTGGTATCGGGGACGAGGTCCGCCAAGCTGATGGTGCTCTTATAGCTGACGCGGTCATGGGCCGAGGCGATGCCGTTGCCGTTGTGCTCGCTGCCGGTGGCGCCATTGCGGATCTTGTCGTAGTAGGACTCGTCGCGCCGCGCCAGGGTATCGCCCAGGTTGTGGTGCAAGGCATAAAGATCCCATTCCACCACGGCTGCCGTGGGGGCGGGGCGGATGATGAGCTGCATGAAGCCATTGTGATAAAAGAGCTCCGGGGCGCCATCGAGATCGACATCCAGTTCCTGCACGGCAGGCCGCGGCTGCACTTCGTCGAGCATGGCCTCCAGACGGACAATGGCGTTGTAGACGGCGCGGCGCAGATGGGGCAGGTAGATGCCGCCAAAGAGGCCATGCCAGTAAGCATCGTTGGCCTGGGCCTCATGGAGCGCCTGGCGCATGTCGCCGCTCTGCTGTTTTTTGGCCAGACCATGAAAACGCTGCGAGAGCAGCATCATGCGCTTGTGCATCCAGTTGGATTCGGGGTAGCGGGTGAGAAAATTCTTCCAGATGCCGCCGCGAATCAGCGGCTTGCGCTCGGCGAAACGGCCCGCCGCCTTTTCCTGCTCGACGAGCCCGGCATAGGCGCGTGCCGCCCCTGCCGGCAGGGTCCATTCGTTCATTTCGCTGTAGGACACCGTAGGCAGATAGATGACCCCCTGGGGGCGATGGCCGCGCAGGTAGTCCTGGTAGCGCACCGGCTCGATGCACGGCGAGGCGAGTACCTGGCGCAGAAACTGCTCCAGCCAGCCCTTTTCGTAGACCCAGGCATAGGTTTCTGGCCAGACCCCGAATTTTTCGATGTCATCGAAATAGATGGCCGCGCCCCCGGGGTGGGTCTGGGCCAAGCCCTCCAGGTAGGCGACGGCGGCCGCGGCCTCGGAAAAGGGGAGGCGATAGCGCAGTGCTTCGGAGATGGGGAAGACGTCGATGACCTGGCCGTTTTCTTCCGTGCGATGGAAGCAGTTGAGCTGGCTGGCATCGGCGCCGGCGCAGAGAAAGTGATAGTCGTCCACCATGACATAGCGGATGCCCGCCTCCACCAGGGCCGGTACGACCGAGGGATCCCAGACCCGTTCCGTGAGCCAGGCGCCCAGGGGGCGTTGCCCTAGCTGTTTTTCCATGCGTTCGGACATGGCATGGATCTGCTCCACCCGGTCCACATGGGGGATGGCAGCCAGGACCGGCTCGGTGTCCCCGGCGCCCACCAGTTCGGCCTGTCCGCGGGTCACCATCGCCTGGAGCAGGGCCAGGGTGACGGCGTGGTGTTCGGCCAGATAACCCAGCAGCCAGCCGCTGATATGAATGGCAAAGGGAAACTCGGGGATGCGGTGCAGCGTTTCGAGGAAGGGGTGGTAGCAGCGGGCTACGGCATCATCAATGACATGGGGGAAATTGCCGACCGGCTGGTGGGCGTGAACACCAAGGAGCAGCTGGGTACAGGGGGGCATTCGCTTTCCTTATGGGGTGGTGCGGCGCATGGTGCCGGCGGCTGCTGCCGGTGCACCGCCTTGGCTGATGGGAGTGTCGAGGGTGCGGGGCGCCGGCATGCCGATCAATCCGTAGAGCTTGCGCAAGTTGGCCCGATACAGTTCATCGAAGTCGCGCACGGCTGCGGCGGGATTGTAATCGCCAAACCACCAGAACCAGTCGGAGCCTTCGCAGACTCCGAGCTGGCGGAGGATGAGTTCCTGCTGCGCCGGATCAAAGCGGGTAAGCCGCTGATCCACCGCCTGCTTGGCCGCGCAGAGGAGGTCCCAGGCGCGGTTCTTGGCGTTATCGCCGATCCAGGTGCTGAAATTGCCGTAGACCCAGCTTCCCGCCACCAGATGCGGGAGGGTTTCGGGCTGGGCATCATGGTGGGCCAGGTAATCGGAAAAAGTGCAGAGTTGGATATGGGGGTGGTTGGAAAGCACCTTGTAGAGTTCCGAGAGGAAGTAATAGCCATTGTAGGGGTAGTATTCCCAAGCGTTTTCGCCATCGAGAATGATGCTCACCACCGGGGTGCCCTGTCCTTCGGTGCGTCGCCAGATCTCCTCCAGGCGATGGACGAAATCCCCCACGGCATCGTGGCCAAACCATTTCTGGTAATCAAAGCCGATGGCATCCGAAAGCGCATCATCGCGAAAGAAGAGAGCAGGACCGCCGCTGGGGAGGCGGTAGGCACGGTAGAGATACTGCCAGCGTTCCCGGTCCGGCTCGTCATCGGCGGCGGTGCGCAGGCTATGGGCCAGGACGCCTTCTCCGGTGGCGGTCCAGCCGATGCCGGCCTCGCCCAGCACCTGGACAAAGGCCTCGGAAACGCCGCCCTCGGCAGGCCATTGCCCCCCGGCGGCAAGGCCAAAGCGCTGTTGATGGGCCGCCAGGGCACGGTCCACGTGCCAGCGCGCCCGCGCCGCCCCGCCGGGATAACCCTTGCTTTGGGGCAGGGGGCAGTCGGGCAGGCTCTCGCGCGCCGCGCCAAAGTCCATGAGCAGGGGGCCGATGGGATGATCGTAGGGGGTGGTGGACAGCTCGATGCGCCCAGCCTCGGCCAGCCGCCGATAACGGGGGATGAGATTGTGGATGAGATCGCCCAGCAGGCGCAGAAGCTGCTGGCGGTCCTCCCGGGTAAAGCCCCGCCCCTTGGCCAGCATGGCCTGGATGAAGGGGCTGCCGCGACGCACGGTCTCGCCCGTCCAGGCGAGGTGATACCACATGACCAGATCCGCCAGGTACTGGACGGATAGGTAATCCGCCATCTCCTGGACGTCAATCTGGATATGCTGGTACAGGTCATAGAGGCGGCGGTAATCCGGGAAGGGATTGAGCATGTGTTCCTGATCGAGGCGGAAGCATTGATGCAGGATGCTGTGGCGGGCTGCGGGGGTGAGGGTTTTGAGGTCATCGGCCGCCAGCGCCGCCAGCAGGCCATCGCGGAACTGGCCGCTGCGGAATTGTTCGCCGTAGTCTTCCAACTGCTCGATGAGGGTGGGTACAAAATTGAAGACGGCCCGTGCCAGGGGGTTCTCCTCCAGATGCGCCACCATGTCGGCGTAGTCCTTGCACGCATGCAAATAGGTCCAGGGCAGGATGTAGTGGCCATCGGCGCCCCGGTAATCGGGCTGGTGCATGTGCCAGCAGAAGATGACGTGGAGGGCGCGGGCGGGCTGCATGGCTAGCGCACGAAATGCAACTGCTGGCCGAGCAGTTCGGGGGTGATGAGGGTGACGCCGTGGGGCGTGCGATGAAAGCGCCGGGCATCCTCCGCCGGGTCTTCCCCCACCACCAGCCCCGCAGGGATGATGCTGCCCTTGTCCACGACCACCTTGCGCAAGCGCGCCCCCTCCCCCATGCGCACGTTGGGCAGGATCACCGAATCCTCCACCAGGGTGTCGCCGTCGTTGACGCGCACGTTGGAAAAGAGGAGAGAACGGCGCACCGTCGCGCCGCTGACGATGCAGCCGCCGGAAACGATGCTGTCGAGGGCGACGCCCCGGCGGCCGTCATCGTCAAAGACGAATTTTGCTGGCGGGAGTTGTTCCTGGAAGGTCCAGATGGGCCAGCGGCTATCGTAGAGGTCGAGGTCCGGAGTGACGTGGACGAGGTCGATATTGGCCGCCCAATAGGCGTCCACGGTCCCTACATCGCGCCAGTAGCAGCGCGATGAGCTTTCGGAACTGGTGATGCAGCTATTGCGGAAGCGGTGGGCCATGACGCGGTAACGGGGCACCATGTAGGGGATCAGATCCTTGCCGAAGTCGTGGCTGGAGTTCTTGCTGTCGGCGTCGCGGATCAACTGCTCGTAGAGGAATTCGGTGTTGAAGACATAGATGCCCATGCTGGCCAGGGCGCGCTCGGGGTTGCCCGGGCTGGGGGTGGGGTCCTGGGGTTTTTCCGTAAAGGCCGTCACCCGGTCTTCGTGGTTGACGGTCATCACGCCAAAGGCCTTGGCCTCTTCGAGGGGCACTTCCAGGCAGGCCACGGTCATGTCCGCCTGGCTCTGCACGTGCTCCGCCAGCATTTGGCCGTAGTCCATCTTGTAGATATGATCGCCGGCGAGGATCACCACATAGCGCGGTTTGTGGGCGCGGAGGATGTCGATGTTCTGGAAGATGGCATCGGCGGTGCCCTGGTACCAGCCGGTATTCATGCGCTGCTGGGCGGGGAGGAGTTCGACAAACTCGCTGAATTCACCCCGCAAGAATCCCCAGCCGAGCTGCACATGACGGATGAGGCTGTGGGCCTTGTACTGGGTAAGGATGCCGATGCGGCGAATCCCGGAATTGAGGCAGTTGGAAAGGCAAAAATCAATGATGCGGAACTTGCCGCCAAAGGGTACGGCGGGTTTGGCCCGCCAGTCGGTGAGCGCCCCCAGACGGCTGCCCCGCCCTCCGGCCAGTACCAGCGCCAGGGTATTTTTGGTGAGGTTGCTGACAAAGCGCGGTGAGTTGGATACCCCGCTGTTTCCCTCGGTCGCCATGAACTGTCTCCTTGCGTGCTATCCTTGTGACTGCAGTATAGTGAAAAACGGCGTCGTCGAGATTCCTCCACTGCCGGGCCCTTGCTGCGTGGCTCTTGCCGTCGGGGCATGATCTGGGCTAGAAATGATAGTCGAATATCGGTTTTGAACTGGCAGTTTTAAAGTAGCTGAACTGCGGCCCCCGTAGCAAGTCGCAGAAGGACCCTATCCGTCGACAAAGGACCCCTACGTATGCCCAACCAAGACATCACCGCCATCCTTGCTGCCCGACATCATGATCCCTTTGCCTGGCTGGGCCAGCACGAGGAGGGGGGGCAGGCCGTGCAGCGGGTCTTTCTGCCAGGGACGCAGGCGGCCTGGATCGAGACCCCGACGGGCTGGGAGGCGATGCAGCGCGTGCATGACGACGGCCTCTTCGTCCATCAGGGCGGCCCTCTGCCCATCCCCTATCGCCTGCGCTGGCAGGACGCGCGGGGCAGCCATGAGCGCCACGATCCCTATGTGTTCTGGCCGGTGCTTGGCGATCTGGAGGTCTATCTCTTTGGCGAAGGACGGCTCTACGAGGCCTACCGCCACCTCGGTGCTCATCTGCGCCGGCAGCAGGAGGTGGACGGCGTCCTCTTCGCCGTCTGGGCCCCCAATGCCGAGCGGGTCAGCGTGGTTGGAGATTTCAACGGCTGGGACGGCCGCGCCCATCCCATGCGCGTGCGCGGCGGCAGCGGGCTCTGGGAACTCTTTCTCCCCGATCTGGGGGCCGGCGAGCTATACAAGTTCGAGATCCGCCATCGCGACTCCGGGGCCGTCTTCGTCAAGACCGACCCCTACGCCAGCGCCTTCCAACTCCGCCCCAGCACCGCCGCGCAAGTCGTGGACAGCCGGTACCAGTGGCAGGATGGCCCGTGGATGCAGGAGCGCCCGCAGCGGGACTGGCAGCATGCCCCCATCAACTGCTATGAGGTCCATCTCGGTTCCTGGCAGCGCGGCGCCGATGGTGCCTTCCTCAATTACCGCGAGCTGGCCGCCCGGCTCATTCCCTACTGTCAGGACATGGGCTACACCCATCTGGAGCTCATGCCTGTCATGGAACACCCCCTGGACGAATCCTGGGGCTATCAGGTGAGCGGTTACTTCGCTCCCACCAGCCGCCATGGCACGCCCGACGACTTCCGCGCTTTCGTCGATGCCTGCCACCAGGCCGGGCTCGGCGTCCTCCTCGACTGGGTTCCCGGCCACTTCCCCAAGGACGACTGGGGTCTGGCCCGCTTCGACGGCACCCCCCTCTACGAACATGCCGACCCCCGCGAAGGCGAGCATGAGGACTGGGGCACCTACATCTTCAACTACGGGCGCAACGAAGTGCGCGGCTTTCTCCTCGCCAACGCCTGTTACTGGGCCGACTGTTTCCACGTCGACGGACTGCGGGTGGATGCCGTTGCTTCCCTCATCTACCGCGACTACTCGCGCAAGGCCGGCGAGTGGATCCCCAACCAGTACGGCGGCCGTGAAAACCTCGAAGCCATCTCCTTCCTCCGCGAGATGAACATCATCCTCAACGAGCGCCAGCCCGGCATCCTCACCATCGCCGAAGAGTCCACCGCCTGGCCCATGGTCTCCCGGCCCACCTACGTGGGCGGGCTCGGCTTCTCCATGAAGTGGAACATGGGCTGGATGAACGACACCCTCGCCTATCTCCGGGAAGACCCCATCCACCGCCGCTATCATCACAATGAACTCACCTTCAGTCAGCTCTACGCCTACACCGAGAACTTCGTCCTGCCCCTGTCCCATGATGAGGTCGTGCATGGCAAGGGCTCCCTGCTGGACAAGATGCCCGGCGACACCTGGCAGCGCTTTGCCAACCTGCGCCTGCTCTTCAGCTACCAGTGCGCCCACCCCGGCAAGAAACTCAACTTCATGGGCAACGAATTCGGCCAGGGCCGCGAGTGGGACTGCGGCCGGGGCCTCGACTGGTGGCTGCTGGAACGCGACTGGCATCAGGGCATCCAGCGCCTTGCCCGGGATCTCGCCCGCTGCTACCGTACCCTTTCGCCGCTGCACGATCAGGATTTTCAGGGGGAAGGCTTCGCCTGGATCGACTGCCACGACGCCGAGCAATCGGTGCTGAGTTTTTTGCGTCGGGACCGGCAGGGCGATTTTGTGGTGGCCCTGTTCAACTTCACCCCGGTACCGCGGGAGCACTACCGCATCGGCGTCCCCCAGGCCGGTACCTATCGCGAGGTCCTCAACAGCGATTCCCCCGCCTATCACGGTTCCGGCGTCGGCAATGGGCCCCAAGCCGCCCAGGACAGACCCTGGATGGGCCTGCCCTATTCCCTGGAACTGACCTTGCCGCCCCTGGCGGCGCTTTTTCTGACGCGGGCTTGATTGCGGCGCTTGCCAAAAACGGATAGAGGAGCAGATTGTCATGACATTACATCTTCCCCACTGGTTCGGTGACCGGGATCATCGCCTGAGCCGGCATGCCGAGGCCCAGCGGGCCGTGGCGCAGGGAATGGACCTGGAGCTGCGCAAACTCGGCGATGGCCTGGACGTGGATATGGCCTGGCTGGCCACCTTGCGCGCGGCCGTGGCGGGTTTGCAGGGCAAGGGTGCGGGGGCGGAGCAGGCCCGGGTGTGGCGCGATACGGTAGCTACCTGGGATGGGCGCATGGCGCAGGCCGAAGCCGGCGGCAAGGAGTCCCTGGAGGACTATCTCGCCACCCTGGCGGCGCGTCTCGACCACGAGACCGAAGTGCTTGTAGACAAACGCCAGCGCCTGATCGCCCTGCGTTCCGGTCTGCGCGCGTTACGGTCTATACTGAATGAGGAAATCGCCCTGGCGCAACCGCGAGGGGAGTCTCTGGCCGAAACCACCGCCTTTCTGGCCGCGCGCTTCGGGACACCCTGGGCGGCGGGCTGCAATACCGGCTTGGCGGCCATCGTCGCTGCCCTGGCCGAGCATTTTGGCGGCGATCATGCCCGGGCGAGGAGCACGGTCAGTCTCCTCGCCGAGGCCGGATATCTGCGCCATCAACGCCAGGTCCACGGGGCAACCTTGACCTTTCTCCCCGGGGAGAGCGAGTTGAGCGAGGCGGACCCCTGCCTGCGGGAGCCCACCTTTGACCAGGATGGCCAGCAGGATTCGGGGATGTGGGTTTTTGGCCAGGAAGCGGTGCCGAGCGGGGATCAGTAGGGCCTGCCGGAGCGACAAACACCCGCGCCGACGGCCCTGTTCAGGCTCATTGGTCCCAGTGCAGTATCCTTGACGAAGGGGGCGACCATGCTTTTCGTGTTTCTGGTGATCGCCCTGGCCTGCGCGGTGCTGGAACTTTTTACGGGCACCTTTTATCTGGCGGCGGTGGCGGTGGCTGCCTTGCTCACGGCCATTGGCGGTCTGTGGCTGCCGCCGGACTTTCTGCACTGGCTGTTTTTCGCCCTCTGCATCGTATTGCTGCCGGCGGGGATGCTGCTGCGTCACCGCCTGGCCGTTAACACCCGGGAACTGGCCGATTTTGATGTGGGCCAAGCGGTGACCATTGTGTCCGGTCCGGGACCGGACGAACACTTCCTGGTGACCTATCGCGGTTCGGAATGGTCCGCGGTGGTGGACGAGGGGCCCTTGCCTTGCCCCGGCAGTAGCGCCGTCATCCTCAAGAAAACCGATAATCTCCTGCATCTGCGGGTGAACCCCCAAGAGTCCCCTACCCTGGAGTCGCCATGTCCTCGTTCATAGTCATTCTGCTGGTCCTCATTGGTGGTTTTGCCATTCTGCGCACGGCGATCCGCGTCGTTCCCCAACAGCGGGCCTGGATCGTCGAGCGCCTGGGCAAGTTTGATCGGGTCCTGGCGCCGGGCTTGAATTTCATCATTCCTTTCGTCGATCGGGTGGCCTATCGCTTTGACATGCGCGAGATCCCCACGGAAGTGCCGGCCCAGGTCTGCATCTCCCTGGACAATACCACCCTGACCGTGGACGGCATCCTCTATTTGCAGATTACCGATGCGGTGAAGGCCGCCTACGGCTCCAGCAATCCGTTCACGGCCGTCATGCAGCTTTCCCAGACCACCATGCGTTCGGAGATCGGCAAGCTGCACCTGGATCAGGCCCTGTCCTCGCGACAGATGCTCAATGCTGCGGTCGCCAATGCGGTGGACGAGGCGGCGGTCAATTGGGGCGTCAAGGTACTCCGTTACGAGATCAAGGATATCACTCCGCCCCAGGAGATCCTCCATGCCATGGAACTCCAGATTACCGCGGAGCGGGAAAAGCGCGCCCTGATTTTTCAATCCGAAGGCCAGCGCCAGCAGCAGATCAATACCTCCGAAGGCCAGCGCCAACTGGAGATCAACGTGGCTGACGGGCGGCGGCAGGCGGAGATTTTACGTGCCCAGGGCGAGGCCCAGGCCATCGAACTGGTCGCCAACGCCACCGCCACCGCCATTCGCGTCGTCGGCGCAGCGGCCAACGAACCGGGCGGGATCGAGGCCCTGCAGATGCAGTTGGCCAAGGATTTCATTGAAAAATGGGGCAATCTCGCCAAGGCCGGAACCACCCTGGTGATTCCGGCCGATCTGGGCAACATCGGTGCCGTAGTGGGGACGGCCCTGGAGATGGTCAAGAAAAGCGGCGCGCGCGCCTGAGCGTTGCTGCATCTTGATGGTGGTTGGCGGGGATGTTTTTTGCTCCGGCGGCCCGCGCCTGTTGTTCTACGGCTCATCCCGCTGGCAGGCGAAAACTCGCTCTGCGGGCTCAAACAGTTCGCCTGCCGGGCGCGGGATTTCGCCTAGAACAACGACGGCTTGGGCCGAAGTCGCGGCACAACATCCCCGCCAACCACCATATCCCGCTTACGTTTCTGGCCAGGCTGCCTCGTCCAGCCATACCGTGGCCCCCACCCCTACCCGCGCGGCGGGGAGGTCCTCGCCCCGCCGCCAGGCCGCCAGGGCATCGCGCTTGCCGCTGCCGGTGGCGAGGAAGAAAAGCTCGCGGCTTCGCTGCAGGCGCCAGGCGCTGAGGGAAACCCGTTCGGCGGGGGCCTTGGGGGCGTTGTGGACGGCGAGCACCGCGGGTGTTGCCGGATCCAGGCCCCAGGGCTGGCCGGGGAAGAGGCTGGCCGTATGGCCGTCCTCGCCGATCCCCAGGAGGACGAGGTCGAAGCGCTGCGGGGGAAGGATGGCCGTGTAGGCCGCAGCAGCCGCCTCCGCCCCCATTTCGGCGGGAATGTCATGGATCTGGGCGCGGGGGATGGGCACCTGTTGCAGCCAGATGCTTGCCGCCATGCGGCTGTTGCGCTGGGGGGCTTGGGGTGGGAGACAGCGCTCGTCGCCATGGTAGATGTGCCAGGCGTCCCAGCGCCGTCCCCGGGAAGCGAGGGCGGCGTAGACCGGTTGCGGTGTATTGCCGCCCGCCAGGACCAGGTGAAAGGCCCCGCGCGCGGCGATGGCCGCGTCGGCCATGCGGGCAACGGCGCGGGTGAGATGCCGGGCAAGGGCCTCGGCATCGGGGTGGATATGCCAGGATGGCGCCCCGCGGATCGCTTCAGTGCTCATCGCTGCTGTCCTGAAAAGCGCAACATGCCGAGCCGGGGTTAGAGGCCGACATGGCCCACCAGGGTCCCTACCCCCGTGGTGACCAGCATGGAGATGGCACCCCAGAAAGTCACCCGCAGGGCGCCGATCCCCGGGGCTGCGCCTCCCGCCCGGGCCGCCAGGGCGCCGAGCAGGGCCAGCAGGATGATGGCGCTGCCGAAGATGCCGGGGAGGATCCAGACCGGCGGCGTGAAAGCCGCCGCCGCCAGGGGCACGATGGCGCCGGTGGCAAAGGCGGCGGCGGAGGCCAGGGCGGCCTGGATGGGCCGTGCCGCCGCCATTTCCGTCAAGCCCAGTTCATCCCGGGCATGGGCGCCCAGGGCGTCGTGGGCCATGAGCTGCTCTGCCACCCGTTCGGCCAGGGCCGCTTCCAGGCCGCGCTGTTCGTAAATGCCCGCCAACTCGCGTAGTTCGGAATGGGGATTCTTCGCCAGTTCGCGCTTTTCGGCTTCGAGATCGGCGCGCTGGGTATCGGCCTGGGAACTCACGGAGACGTATTCCCCGGCGGCCATGGACAGGGCGCCGGCGATGAGTCCGGCCACACCGGCCAGGAGGATCTGATGATGGTCGGCCTGGCCTGCCGCCACGCCGGTGAGGAGGCTGGCCGTGGACAGGATGCCATCGTTGGCCCCCAGAACGCTGGCCCGCAGCCAGCCGATATTTTCATGCTTATGATGCTCGTGGTGGATGGCGGTCATGGATTCCCTTGCCCTTGTTTCCAGGCAAGAAGCATATACCGGTTGATGCCAAGAGAAAAAACTATAACATGAAACCATGGTGGTCTGCGCATGGAAGATCGGGGCACCGTGCGACAATGGGGCAAGAGGCTAGGGAGGAGGAGAGATGTTCAGTTTGGAAGAACTGGTGGGCAATACGCCGCTGTGCCGCTTGCACCGGATCGCCCCGAAAAAGACGGTGCAGATTCTCGCCAAGCTGGAGGGCAACAACCCCGGCGGCTCGGTGAAGGATCGCCCCGCCCTGAACATGATTCGTCGTGGCCTGGAGCGGGGCACCCTGCGCCCCGGCATGCGCCTGGTGGAGCCCACCAGCGGTAATACCGGCATCGCCCTGGCCATGGTGGCGGCCATGCAGGGGCTCAGGATGACCCTGATCATGCCCGAGAACATGAGTATGGAGCGGCGCCAGGTGATGCGCGCCTATGGCGCCGATCTGGTCCTGACCTCCGAAAAAACCGGCATGGAGGGGGCCATCGACCAGGCGCGGCAGATGGTGGCGGCCGGAGAAGGGGTCATGCTCGACCAGTTTTCCAATCCCGACAACCCCGAGGCCCATTATCTCGGCACGGGCCCCGAGATCTGGCGCGATACCCGGGGAACGGTGACGCATTTCGTGTCGGCCATGGGGACCACGGGCACCATCATGGGTACGGCGCGCTATCTGCGTGAGGTGCAGCCGGCCATCGGGATCATCGGTGTGCAGCCGACGGAAGGGGCGCGGATCCCCGGTATCCGCCGCTGGCCCCAGGAGTACCTGCCACGGATTTACCATCCGCAAGAAGTGGATCGCATCATCGACGTATCCCAGGACGAGGCCGAGGAAATGACCCGTCGTCTGGCGCGGGAGGAGGGTATCCTGGCCGGGATCTCCTCGGGCGGCGCGGTGGCGGCGGCCCGGCGTCTGGCGACCACCGTGGAAAGGGGGGTCATCGTGGTCATCATTTGCGATCGGGGGGAACGCTATCTCTCTACGGGTGTTTTTCCGGCCTAGCCGAATCCGCGCCGCGGTGCGAAAGGGCATCCCTTTCCATCCTTGGCCGCCCCGCCTGCGGCTGGCCTTGCCGGTCCTTCTCGGTCTGCTTTTCGCCCTGCCCGCCGGCGCCACGGACCTGGAGATTCAGGCGGCGGAGATCGCGGGGGCCAACTGGTCGCTGCGCAACGTCCATCTGACGGCCAAGCCCGCCGGGCCGGGATTTTCCGTGGAATTGGATACGGGCCGGCTGCAGCTTTCCCGCCAGCGGGCATGGACGGGCGCCGCCCTGCGCTGTGCCCGCCTGGATAGCCGTGCCGGCTGGTCCTGCGCGTCAGGACGGCTCGCCCTGCAGGGCAGCCCCTGGGGACCTCTCGGCGGGCGGTTTTCGGCGGCGGTGCTGCAGGTCGGCGGAAACGCCTCGGCCCGGCTCAGGATGCAGGGACAGAGACCGGGCTGGCTGAATCTGGATTGGCGCGCCGTGGCGGGCCGCTGGACCGCCCGGGCGCAGGGGGATCTGCGGGTGGGGCCGCTCCTCACCGGCGCCGGTTTCCTGCCCCAGGGCTGGCAGGCGCAGGGCCAGAGTACGCTGACCGTCCGGGCGGCGGGCCCGCGCTGGACCCGAGCCGACCGCTTTGCCCTGCATCTGCATGGACAGGGCCTGGGCTTCAGCAACGCTGCCGGCCTGCGGGCGGCTGAGGATGTGCAACTGGAGATGGGGGCCGCAGGCAGCAGGGGCAAGACCTGGTCCGGTACTGCGCAATTGCGCTGGCGCAAGGGGGCCGTCTTGTGGAGTCCCTGGTACTGGAGCGCCCCGGCCGCGCAGCCCGTCAGCAGCCGCTTGCGCTGGCGCCTAGGGGCAAGGGATCTGCACCTGACGGCCTGGCAGATCCTCTGGCCAGGGCTGGGGACCGCCCGCGCTATGGCCCGCATTCCGCGCAGGAGCGGCATGGCGCAGTGGCAGGTGGAGCACGCAGACCTGGCAGTGGGGCCCTTTTATGCCACCTGGGTCAAGCCCCTGGCCGCTGCGGGCGGCCTGGCTGCTGACTTGCAGGCCCAGGGCAGGTTGCGCTTTTCCCTGGACTGGCAGGGCGGTTTGCAGGCCATAAGCTGGCAGCTTACGGATGGCGGCTTGCGGGATACGCAAAAACGCATCGCCATCCAGGGCCTGGCATCGCAGGGGCGCTGGGCGGCCCAAGGGCCGGCGGCGCAGGCTGGTCTGGCGTGGCATGCCGCCGAACTTTATCGTCTCCCAGTGGGGCCGGTGGATAGCCGTTTCCGCTTGACCGGGAAGGGCTTTTTCCTGCTCCAGCCGGTGCAGATCGCCCTGCTGGGTGGATCGCTGCGGGTGCGGCAACTGGACGGGAGCTGGAGCGGGCCCCAGGCGGGCTTTCGCCTGGCCGGCGCTTTGCAGAACGCCAACTTGACCACCCTTGCCACCGTTTTCCATTGGCCTCCCTTCACCGGCAGGGTGGCGGCCGTCATCCCCGAATTGCGCTACGCCCAAGGGAATCTGGAGACCAGTGGCCTGCTCTCGGCGCAGGTCTTTGGCGGCAATGTCCTGGTGCAGGATCTGCGCATCCGCAATCTCCTGGGCGCCGTTCCCATCCTCACCGCCGATGTCCAAATGCGCGGTCTGCAACTGAAGCCCCTGACGCAGGCCTTTCACTTTGGCTTCATCAGCGGCGTTCTCGATGGCGACGTCCACGACCTGCGCCTGTTGAACTGGCGGCCAGACGCCTTTTCCGCCCGCTTTTATACGGTGCGCAGCCCCGACGTGGCGCAGCAGATCAGTCAGGCCGCCGTGCAAAACCTCACCCGGCTGGGGGGCGGCAACGGGGTGTCCGGTTTTTTTCAAACCTTGTTCCTGCGGATGTTCAAGACCTTTCACTACGCCCGTCTGGGTATGGGCATCACCCTCCACGACAATGTCGCCGAACTTTCCGGAGTGGGTCGTGAGAATAAGGGCTTTGTCATTTTACAGGGAGAAGGGCTGCCACGGGTCGATGTGGTAGGGTACAATCGGCGCGTCGGCTGGTCGGAGCTTCTGGCTCGCTTGGCGACGGCCATGCACTCCGGGGCTCAGGTAAAGACAGGGGAATAAGCGATGAACATTGCAAGAACGATGAACGGACGCCATGGGCGAGCCTTGCTCGGCTTGATCCTGGCCCTGGCCCTGAGCGCCTGTGTGACGGTGAATATCTACTTCCCCGCCGCCGCCGCCCAGAAACTGGCCGACAAGGTGGTGGAACAAGTATATCAGGCGGAGGCCAGGAAGCCGGCGGTGGCGGCCCCGGGGATCTCCACGGCCCCGGCGGTATCGGCGCCCACGCGCTCCGCCGTGGGTCCGCTGAGCATGCTCTCCTCACCCTGGCATTTGGCCGGATATGTGCTGAATCTCGGATTCAGCAGCGTGAGCGGACAGGCCAGCGCAGCGGCCAACCTGGATGCGAGCAGCCCGGAAGTGGTGGCGGCCAAGGATCGTCTGGAAGACTTCGTGCCGCAGATCCGCCCGTACCTGCAAAGCGGTGCCGTAGGTTTCACTGCCGCCGGCCTAGTGGCCGTCCGTGACCTGAATGCCGTGCCGCTGGCCCAGCGGGCCCAGGTCAGCGCCCTGGTGGCTACCAACAACACCCTGCTGCAGAACCTCTATCAGGCCATCGCCAATGCCAACGGTCACCCGGAGTGGGAGGCGCAGATCCAGGCGACCTTCGCCCAGGCCTGGATCAACAAGGCGCCTCCGGGCAGATGGTTTCAGAACAGTGCCGGGCAATGGCAGCAGAAATAAGCACGCCATCCTTGCGCAATACCCTGGTTTTCGATATTGAAACCATCCCCGACGTGGCCGGCGGACGGCGCATCTACGGCTTGAGCGATGGCGACGATCAGGGCGTGGCCGAACTGCTGCAGCATCAGCGTCGGATCGAGACCCTGGGCGCTACGGAATTCATGCGCCCCCATCTGCATCGGGTCATTGCCATTTCCGCCCTGTGGTGGCATGGCGAGCAGGTCAAGCTCAGCAGCTTTGGCGCAGTGGAGGACGATGAACCGCGCCTGGTGGCGGCCTTTTTCCAGTTCATCGAGCGCCACGCGCCGCAACTGGTTTCCTGGAATGGCGCCGCCTTCGACCTCCCCGTCCTGCATTATCGCGCCCTGCTCCATGGCATCCCCGCCGCCCGCTACTGGGAGCAAGGCCAGAATGACCAGAGCTACCGCTGGAACAACTACTTGAGCCGTTACCACGAGCGCCATCTGGATCTCATGGATGTCCTCTCGGGTTTTCAGGGCCGCAATGTGGTGCGCTTGCAGGAAATGGCCCTTCTGCTCGGCTTGCCGGGCAAGCTGGGCATGTCGGGCGGGGAGGTCTGGACGCGCTATCAGGCCGGCGAGATGGCCGCCATCCGCCAGTATTGCGAAGTGGATGTATTGAATACGGCCCTGATCCATCTGCGTTTTGAACTCACCCGCGGCCACCTCGATGCGGCTGCTTATGGGACCCGGCAAGGGCAATTGCGCAGCCATCTCCTCAGCCGCGGCGAGCCCCACCTCGCCGAATTCCTTGCCCTCTGGCCCGAGGATCTTCCCCATGTCCAAGGGTAAAGCGATACGCAATGCCGCTCCCGAGCGGATGGAGATCAGCGCGCTGGACGCCGAGGGCTTTGGTGTGGCGCGGGTGGAGGGCAAGGTCGTCTTTGTGGACGGGGCTCTGGCCGGCGAGCGCGTCTGGGCCCGCCGCACGGAACACAGCAGTCGTTTCGACCGGGCCGAAGTGCTTGCCGTGGAGCGAGCGTCGGCGCAACGGGTGACGCCGCCGTGCCCGCACTTCGGCCTCTGTGGCGGCTGTACCCTGCAGCACCTGGAGCCCAGCGCCCAGGTCGCGGTCAAACAGCGCCAGATGGAAGAAAACCTGTGGCGCATCGGCAAGGTGCGGCCGGAGCGCATCCTGCCGCCCATCTTCGGTCCCAGTCTAGGCTATCGCAGCAAGGCGCGGCTGTCGGTGCGGGTGCCCAAGAGCCGCGGCGCCTTGGTGGGTTTCCGCGAACGGCGCAGCAGTTACGTAGCGGATATGGGCTATTGCCTCACCCTCGATCCCCGCGTGGCCCACCTGCTCCTCCCCTTGCGCGCCTTGGTGGCGAAGCTCGGCGAGCCCCAGGGGATTCCGCAGATTGAAGTGGCCTCCAGTCCTGAAGTTGTGGCCCTGGTCGTCCGTCATTTGCTGCCCTTGAGCAGTCAGGATGTCGCGCTGCTGCGGGAGTTTGCGCAACAGCATGGCGTGCAGCTATGGTTGCAGTCCGGCGGCCCTGCCACCATTCACTGCGTCTGGCCGCCGGAGCCGGCGCCCCTGCGTTACCGACTCCCGGAGTTCGATGTCAGCCTGCGTTTCGACCCGCTGGTCTTTACCCAGGTCAACCAGCCGGTGAACCAGATCCTGGTGCGTCGGGCCATGGCCCTGCTTCAGCCCCGGGCCGGGGAGCGGATCCTCGATCTTTTTTGCGGTCTGGGGAATTTTACCCTGCCCATCGCCCGCCTGGGCGCAGAGGTCCTGGGGGTGGAAGGCGATGCGCGTCTGGTGGCGCTGGCCGGTGAAAACGCCGAAAACAATGGTCTACAGGCATTGGCCCGTTTTGCCGTGGCCGATCTTACCCGGATCGGCCCGGAGGACCTGAGCGCTTGGGGCGCCGTGGACAAGATGCTCATCGATCCGCCCCGGAGCGGTGCCATGGAGATCCTCAAGGCCTTGGGAGAGGTGCATCCCGAGCGCCTGGTCTATGTATCCTGCAACCCCGCCACCCTCGCCCGGGATGCGGAGTATCTCGTCCACGTGCGCGGTTATCGGCTGGTTGCCGCCGGCGTGGTCAACATGTTTCCCCATACCGCCCATGTGGAATCCATTGCTCTCTTCCAGCGCTGATCCCCAAGGCCAGTGGCTGTGGGTGGATGTGTCCCGGCAGCAGTTGGGGATCATGGCGGGTTGGGAAGCGGCGCAGACCTTTCCCATCTCCACGGCGGCCAATGGCCTGGGGGAAACCCGGGGGAGCGGCTGCACGCCGCGCGGCTGGCATACGGTGCGGGCGCGGATTGGCGAGGGCTTGCCCGGCAATGCGATCTTGCGGGGGCGGCGCTGGACGGGGGAGTGCTACACGCCGGCCCTGGCCGCCGGGCAGCCGGCCCGCGACTGGATCCTGGGGCGTATTCTCTGGCTTTCCGGCCTGGAGCCGGGGCGCAACCGGGGCGGGCGGGTGGATACCTTTCGTCGGTATATCTATATCCACGGTACCGCCGACGCAAGCCATCTCGGCAAGCCGGTTTCTGCCGGCTGCGTGCGCCTGTCCAGCGATGATATGCTGACGCTGTTTTCCCAGATTGCTGTCGGCGTGCCGGTTTTTATTGATGATGAACCGCCGCAATCCTTTCTTTCCCCAGGGAGGTCGTGAATGGCCTGGATACGTTTTCCCCGCTTTACGCAGGCCGTCAATGTATTTAATCCCAAGCTATTCGACAATCTCTCCCTGGCTGCCTTCCTCGCCTGGGTCGGGTTGGGTTCCGACGCCCTATCCTCATCGGCCTATGGTCCGCCGGAGATTTACTACGCCTTGAAAGGGCATGAATATCTCTCGGTAGTTCTGGCCATTGG
>Ga0315298_1003079_pt1 | contig 27042 bp, 24 predicted proteins | sample WHS_1_MG_FD_203077 | JGI IMG/M metagenome (GOLD analysis project Ga0315298, IMG submission 203077) | Extremophilic microbial mat communities from Washburn Hot Springs, YNP, Wyoming, USA - WHS_1_MG | ecosystem: Environmental > Aquatic > Thermal springs > Hot (42-90C) | place: USA: Wyoming... | reverse complement strand
TAACGCCTCGCTTCTTCTCCGAGCGCGCTTCTCAATGGAGCATCGCCGGACAGTTCTAAAATAGCACCAGCCAGCCACCTGGCATTTCCAGGCTCGACAAGCTTGCCGCTTTTCTCCAGAACCTGCGCGATTTCCGTGCCCGCTCTTGCAGTGGCCACGACAGGCCTGCCGCTCGCGAGCATACCGGTAAGTTTCGAGGGCATCACGAGATCCGCCGCATCGGCACGCTGGGGCAGCAGATGAATGTCGGCGAGATTCAGCAGATCGTTGAGCTTATCTGCAGGCAGAAGCGAAAGCCAGACGATATTCGTCAGATCATTGGCCGATGCGTAAAGACGTTCTCTTGCCGTACCATTGCCGCAAAGCACGAATCTGATCGATTGCTCTTCCTTCAGCAGGCGTGCGGCTTCGATCAGAATTTCCAGCCCCTGCTTCTCCCCCATATTGCCCGAATAGAGGCAGACGATCTTGCCTTCCAGACCTAGCTCCTGCCTCATGGCACTCGCTTCGCGGGGAAAGATCGTTTCAGTATCGACCCAGTTGGGAAAGCGGATCGTTTTGCTTCGATCGACGCCCTTTCCTGCGAGTTTTTCCATCATTTTCGCAGAGATCGTCGAAACCCTGTCGAAGCGCCTCATCATGATTCTTTCAAGGTTCCGGATGATATCCTGGGACTTTCCTGTCGGAAGAATCTTCAAGTCGAAAGCGGCATCCACTTCGAAATCCTGGACATGTAACCATGCTTTAGCACCGGACAGTCTTGCAACAAGCCATGCGCCAGGCAGGCAAAAGAGCGAGGGCTCGACCACGAAAACCACGTCGGGTTTCCAGAACGCCTGCCCCAACATCACGGGAAAGCTCGACAATGCAAAGCTCGCCAGATGAACGATTCTCTTGAATCCATTTGGTTTTTTCGGCACCCAGAGCGGACACCTGAACACCTTGACCCCGCGAATGACCTCGCGAGAGTATCTTGCCCCGTAATAATCCCGCCCGACTTTCCACTCGGGGTAATAGGGAGGCGCCGTCACTACCCGAATCCCATGTCCTCGTGATGCGAGCCATTCCGCCATTTCCCCGCTGTACTTCCCAATGCCGGTCAGTTCCGGGAAGTAGTTGATGACATGGATGAGGATCTTCACTGCAGCACTATCTTGCAATCAAATCCGGGCCTTGCGGCCGAACAGAAAATCCGCCTGGATTGCTCGTCCATGACGATCATAGGCAGGATTGAATACCCCCATGAGGCAGAAATCCCTGGCTGAGAGCCAGTCGATGACCTCAAATGCCAGCTTCTGCCCTGAATAAAGCTCGACGAAAGAGCACTCGCAATACACGCTATCGAAATTCGGCAGTATCGACTCGCAGCCGATCAGCGCCTCGTGCTCGAAGCCCTGAACGTCCAGCTTCAGCATGGCCGGAGAAGATATTTCTTCGGCCTTCAGGAAGGCCTCCAGGGGAGCCACGCGAACCTCGGCTGTTCCCGTCTCATGAGTGCCGGGAAACAGGTTTTCCTGCCGAGAAGATATCGGGAATAGGGATGATGAATCATCGCAAGCAGATACATGCATCATTCTTGTCTCTGCCACAGGGCCGATCGCAGACTCGTGCAATACTACTGCGCCATCCCCTGAAAATACCTCGCGAAACAGTTTTGCCGGACCCGGCAAGGGTTCGAACGATATGATTTTCGCATCCGGGAAGCTATGTCTTGAAACCAAGGCGAACTGCCCACGATTTGCTCCGATATCGATCACGGTCTTGCAAGAAATGCCCCGTAACAGGCGCTCATGCTCAATCGCCGCCGCCACGCCGAAACGCAGCGCTTTCCGGTAGCCTGGAATTCTAACTAGTGCGCTTAATTTTTGAAGTCTTCTTGTCAGTTTCTTCATGGAATTAAACAACCAAAAGCAGTAAGGGCATCATCGGTTGCAAGCCAGCGACCACCTGTATGTTTCCAGCAAATTTTGCATGAAATTCAAGGATGGAGAAAAGGCCAGGTCATTCGAGATTTTTCCTATATCGGCCAACGACTTCTTAATATCGCCAATTCTGGAAGGCTGGTAATCCGGGGGAATCTTGACTTGCGCGATCGTTTCACAACACATCCAAAGCTCCCTGATGCTAATCGCTGTCCCAGACCCGACGTTGTATACCTGAAAACCTGCCAGAGAAGACTGCATGGATAGGATTAGCGCGTTGGCCACATCCTTGACGAAAACAAAATCGCGAACCTGATCTCCTTGTCCATAAATGGTCGCTGGCTGCCGTAAAGAGATTTTTCTGGAAAATATCGATATCACTCCGGAATACGAGGAATCCGGAAGCTGCCTTGGGCCAAACACATTGAAAAACCTCAAACAGGTTACGTTCATCCCATACAGAGAAGAATAGAGCGCCCCCAATCGCTCTCCATTCAGTTTGTCCAGGCCATATGGCGAAAGCGGGGCTGTTTCTTCAGATTCCTTCAAGGGCACATTTTGAGAATCCCCATATACCGCAGCCGAGCTTGACAGCACCACACGGCAAATTCCTAGTTTACGGGCCTCATTCAGCACGAGTTGCGTCCCTCTGCTATTGGTATCGAAGCTCTCATCCGGGCGCTCAATTGAACCAGGAACAGAAACCATTGCAGCCATGTGAAAGACACCATCGGTACCTGCCATCGCATTCGCAAGCCGCCTCGAATCGCGAATGTCTCCGTGGATCACATCAAGTTTCCCGTCGACCTGATATAACCCATCAAGATTCCCTTCCTGGCCCGTGCTGAAATTATCATATACGCGAACCTCGCACCCCTGGCTCAGCAATGCTTCCACCAGATGGGATCCTATGAAGCCAGCTCCGCCAGTGACCAAATAAAGCATATTTCTTCCTGCTGCAATTTATCTCCGGCAAGGAATTATCTAGTGCGGTGTGAATAACCCCGGGAACTGTTCACCTCGGCTACAATCCTCGCCTTCTTCTCAAAACCGGATAGCCGCAGGCTCAATGTGCCGAGTTCGGCTTGGCATGATTTAAGGAAATTGGATGTCGCCATCACAATATAGACTGCTTTATTCAATCCAGCCTGATGCCATGCTTTTCTAATAATATTTGCTTGATTTTTTCAACAGAGCCACCGGACATTTTCTCTATCTCATTGACTTTCAGGTCGATAAGGAAGCGATACCAGAAACCTTGCATGAAGTTGAATACAAATCCATTTTTCCCATCTAGAAACCCGAGTCGAAAAAAATAGCGGTAGCAGAAATACAGCACTGCTCTAACGCCCAGAGGACAAAATGAATAGAGACCATCTTTCATGAATCGCTTCATCTTTGCCTGCCCCCCATCGAATACCGCAAACGCATCATCATCTTGGAAGAATGAATATTTCTTATTCAGAATATCGACAGCTTCCCTGGAAGCGTAGGCGTTATGTTTTCCGACCCAAAACGATATGCCCTTGCGATTGTCATCAACCATATTGTGCTGCATCGTTATCGTCTTTGATCCTGTAGTTAGAACAATATGCTCATCCATCCAGCGTCGCTCGATTCGCCCATATCCGACCCGCCATATCCGCAACAAAATCAGCGGATAAAACCCGCCATATCTGATCCAGCGACCATTAAAGAAAACCTTCATATTCAAGAAAACCCCTTTGACATCATCCGGCAGGGAAGGCAATTTTGTTGCCAGTTCATTCTGCAAAGGTTGTTCCAGATATTCGTTGCCATCCAGTCGCATCACCCAGGTTGATGGAAATGGCAGATTGTCCAGTGCCCATTGAAACTGATCGGAATAATTCTTCCATTTTCTGCGGCATACCTTTGCGCCCAGCGATTCTGCAATGGCAACTGTCGCATCAGTAGAAAACGAATCAACCACGAAAATATTTTTGGTTAAGGGCAACACGGATTCAATGCATCGAGCAATATCAAGCTCTTCATTGAGGGTGAGAATGATCACGGAGAGATCTAGCATTGCTGTAACACCTTCTTGGCCCAAGAAACTTAGCGGTCACTCGAACAGCGATAACTCATTGTAGTTGATGATCTGGAAATGTGATTCCTTGAAAATTGACATCAGTCTATCGGGCTGAAGCAGCGGCATGGCCTCATGATGACGCCACGCCTCCTCTCTTCCGGGATGAATGGCGATTTCAGTGATGCCACTTTTAACAACACCATGCAGAAGATTTGGCCAATCCATAACGCCCTTGTCTATTGCAAGAAAATGATCCGGGCACTTGAGTCCTTTGTATGAATTAATAAAAATATCGTTGATCGCCTTGCGGCGAATGGAATGAGAAAAATAAGTATTTTGAGGACGACGGACGCTGCAGATATTCAATCTGGATAGTTCAGGTCTGATCGCATTGATGATGAATGGGAATTTGTGCAAATGCCCGTGGCTATCGACATGCGAAATTGTAACGCCGTGATCCAGCAACTCTTCGACCTGGAGCCGGAATTCTCGCCTGATATCTTCTGCATTCAATAGTTGTATCAATGCACGCAGCCTTTGCAGCCTGCTGGTATAAAACCTGTTGTTCTTGTTACACAATGACCCGCATTCACTGGACATTGCGGCATGGCCGTCCACGATATTGAAATGTAGACCGAAGGAAAACCTCGATTTATTGTCCTTGGCAAATTGATAGGCAGGTTCCGAATACGGCATCCCTGTCATTATTGTTGCGCTCGACAGCATCCCAGCTTCAAAACAGGCAACCGTAGTCTCATAAGTATCCTGATTGAATCCGAAATCATCGGCATTAAGAATAAGTTTACGCATGATTTCGAGGCGCCCCGCTAGAAATGGCTTGATATGCTGCCATCCAGCGATCACCAACCACATCCCAACTGTAACGCTCCTCAACAAACCGACGCGACAGATAACCACGTTGCATGCGCTCGCTCAACGTCCAAGAAGCGGCATGTCGAAGCGCATCGGCAAGTTCCATGGCATTCGGATCGACCAGCATGCCGCCGCTCTCTTCCCAGTCCAGCAAGCCAGTCTGTGTCGTAGTGATGGTCGGTGTATAGGCAGCCGCCGATTCCAGATTCACCAGTGCAATAACTTCAGAGTAAGATGGCACCACAACAGCCCAGGCTCGGGAGAGCAGTGATTCTTTCCTCTCCCTCTGGACAGGTCCGATGAAAAACACGCTCCGTTCCAGGCCATGATCCTTAACCAACTGCTTGAGATATCGGGAATACTCGGCAGAATAATCAGGCCCGGCAACCACCAGCTTGTAACCTTCCCGTTCCAGCCTGGAGAAGGCGGCTATCAAAAGATCCAACCCCTTTATCGGATGCAGCCTTCCCAGAAACAGGAAATACCGATTTTCATCAGGGATGGCTGGGGAGCATTTCCACGACGTCCTCAAATCAATTGCATTCGGAATGCGTATCTGTGGAACGCCGGGAAATGCAAGAAACAGCGACTCAGATTCTCGCTGCGTGATTGCATGCAGACAATCCACCTGTTGCAGAACCGGCCTGACCATAGTATTCCAGTAAAGCCGTTTACCTCTCCCCCATCTTGCACGAAACCATGGCTCAAGCATGCCATGTGCGCTAAGAACAATTGGAATTCCCTTCTTTTTGGCCGCCAGAATCACTTTCCTTTGAATCCAGCTAAAGACGCCATGGACATGTATGATATCTGGATTGAATTCTTGAATATGGTTCTCGAGAAAAATTTTCTGGAGAGGATGCCAAAGCAAAGGCCGTATCCAAGCAATGCTGGGGATCAGCGCCACGCTGCTCGAATCCGGATTCGGCACACCATCGATATGTGCGGCCACTATCTCGCAGCGAATTCCCCTTGAGCGACAATACGCCACAAGCCTAACCAGCACCTGAGAAACTCCAAAAAGCCCACTTCCATATCCTTCTGACACAATGAGTATTCTTGAGATGGCTAGCGTTTTTCCCAAAGCATTCTCACTCAAAATATCCCAGCCTTTCCATCACGGGATGGTCGTGGAGCTGGTCATAAATGAGCGACTCAAGCCCGGGATCGATCACTCGCCTCCAGCTATCGACCTGGCCGTTCCTGAAAGTATGTGTTCCGCCATATAGTTGATTTACAACCCGTTCCATCAAAACGCCATCATCAGGCACGCCGATATGCCTAAAAATATTTGCAATGGTATCTCGCTGCAGATTGTCATCTCCGCCCCCCTTCCCGCCGACGATATCCTCATACTTAACAAGTAATACATCCTCAGCATCAACCCATCCCTGAAGTTGATTCAGCACCGAACGAAAACTACGGTAATAAAACGATGAGAGGGGATCCCCCCATCCATTCAGCAAATGGTCAATGCGTTGCTTGATACTGAGTTTCGAGAGTCTGATATGAGGCTCTCTCCAGTAGTAGCCCGGTTCTGCTATATAACTTGCCCAGGATGCCAGAACGGCACATGGGTGCCGGATAACCTGAAGCGTTTTGTATCCTTGCGAACGAAGGATTGCATGGTAGTGTTCAGAATACGCAGCATGACCGGTGACGTACCCGTCCGCCCTCCTCAGATAGGACACCAACCAGCGCGGCGAGACACTGATGGGCACTTCCAGCCCAATCATGATGGGAGTCTCCGTAGCTTTCGGCATCCTCAGTACTTGCTTGATAGCAGCATAGCGGCCAAATGCCGAGGATGCCGCCACGCTCTTTCCCGAATATGGGACAAGCGCCAAATCAAGGCATTTCTGAACCATGTTGGTTCCGGACTTGGGTAATGAGTTGATAAGGACCTTGCCCATGTCATGTCCATTCATAATTCGCCTTGTCCTGCTCCAAAGCATGGCTTCGCATTCCTTATACAGCCCCCTTCAGCCCATGAACAATCATGGAGTTGGCTAGCAGGGAGATTCTTCCCGCAGTCTCAAACCGAATTTCCTCAAGCTGATATTCCTGGACCAGCTGCACCAATGTTCGCTTTGAAAAGAACTTGACATGCCCGTAATCCCTCAAAGGATGCCAGTGGGCATCAAAGCCGTTCATGATTGCCAACGCAAGATTTTTCCAGTATCCATGGTAAGGAGTGGACAAGATCAACAAGCCGCCCGGTCTTAAAGCCCGCATGGCATTCTGCATCAGCATTCTGGGCAACAACAAATGCTCGATTACCTCGACAGAGACAACCGCATCGAATTGATCTCTATGACTATCGTCGATATGTCCGGACATCAAATCCAGTCTTGAAAACGGAATCCATGGATAGCGATCCCGTGCAATTCCAATCCCGGAGCAACTGCTATCCACCCCTTCCATCTTAAAGCCTTCCTGGTAGAGCGAATTGGTAAAGGCGCCGTTCCCACATCCCAAATCAAGCACTCTGGATGCGGAATTAGCTCTTAACAATTTAATTATTAATGGTTTCACCAATCGATGCACCGGCGATTCGCCCCATTCCTCCCAGACAAACTCGTCCGCAGCCAAAGAAAGGCGTTTGTCTTGACGCGCTTTAGTTCCAATCTGCATAACCATCTCAATACCCCGAATTTGTGCTGACTTCTAGTGCAGGGCAACTACTTAAGGCACTCAACCCCCAAACAATCATCCCATCGGCCCTTTTCCTCGACTTTCCCGAACATCGCATCAGAGGCATCGCCGAACTGAGCCCGCCTGATACTTCCGAATCCGACACTCTCCAGTTCAAGCTCAATCGCTTTGAAGTCCCACATCCATAAGTGCCGTGAGTTCCCTGCCCATTCAAACAGGAGTCCTTTCATTCCTCTATCGCGCACCTGTTTGCCAAGTCCTGTTTGCTTCATGAACTTGATTGCCGCCTCACGATTCTTATCATTCACATATTCTTCCACGATCTTCTCCAAATCGGGCAATACCAGGCGGAATATTCCTCCATTGCAGAGGATCCGATGGGTGTTTCTTAATGCCGTCCTGAAATCACTCAGCGACAAATGCTCCAGCACGTGGGAACAATACACTGCCCTGCATGAATCATCAGTTACCGGCAGGCCACGAACGATGTCCCCATATTCCACATTCCCCGGAAAGGGCAAGGGATTTTTCGTATAAAATCTCCCGAAGATCGGCAGTTTTTCGAAACGCAACGTAGGTGATGCATCAAAATTCCGCCATTCTTCGGGAGCAGACCAGCCGCAGCCATACTGAACATATCGACTTGCATTCATAACATCTCACCTCTGGCAGTCACATCATAGATACCCAAGGCGCTCTTCGCTCTCGCAGCAACGCAGTCTCGGTCTGTCGCCCTCCCGATGGAAATAAAATTTCACCACATCATGCATATATTTCGCCGCGACCTCTGGCCCGATGAGCGTCCTTACCTTGGACGCCTTGTCTCGCCAAACGCGCAGCACGGCCGGATCATCCGCGACCCGCTGAATGATTCTTTGGAGACCTGCCACATCCTCGTTGCGAAAGACCGCTCCGGCGCCACTTGCCTCTACCAGACAAGCAGCTCCGACATTTTCACTCGCCACAACAGGTATGCCCTGCAATAGCGCCTCATTGACCACCACACCCCAGCCATCATGCCTGCTCGGCAGGACAAGCACATCGTATTGCGCAATCGTCGCTTGCGCTTCTCCAAATGGAATTGTGCCCTTGTAAATCACGCAATCCGATGACGACGGGACACGATCGGATTCGCCCGGGCCATAAACATCAACGATCACATTAGCCCCGCGAAGATGGCAATTGCTCACCGCCTCGATCAAAACATCCAGCCCCTTTCTCTGCAGCAAGGAGCCGAGGAATACCAGCCGAATCATGCCGACCCTGCGAGGCAGTGCCTCCCCGACATCCGCAACCGTGGGGACAAAGTAACCAAACGGAAAGACCTGATCATCCCTGAATCCCGCCTGCAAGAACTGCCTCACGGCGCGGTTTGACATGGCCATCACAGCCGGCCTGGCGCCGCGCGCAATGGCATTCAGCGTAAAAGCGGCAACCCGGTAAAGCAACGGGCGAAGCTTCACTTTAACCCATCCGACCAGCTTGTGCTGGTCGGACATATACCCCACATTTTCTGTCGAATAGGATTCGTTCATCACCACTACCTTCATGCCATGCCACAAGGCATAAAGCATCAAGGGAAAGTAGCGTCGATCGGCCCAAAACCCGCCGAAAAAATGAACTGCATCATGGTGCTTTTTGAGTATGGCGGTGCCATGCGCCCACCAATTCTCTGAAGACAGGCAGGTAACCTCCATGCCTTCCAGATTCGCTTTTTTCCACCCCTGCCGCTTGCGAACTTCACTTTCAGATTTGGCGATCAAATGCACGATGGGCTCTGGTAAAAGATTCTGGAATGCCTGCCAGGTATACAGTTGGTGGTCTGTAAACAGGGTTTGCCAATTGACTATTTTCATCGAACCGCACTCGCAGCGAAAAACCTGAATTCATCATAGGTCACGTCAGCGCTTTTGCCCATTGTCTAGAATTTATTCGGGGCCGGATACAATGATGCAATGAGCACTGAACTTTTTTCTTGTCGCGACTGCGAAAACCGGATCCGCCCCGAGCATATCGGAGCAAATAAGTGGCCGCAAAAATCGAAATAAATGAACCCGTAGATATAAAATTGATTGGGTACGATTCAAAAATGGAAGCGCACAACATCATCACGAACAATGCAAAAAAATAACGAGGTATCGGGTCTTTTGATTTCTTAATCTGCTCAAAAGACCGCCACAGAATAGCAATCGCGCCGAAATAAAATGCCGCACAAAGCAGCAAGCCAACCATACCGGCAGATTTCATGAATGCGAGCAAGGTGTTTTCCACAAAGACAGGACGACCCGATGTATAGGGAATCCCAAAAACGGGAAATGAGGTAAATCCATCGATTGCATTCTCATATACATCGACCCGTGTATTACCCCGTGCCGCTTCCTTCATATAGAACTCGGCGATGTCATGGCTCATCAAAAAATACAAGGCAGCCAACGCAACCAATGCCAGCAAGTACAGCATGATATTCTTTTGCAGATTGCCGGTGCCAATCAAAAAAATCATGACCACACCTATAGCGCAACTCAGCATTGCCCCGCGCGAATCGGTCAAGAATAGGCAAAGCAGACATACCGGCAACATCGCCATCTCCAGAATGGACTTTTTCGAGTTTCCATAGATCAGTAGAAAAATGACCGTCACAGAACAAAAAGCCCAAAGCATGCCCGCCTGATTGGAATGGGCCGTAAAAAAGAAATATCTGGAACCGAACTGCATCGTACCAATACCGCCGATGAAATATTGAAGCGCTGCAAGCGCAATAAAGATCAATACCAACGTTATGCCAAATCTTTCAAATTGATCGACTTCACGTAGCTGGAGATTCGCCTTGGAACTGGCATAAACAGTCCCCAGTATGGAAAGCGCCCCGAAGAAACTGATATACCACTCATCATTGCCATAAGCGACCAGTTTAGCGCTCAGAAAAAGGTGCAAAATGATCGGGGCCCAATAAAATCCGACAGGTGTTTTCCGGGCCATGCGCCATCCACCGCCGGCAAGCACCAGCATAACCAGCAAGATCCCGAAAATTTCCCTGTTAAAATCTATCAATATCTCCAGAAACCTGGGATAGGCGATCTCAACTGGCATAAAGTCATTCGTATAGCGGGCAATGGCCGACATCATGAACAGCAGCATGAACAGATACAATCGAAAACCAAGATTAACTGACTTTTTCATAAATTCAACAAGTTAATTGTCAGGCAGCCCCAATATCCCGAGCATGTTTCTGACGTTGCTATCCCATGAAAAGCGTTCAGCGGTCAAGCGCGCACGACGGCCCAATCGGGAACACGCATCGGGGTCGGACAGAAGTTGTCCCAATGCTTCTGACAGCGAGTCAACATTCTTCGGCTCGACCAACAACCCGTCGGATTCGTGGGTCACGATATCCTGTGCGCCGTTTCGCCAGCAACCCACGACCGGGCGTCCCCTGGCCATGGCTTCAATATAGACGATCCCGAAAGCTTCTCCCCAGCTGGGTAAACAAAAAACATCGCAGTTGGCCATTTCAGACATGGTCTCGGCATACTCGAGTCGCCCAAGAAAACGCACCCGCTCTGCGATGCCCAGTTCTATCTTGAGCGCCTCAAGTCTGGTGCGCTCGGCACCATCGCCGACTATGCGATATTCCCATTCAAGGCCAGGTAATTTCTGGGCAATCCTGGAAAGCGCAAGCAGATTCAAATCAATTCCCTTGATCGAATCCAGGTTGCTCACGCTCAACAGAATGCGCGGCGCTGGTAATGCACGCTGTGAAAAATCGATGGTCGACAACGGCGGGATGTCTGTGCCGTTCGATACCAGCCTGACATCAGCAATACCCAGTCCTGCCGCATGCGAAAGCAGTGGAGTCCCCACTATCACCGTCGAATCCAGACATGCCGCCGAATTGGCGACCCAGGCATCGAATTGTTTTCCCGCATGCCCATTGGACAGCCTTCGGTCCACCCCATGTATAACCTGCACCACTTTCCCGTCAATCATCTGTCGCCAATACGGCACGGAAAATCCGAGGTACCTCATGCCGTGAACCAGTACCGCATTCGGTCGCCATGACCTTTGAATATCCTTTAGGTATGCAGCAATTGCCCGGCCAGTCAGCGAAACATTGAATGCCATCGAGCCAGGAAGCCAGAATAATTGCTCGGGCAGATTATTCACACGCACTTCTTGCGGAATCAAGCTGCGGTCTTTGCCGTTCCTTCCGAGATCGCAGGAAAAAAAAGATGGGCGATGAAAAGTATTGCCGATGCACACAACCCGTACATCGCAGCCAGCCCTGACAAAAGCGGCAACTTGCTGAGCCACGAATATCCCGCTGATTGGATTAGCTTGTGTCGGCCAGCATCCAGACAAAACAAGAAGTCGCAAAATTCCTCCAATTGGATAGGCATGGTGAGCGTAGCCGATCTCACACAGCCGGGATTCCGTCTGGTCAGGACAAGTTAAATTTCCTTATGCGGTTAAGCCACCCATTAGGACGAATTCGCAAGGTACCCAGCACCCAGAGTTTAAGTTTTATTTTTAATGCCAGCCCCGTTCCAAAATTTGAATTCAACCTGCTCCATCTTGCAACGATATCCTCGCAGTCTGCCGCCGCTCTCAGGTAAATCCGCACGGAATGATTGAATATTAATTCTCGCGCCTCTCCCTGATGACGTCGCAGCAACTCTGTAAATGTCCAATCCACGCTATCCATGTCAGATTTGCAGGGCGATGGCTGATCTATTTTAGAAATCTCGTCAATGCCGCTTTTGTTCAGTCCCATCAGATCGAAAACGTATTCCCAGTATCGGCGCCGAATTTGCTGCGTAAGAATGTACTGTTGCCCAGAAAAATATTCTGAAATTTGTGAGCCATGCCGTCGATACAACAATAACACTTTGGGTATATTGGTCATTTCCCAGCCCGCATGCACGGCCCTTTCCCACAAATCGTAATCTTCAGCCTTTTCCCACGCACTGTCATAGCCCAGCTGCTTTATCAAAGTAGCTTTCATCATCACCGTCGGATTCGCGAATGAAGAACCAAACAACAATCCCATCTTGATCGCCTGATCGGTTTTGGGATATTTGACTATGCGCTTTTCTACTGAACCCCAATACTTTATCCAGCCACCGCAAACATCCGCCCCTGTCAATGCCAGCCATTCCATTTGATATTCAAAACGGTATGGCAACGCAATATCATCCGAATCCATGCGGGCAACCCATTCGCCGCGCGCTAGATCGATGCCCTGGTTGACCGTCGCGACAATTCCTCTGTGTGGGCATGCAATCAGACGAATACGTTCATCGTGAGTTTGGTATGCCTGCAATATTGCCAGCGTATCGTCGGTCGACCCATCGTCCAGAATAATGAGTTCGAAGTCGCGAAACGACTGTTCGAGGATAGATTCGACCGCCTCGCCGATATACGCCTCCCGGTTATAAACAGACATCACCACCGATATCTTTGGCTGACTCATCTGCGCTCACTTCTCTCCACAAACGCCAACTCAATTTCCTGATGCGCACCATTGTTATCGTATCCATGTAACGCATCGTAATCTATCCGTAATCCGCTCTGCCACTTCTCAAGCAATTCGTCCTGATGCAGGTCGCCATGCAGATTGGAATTGTCAGTCTGCACTTTGTTGCACGGAATATTGACCATACGGGACTTCCGATAGCAGACCCCCTTGCGATGCTTGAAAAAACTGATATATACCTGCAAGTTCCCTTCAAGCGTATTGGGGGAATGGAATTCAGTATGCTTTGCAAGTGCGCGAATCTCAGCAGTTGAAAACAGATGTCCATCCACAGAAAGAGGATATGCCCAATCATATCTGCCCTGCCGCCAATCCCAGTAGAGCAGATCATCCCGATTCTCTTCGGTGATCGGAAATCCGCATTCCGCCGTCAACTCGGTCGAACTGTGCAAACAAAAGAAGTCTGGGCGAGGCTGAGATTGTTGCTGCGTGTAGCACTCGCTCAGGTTAGCACCCATGCGAAAACTCGGAATCACGGCACGGGTATCCAGTTGCACAAATTCATCGAGATCGAACTTTTCAACAAAAAGATCATCGTCCACGAGAAAAAAGAGTTTTTCGGACTTGATTCCATCCATAATGCCAAGCAATTGCGCCTTGAACGTTTCACGCTGATCCTGCATAACTGCGCTTGCAATCACGAATTGATATTCTTCCAGCACCTCGTCATAGGCGTTTCGATGCGCCAAGGTCGTTGCCCGATACAAAAGGTGAACTGGAGCGGGATTGTCCACATTTTTCACATAAGAACCGAGTGCCGCATCCAACTGCAAGGCACGATCCATTGAAAACATGACGCACTCTGCTTTGTTGCATTGCGCATTCGACACCAGCGTGCCAAATGCGCGAATGACATCTTCAGCCACCTTCGCCTGTTGTGCCAGCAAATCCGCTTCCGGCAGTTTCATCAACTTAAGGTTGATGAAACTTAACAATGAGTTTGACAATCCCATGAAGCAAGAAACAACTTTTCGTTTATGCATATACATAGCGGTTCTTAATTTTCTGGGGACACCATCCCAAATCATTATCCATTTCGCAGACAATTACTTCCTAAACCAGAAGCATCCGCACCCATAGCCTTGTTCATCGGCCAAATGCTGCGGAGCATTTCGGATCAGCCCGCCCTGACCCGGCGCTTCCGGAATCAGGGAAAACTCGACCAGATGCAGATCCGAGAAATAATCCATAATCTGGCTGTAGGAATAGATGCGGTGCGCATTGAACATGGTGCGCGACGCGCCAACCGGAACAACGAACAGCAAATTCCCGCCATGAGCCAGTACGCGCTTCAATTCACCGATCGCCTTCAAATCCCCATCAGGGTCCAGTTGGTCTCCATAGCGACCCAACCCAATGTGTTCTATGACATGCATGCAGGAGAGCGAACTGATGCTTTCCCTTTCAAAAGGCAGTGCGAGAAGGTTTGCAGTTCGAATCGAAAGCTGGCTCAGATTGAGTTCGGCGGGCCGATAGTCATAAAAATCCATCGGGATAAAGGCAGAAACAATACTGCAGAAGTACAAACTCGACGAAATATCAACATGACGATCCGTTCTCGTCTGAACGAGAACACGCGCCGCCCAGGCCGTATGAAACACATAATGGCGATCAAACCCCGTTTTTTCTGTTCTATCCCATAAGCAGACATGTCGATCTTTCCAAAACACGGGGCGAGAAGTGCGGGCTGACAGCTTGCGAAATACCACAAAATCGCTCAAGACTCCCAGATAAAGACGTAGCGAACGAATGGCTCGGCAGCTTCCCGGAATCAAAGGAATGCGCTTCAGAATGCTTACAGGGTCAAGCATCCTGTTCCTGTCCCTCATGATCTCACCGCATCCGGCAACAGGTTCCTTGAATAGGATTCGATGAGATGGCGGTACTTGCTAATGAATTCTTTATTCAGGGTATTTCTGAATAACACAACATGATCCGAAAAGTCCCGGGTCAAAAGCACGTCGGTCACCACATCTTCGAAGACCATCTTAAACAAGAGACTGATGTTGCGCTCGTCAAATACATGAAAATGCATATAGGGATAGGCGACAGGATATATCTCGTGAAATTTTCGCTGCCATCCATGTTTCTCGATTGCCGACTGTATATAGTCTTGGTTGTGGCTCATATCCGATTCGTCGACCTTATTCTCGAAATCTGCAACCAGATGCTCAAGTGAGGTTGGCTCGCGGTGCACATCAAATGTGTACTTGTAATGCGGGATCGCGTGATACTGGTATCCGCCTTCGCGAACGACAAGATGGAAATTCAAGAGCAACAGGATCGGATTGGGTGAATGTTCGATCATGTTTGACGATATGACAGCGTCGAATCGTCCAGCCAATGATGGAACCTCATATGCCCTGTGCATATCCAGAAGACGCGTTTTCCTGTCCCGGGGCTCTGCATATCCGCGAAGCAGGAATCTGCTCTCCTGGGCAAGATACCTCCGGGCAGCTTTGATCATTTCCATGGGCGTTCTCGCTCCATCGATGCTTCTGACGATGCCATACCCCCCGTCTTCAAGATTGAAATCTTCGACAATGCAACTCTTGTAATCCAATAGCTGATTGACGTTCCCACCGACTCTCGCCACCTTCCCGACGATGTGGCGCTTTATTTTCTCCTCGATACCCGAATTCAATAACAAGCTCATTTTTTCTCCGCTGCAATGCCAGAAGCCATCCTCGAAACTTGACCAGTTGCCCGCATGGCCGAGTCGCGCCCGCTTTTCGCCACGAAAATATCATGCTCGACATGCCAATGCAGTTTGTTCTTTCTCGTCCAATCCACCAGAAAATTCAAATCCGGATAGTCGGCATATTCTGGAACCGAGGGATCAAAGCACCGAATGTCGTCTATCAGAATAACGGCATCCTCGTAGCGGTCCAGATTGTCCTCAATACTTGCCAGTTCTTCGCGAATCGGACAGTCTGTGGGGCCTTTGTGAGTCGTCCCGCCAGAAAAGTGGCCGTCTAGCCAAAAATTCACCGTGCCATTCAGCGTTGGCAGCAGGCTCGGAAACACATCCTCAGACAATCCGCGTATAACCTGAATGCGCGGGTCGCCGAGAAAGCGCTTTTCTGCCTGCTCGAATAATGTGTTGTCCGGCTCGATGGTATAGACTTTCCTAGATTGGTTGGCCAAAAACGCTGCCGTATCCCCCTTGAAAGTGCCAGTCTCCACCCAAACGGCATCCGGTACGCCAATGCGCAGCAGGACAGAACGCTTGACATGCACAGGGCTCGGAGCACCATATTGCCGTGCGACCCATTCGCGCTCCTCGTACTTGTGCCCCCTATAGGCCCTCATTCTGGCTCGCAGATTGGAAAATAGTCTATTGTCCATGTCGTTTATGAATCGAATCCCATCAACTGCCGCATGAATGAATCTGCCCGGTGGAACGTGGTATGCCTGGCAAAAACTTCCATCTGGGCGTTTAGCGCTCTTTCTTGTCCTGCAGCCGGATCGTTGATGATCATTGCAAAAAGTTCGGAGTATTGCTTCGGCGTGTCGGCGACAAATAACGCATGCGTACTGAACAACTGATCCAAAAGCTTTGGATGATCCACGATCTGGGGAACTCCGCACGCAGCCAATTGGTAGGTGCGTTCGTTGACTTCGCATGCCCAGTCGATTTGCTCTGGCAAGTGCACGTTCAATCCGACTTTGGCGCGGGCATAGATGTATCTATCCCTGTCTCTGTTGAATTGAAACAGGGGGGCGTGCCTCCAGCCGGGGCCATCGATGAAACCGAAACTTCTCCTGACCAGATCCTTCATGAACAATTCATGCTCTTTCTTCCTGGATGCAAGCAATGCAAAATCGATATCCCGACCAATCCCCGCTACCGGATAGTAATGCAGAATGTTTGCACCAAACGGAATATGCAATAGTTTGTAGCCTGAGTCGAAAAACAACCTGTATTCTTCTCGTTTGGTGACGTAAGATTCGTCCCGAAAGCTGAAAAAGAAATCCACACCATGTGTTCTAGCCCAACGCAATCGATAGTCAAGCGGCGTATTGCCATACTCGGCAAGCGAAGCTGTCAGTCCGATCTTCATCTGATTCGCTTCTCTGTACATGCTTACCGCTTCCCAGTCGATTCGCTCAAGGTAGCCGGCATGATCGCTTGACAGCAGAACGGTCGGCCTGAATTGATTGATCGCCTCCCCGGCATTGTCATTCCAGCCCAGAATGTGCGTTGGCACGCCCAAGAATCCCAGGCTTTCCGCAAGATTCGTGAACAAGGAGTAGCCTGCCGGCGAAAAGGCCGGATCAGGAACGTGAATCATGATGCGCCAGGACGCTATGCCCGCATACCTGTTCCTGAAATCCTGTTCCACCTGCATCTTTAAGCTATGGCCCTGCCGCACCAGCGGATCGAACGATGTCGCATAGGCATCGTCAGATTCGTGAACCGCCCTGTTTTCCAGCGCCCGATCAGCTTCGAAAAGAATTCTTCCATGATTCTTTCTTGTCAGGCCGTGAATGGTGCTGTCGAATAGAAACTTTTCCCAGGACCGTTTTAACCCTGACGGCAAGAGGCGGATGCGCGAGACCGCCCTCTGGATGTACTTGTCGGGCCTGTCCAAACCAGAAATCGGATCTGCGTTACCCGACGACTTTGCTTGCCAGAACATGATATGAAGCGCCGCTTTCAATCACCCTACCCTGTTCCAGCCGATAAATACGGTCGCAATGCGTCACGGTTGAGAGGCGATGGGCCACAATCAAGATGGTCTTGCTGCCATGCAGGGCGCGTACGGACTGCATGACTTGGCGCTCTGTGACAGCATCCAGGGAACTGGTGGCTTCATCCAGCACCAGAACTGCCGGGTCATGGTAGAGGGCCCGCGCAATTCCGATTCGCTGACGCTGCCCGCCAGAGAGCCTGACTCCACGTTCGCCGACGATGGTTTCCAGCCCATCCGGCAAACTGGCCACGAAATCTTCCAGCTGCGCCGCCCTGATTGCGCGCTGGATGGCCATATCGTCAATCCGCTCATTCGCAATACCAAAGGCTACATTCCGCCGCAGCGTGTCATCGGTAAGGAAAATCGCCTGCGGGACATAACCGATCTGGCTCTGCCAGTTTCGCAAATTGTTTCGGATGTCCCGGTCATCCACGCGCACCTCGCCAGCATCAGGGCCAAGCAGACCCAGCAATATATCCACCAATGTGCTCTTGCCCGCGCCACTGGTGCCAATGAAGCCTATGGATTCGCCACACCGGATAGCCAGGGAAATGCCTTTAAGTGCGGGCTTCGAGCCACCCGGATAGGTATAGCTGACCCGATCCAGATGGAGCCGCGCACTGAAGGGTGGGGCTGCATTTGATGTGACCGCCATCTTCTCCGGATGCGGAAGGTTGACCTCCTTGTGCAGGAGCTCGATGACAGGCAGTCCATAGCGCAGCGACTGGACCGCTCCCAAGACGCGATTGAATGAGGGCATGAGCCGGAAGGTGGCGACTGCAAACAGGCCCAATGTCGGCAATATGCCTTCAAGTGCGCCTCCCCGCATCAGCATGCTGATCACCAGGATGGCGAGGCCGCTGATTGCCAGCAGTTCCAGCCAAAGTCGAGGCAGTCGCTGAAGCGTCGCTTGCAACTGGCCTGCATGAATGCTTTGCGCATTGTGATGGTGAAACTGCTCCAGGAAATCCGATTCCTTTCCCAGAAGCTTCACGTCCTTCACCCCACACAGCCCCTCCTGCAGGCGCTGTATGCACAATCCATCATGATGCTGACGCGCCTTGCCCCATCGCGCGACGCGGCTCCTTGTGACTCTGTTGAAACCCCAGGCGGCCAGAGCCAATATGCTTACGGCTATCATCGTGCCGACCGGCTGAATTAAGACAAGCAGGCCACACAGCCCGAACAGTATCAAGGATTCAGCGATCAATGTGATGCCGGGAATGATTCCCATGGATGTGAACAAATTCACCTCATTGATGGCATTGCGAATGAGATGCGCAGAGTTGCGCTGCAAATGGAACGCATAAGGCAGCCGCAAATAGGCAGCGAATAGCCGCTCAGAAAGCTGGCCCTGCAACCCATAGGCAAATTGCATCTGCTTCCAGGCAAGGAAAGCCAGAAATAGCGCCTTGATGAGATAGACGCCCACCAGCAGCAACATGCCGTCGATGACCAGGCTTCTCTGATCGGGGTGGCCCAATGCCTGGACTACCGGTCGAAGCGCAGGATAGTGATGCGCCAAGTCATCCTGCGTCAGCAGCGCAAGCGCTGGAATTACCAAACTCACCCCCAGCATTTCCAGCAGCATCCCGAGAACCATCAGGCACAGCAAAATCCACGCGCTGCGCTTTTCGGCAGTTGTGAGAATGTCCCATATTTTACGGAAGGTTGCCATATCCCTAGGTCGTCCGAGGCTCAATCACAGCACAGAAATCGAACTCTCTCCGTCTGGAGAACAGATGCGATGCAGCATTGAACCGGATGCCATCAATCCCATATTCAGGATAACATCGGCGATTCACTTGGCTTTCCCAGTATGAAGGTATACCTGAAGCTTAACAATTCGGATTCAGAATAGTCAGACAACTCTGCACGAATTTCTGGCGTAAGAAATTTTCTTCCAAGATCCGGCGTCTCGTTGATCTCCTCAAGAATCTCAAAGTAGCCACTCAGAATTTGTCGATATTCCTTCAGCCTGAGCTTGTTCTGATAATAATCGGCCTCGAATCTTTTTTTCCTAAGATGCTCCCAGGGGGAGGATCTGCGCTGAATGTTTTCATTGAGCAAATGAGGGTACCATTCCGTAAGCAGTCCACCGGAAATTCCTGTATGAATGCCGATTCTGATCAGTGCAATACCATCCGGACGAAGCCATTCGCTCATTTTCCGAACCAGGTGACTCATCTTCTCAATCGGGATATGCATAAAAACAAGATTCGAAAATATCAGATCGAAGCTTTCCTTCTCAAAGACAAATTCAGCAGCATCGCCAACCTTATAGGCGGATTCATCAATTTTCATGCCGAATCCTTTGCTTTCAAGCAGGCGCGCAAGGGCGTTGCGTTCATATCTGTCAAACAAAACACTCCTGACAAAGGATTTAACCAGCCTTCCAACCCCGTTCTTTTTATAGATTGAATAGAAATACTTTGTTCTGAAATGCAGGACAGGCTGATCCAGGTCTATACCAATGACGTCGCACCCCATACTTTGCAAGGCGATCATCAGATGGGGATTTGCACCGAATCCTATTTCCAGGATTTGACAATCGCGGATGCGCTTTCTCGAGTATTGGACAGTGATTGCATCTAGCGACTCAACCCGTTCAAATACCGATTTGATGGATTCATCCATTGCTGAAAAACTTTTAATGCGCATTTTAAAAAGCATGAAATTTTCATGGAGCCACTCGCCCAAGGAGAGGTGACTGTTAACTGTATTGGTGGCCTTCATATTCCAGTTCCATCATTCCGATCGTCCGCCCTAGACGCATAACTGCAACCAGCATGACGGTACTTTCCCATGGAATCCGCATAGGCAATCGCAAGTCCTTCGCGCAACCCGGTTTTCGCCTGCCATCCGAGCACATTCATTCGTCCCGTATCGAGCACCCCATCGATCGCCAAGGCTCTCGAGAAAGTCTTGCAGAACAGGCTCTCCCCATCCGGAAGTTTCATGAACGGCTTAGGATGAGACGCTCGGGATACCGGCCATAAACGCGCCACTGTCCCGCCTGAAAGAATAATTGGGATGACCATGCCTCCAGCATAGTCAATGATTTCAGATTCGCCTGAAAAAATGGGAGAAGTTTTCGGCAAGAACCTCTTGCCGTGAGACAGGAAGCAATCCGGGAACCCGGCAATGTCAGCACGTTGTGCTACCACAGAAGTCAAAAAGCCTTGCAATTGATAACTGCAAGGCTTTTCTTGTGTTGGCGGAGTGGACGGGACTCGAACCCGCGACCCCCGGCGTGACAGGCCGGTATTCTAACCGACTGAACTACCACTCCAAAACCTTTGAAACAGGGTCTAGCTACAACAGAAGCGAGATTCTACAAGAGAATAGGGTCTGCCGCAAGGGCGACCTCCAAAGTTTGCGAAAAACGATCGCCAGTTTCACCGAACTTTTCAGAACTGACAGACATCGCTCCTGAATCGAGACGCATTGAAGGCTGGGGAAATGAAATGGCCCGCATCTGCAGGCCATTCATCTTGCGGAAATTCCTGGTTGGTGGGTGCTGAGGGGATCGAACCCCCGACATTCGCCTTGTAAGGGCGACGCTCTACCAGCTGAGCTAAGCACCCTGCCGCGATTTTGCGAAGCTCAGGCTTCGCAAAGCCGCATCAGTTTACAGCATCCTTCAAGCCTTTTCCAGCACGGAACTTGGGCACTTTGGCAGCCTTGATCTTGATCGCCGCTCCGGTGCGGGGATTGCGACCAGTGCGTGCAGGGCGCGCACCGACATAAAACGTCCCGAACCCAACCAGGGTTACCATGTCGCCTTTCTTCAAGGCACCTTTCACGGCATCCACTACTGCGTCAAGAGCGCGTCCAGCAGCCGCTTTGGAAATATCGGCGGAGTCAGCAATTGCATCAATAAGTTCAGATTTGTTCATGTAATCCCCTTTACGTTCTCTACACAATTGACAAATATCCCGCGCCGCCAAGCACAAACCTGGAAGGATTGTTCGTAGCATTGCAAGGCAATTCTAATACGTTTTTCACAGCCCCACAACAGAAAAGCGCCAGTTTCCGCGCCTCCCGGAGCATCAGTGCTTGATCACGACCGGTTGCGCCGCTTCGTCCATCTTGGCCGGAATCGCCTCGACCCCAGCATCCTCGACAGTCCCAGGAAGCGCGACAGGCTTGCTTTCCAGTGCAAGATCAATAACTTGATCTATCCACTTGACCGCGTGAATGTCGAGCTTGTTCTTGATGTTGTCCGGAATTTCGGTGAGATCCTTGACGTTTTCCTCCGGGATCAACACATGCTTGATACCCCCCCTGTGGGCAGCCAGCAGCTTCTCCTTCAAGCCGCCTATGGGCAGGACCTCTCCCCTGAGCGTGATTTCACCGGTCATAGCCACATCCGCCCTGACCGGGATGCCGGTCAGAACCGACACGATCGCGGTACAGATCGCAATCCCTGCGCTCGGCCCATCCTTGGGCGTCGCCCCTTCGGGAAGATGGATATGGATGTCCGTCTTCTGGTAGAAGTCCTCGGCAATGCCAAGCGTCTTGGAACGGTTCCTCACCACGGAAAGCGCTGCCTGGATCGACTCCTGCATGACTTCACCCAATGTTCCCGTCGTGATGGTCTTGCCTTTGCCAGGCAGCACAACGCTTTCGATCGTCAGGAGATCCCCCCCGACTTCCGTCCACGCCAACCCAGTGACCTGCCCAATCTGATTCTTCTTCTCGGCCATGCCGTAGCTGTAGCGCCTGACCCCGAGGAATTTCTCCAGGTTGCGCGAGCTGACGGTGATGGTCCTTTCCGACTTCTTCAGAAGCAGCATTTTCACCACCTTGCGGCAGATCTTGGCGATCTCGCGCTCCAGGCTGCGCACACCGGCTTCGCGAGTATAGTAGCGCACGATGTCGCGCACTGCGCTTTCGGAAACGGAAAGCTCGGTCTCCTTGAGGCCGTGGTACTTCATCTGCTTCTTGATGAGGTAGCGCATCGAAATGTTGATCTTCTCGTCCTCGGTGTAGCCCGACAGCCTGATCACTTCCATCCTGTCCAGAAGGGGCGCAGGAATGTTGAGCGTGTTCGCAGTGGCGACGAACATCACATCGGAAAGATCGTATTCGACCTCGACGTAATGATCGACGAAAGTGCTGTTCTGCTCCGGATCGAGCACTTCCAGAAGCGCGGATGAAGGATCTCCCCTGAAATCGGCACCCATCTTGTCGACCTCGTCGAGCAGGAACAGGGGATTCCTGACTCCCACCTTACCCATGTTCTGCAATATTTTGCCCGGCATCGATCCGATATAGGTTCTCCTGTGGCCGCGAATTTCAGCCTCATCGCGAACGCCGCCAAGCGACATCCTGACAAACTTGCGGTTGGTCGCCCGGGCGATCGATTGTCCCAGGGACGTCTTGCCGACGCCGGGAGGCCCTACCAGGCAGAGAATCGGGGCCTTAAGCTTGTCGACGCGCTGCTGAACCGCGAGATACTCGAGTATGCGTTCCTTGACCCGATCCAGCCCGTAGTGATCCTTTTCCAGAATGGCTTCGGCTGCCGCGAGATCCCTGCTGATCTTGCTTTTCTTCTTCCAGGGAAGCGCGACCAGAGATTCTATGTAATTACGGACCACGGTCGCTTCAGCCGACATGGGAGACATGAGCTTCAATTTCTTCAGTTCCGAGTCGGCTTTCGCACGCGCCTCCTTGGGCATTTGCGCAGCCTCAACCTTCTTGGTGAGCTCGTCGAGATCGGCGCCCTCTTCCCCTTCGCCCAGCTCCTTCTGGATCGCCTTCACTTGCTCGTTGAGATAGTATTCGCGCTGGCTTTTTTCCATCTGGCGCTTGACCCTGCCCCTGATGCGTTTTTCCACCTGCAGTATGTCCAACTCCGCCTCGAGCAGTCCGAGAAGATGCTCAAGGCGCTTCTGCACATCGAAAATCTCCAGCACATCCTGCTTTTGCTCCAGCTTGAGCGGAAGATGCGCGACGACGGTATCCGCCAGCCTTCCCGACTCGTCTATCGAGGCAAGAGAAGTCAGAATCTCGGCAGGAATCTTCTTGTTGAGCTTGACGTACTGGTCGAATTGGGCGAGCAGAGCGCGCCTCATCGCCTCGATTTCATGGTTTTCCGTCTCGTCCGTTTCGATCAGCCTGGCGACGCCTTCGAAATGATTCTTGCGGTCGAGTATCTCCAGAATTTCGGCGCGATGCGACCCCTCGACCAGCACTTTTACCGTCCCGTCCGGAAGTTTCAGCATCTGCAGGATATTGGCCACATTGCCGATGCGGTACATGTCCTCGGCGGAGGGCTCGTCCTTGGCGGCAGACTTCTGCGCCACGAGAATGATGCTCTTGCCGGATTCCATCGCCGCATCGAGCGCCTGGATGGATTTTGCGCGCCCCACGAAAAGCGGAATCACCATGTGCGGAAACACCACCACGTCGCGCAACGGCAGTAGCGGCATGAGAAGCTGGCTGGTTTGGTTCTCGGCTGGATCGGACATCATGGCTCACCTCAAAGTTGGATGATGATGGAATGGGGGCGACATGGGCTGATTTCAAGCCCATACCCCATCATTTAGAATCGATCAGGCCAGATCGGCCAGTTTGGCCTGGTCGGAATAAATCAGTATGGGCTTGATCTCTCCGCCCGCGCCGACATCGAGCACCACCTTGGCCACATTGTTGAGCGAGGGAAGATCGAACATGATATCCAGCAGAGAATTCTCGAGAATGGAGCGCAATCCCCGCGCGCCGGTCTTCCTGGCCAAAGCCTTCTTAGCCACTGCATGCAGCGCCTGCTCCCGGATTTCAAGTTCAACGCCTTCCATGCCGAACATCTTCTGGTATTGCTTGGTGAGCGCATTCTTCGGTTCAGTGAGAATCTGGATCAGGGCAGACTCGTCGAGCTCCTCCAGGGTGGCAACCACCGGGAGTCTTCCGACGAATTCGGGAATCAGCCCGTACTTGATCAGGTCCTCCGGCTCCACGTCGCGCAGCACAGCGCCCACATCCTTGCGGTTGTCGCGACTCTTGACTTCGGCGCCGAAGCCTATCCCGCCCTTCTCCGATCTCGCACGGATCACCTTGTCCAGTCCGTCGAAGGCCCCCCCGCAGATGAACAGGATATTGGTGGTGTCGATCTGGACGAATTCCTGATTCGGGTGCTTTCTCCCCCCCTGTGGCGGAACGGAGGCGATCGTGCCCTCGATCAGCTTCAGGAGCGCCTGCTGCACGCCTTCCCCGGAAACATCGCGGGTGATGGAAGGATTGTCGGATTTCCTGGAAATCTTGTCGATTTCGTCGATATAGACAATGCCGTGCTGCGCCTTCTCGATTTCATAATCGCATTTCTGCAGCAGCTTCTGGATGATGTTCTCGACGTCCTCGCCGACATAGCCGGCTTCGGTCAGCGTCGTCGCATCCGCCATGACGAAAGGCACGTTCAGAAGCCTCGCCAGTGTCTGGGCAAGCAGAGTCTTTCCCGATCCCGTCGGACCGATGAGCAGGATGTTGCTCTTGGCGAGTTCGATCCCGTCGTCCTTCTTGGAAAGGTTCTTGAGCCGCTTGTAATGGTTGTACACGGCAACGGAGAGGATTTTCTTGGCAGGCTCCTGCCCGATCACATACTGGTCCAGAATCTCCCTGATCTCGTGGGGAACAGGAAGATCCGACTGCGCAAGCTTCTCAGACTGCTCCTGGGCTTCTTCCCGGATGATGTCGTTGCACAATTCGATGCACTCGTCGCAAACGAACACGGAAGGACCGGCAATCAGTTTGCGGACTTCCTGCTGACTCTTGCCGCAGAAAGAACAATAGAGCATTTTTTCACCGCCGCTTTTATCCGACATTGCGAATCCCCTTCATAACTCCGGACATTCAGGCAGCCGCCCTGCTCGTGAGGACGCTGTCTATCAGTCCGTAACTTACCGCTTCCTCGGCACTCATGAAATAATCCCTGTCGGTGTCGCGCTCGATCACTTCCAGAGTTTGCCCGGTATGCTCCGACATCATCTGATTGAGCCGGCTCTTCAAATAGAGAATCTCCTTCGCATGGATCTCTATGTCCGTGGCCTGTCCCTGGAACCCACCCATGGGCTGGTGGATCATCACCCGCGAATTGGGCAGGCAGTAACGCTTGCCCTTTTCACCCGCACTCAGCAGGAAAGCGCCCATGCTGGCCGCCTGTCCGATGCAAAGCGTGCTGACATCGGGCTTGATGAATCTCATCGTATCATAAATCGCAAGTCCTGCAGAAACCGAACCGCCCGGAGAATTGATGTAGAAATGAATGTCCTTGTCCGGATTCTCGGATTCGAGAAACAGGAGCTGCGCGACGATCAGATTGGCAGTCACCTCGTTCACCGGCCCGACCAGAAAAACAACGCGCTCCTTGAGCATGCGGGAATAGATATCGTAGGCGCGTTCCCCACGCCCGCTCGTCTCGATGACCATCGGCACCAAGCCAAGCCCCTGCGGCTCGAAGCGTTCAAATTGCGACATTTCAGCTCCCCATCAATTCTTCGAAAGTGACTGCCTTATCCTTGACCTTGGCCGACCCCAGCGCCCAGGCCACCACATTCTCTTCCAGCGCAAAGGACTCTGCATCGTTCAGACGCGAAGGGTCGGCATAGTGCCATCTTACCACCTCTTCCGGATGCTCGTAATTCTCGGCAAACTCCTCGATCACCGCCCTGATCTGCTCCGGCTTCGCGTGCAGCTCGTGAGTCTTCACCAGTTCGGCCAGGATGAGGCCCAAGTTGACCCTGCGCCTCGCCTGCTCGTCGAACATGTCCTGCGGAATCGGCATATCCTTCATCCCGCGCGCTTCCAGATCCTGCCTGGCCTGGTCGATCAGGCGGTATTTTTCCATTTCGACCAGCGAATTGGGCAGTTCGATTTGGGTCGAATCGAGCAGCGCCTGCATCACCTGATCCTTCAGTTTAGCTTGTATCCTTCTTTTGACTTCCCTTTTCAGGTTGGCCTCGATTTCAGCTCGAACTGCCTCCATGTCGCCATTCTCCACCCCCAGGCTTTTGGCGAATTCGGCATCGAACTCCGGCAGCTTCGGCGCTTCGAGACGGTTCAGCGTGATTTCGAAAACCGCTTTCTTCCCTGCGACTTCCTTTCCATGGTAATCCTTGGGGAAAGTGACTTTGGCGGATTTGGTCTCGCCCGGCTTCATGCCGATGATGGCCGACTCGAACTCGGCCATCATTTTTCCTTCTCCAAGCACCACCGGCACACCCTTGGCAGTGCCGCCCTCGAACGCCTCCCCGTCAATTTTTCCGGCAAAATCGATATCGACCTTGTCGCCCGCTTCCGCCGCACGGTCGACAG
>Ga0315298_1003073_pt1 | contig 27069 bp, 27 predicted proteins | sample WHS_1_MG_FD_203077 | JGI IMG/M metagenome (GOLD analysis project Ga0315298, IMG submission 203077) | Extremophilic microbial mat communities from Washburn Hot Springs, YNP, Wyoming, USA - WHS_1_MG | ecosystem: Environmental > Aquatic > Thermal springs > Hot (42-90C) | place: USA: Wyoming... | reverse complement strand
AATCGGGTCAAGATGTCAACTGCTCGTTGCTGTTTCGGGTTCAAGGTAATTGTCCTCATACCTCAAGTATGCCGGACATTTTCCCTGAGCAGTTAAGGCGGACATTTTCCCTGAGCAGTGACACCCGCGTCAAACACTGCTTGACAAGGTAGGCGGCCGTGGTATAGTGGTTCCAACAGGATAAAGAGCACACGTCATTGGCCGAGTTCCTGTCCAGGGAGCGGGGGGCCCAATCGTGGGGCGAATCGCGCGGTTGCGTGTAGGGCTTCTCTTTCAGCCCGAGCCCGTCAGCTAACCCCGTAGGCACTAGAAAGAGGACGAGTGAGACTGTCGAGCTTCCGTGATGAGCTGCCTTGGGCACCTCTCTCGGAAGACTGTAGGATCTTCTGCCCCCCCTCATTGTCCCCTTTGGTCGTGCCCTTCCGGACCTCACTCGGCCCCAGCATTTCAGCTATCAGTGAGGAGGTGCTTGGCGGCATGCTCAGCCTTGGGCTGGATCCTGACCTAGAGCAGGTTCTGGAGCGCGATGTCGACGACTTGGCCAGATACAACATAGTTCGGTATTTGCACGACAGGCCATGGGAGCGTGGAAGCGTATCCCACTTTTCGGAGCAGCTGGGACTGCGCAGTCTGGAGAGAACCCAGGAAGCCCTGGATGGCCTCGTTCGGTGCGGCCTGCTGACGAAGTCATGGTCCCATGAGACGGGCGAGGAGGAGTTCGGATTGAGCGAGGACCCCGCCATGAGACTGCTGGCCGACAGGCTTTGCAGCCTCGATAGGTCCCCGTTCTATGGAGACATTGTGGAAAGGCTGGCCGCTCGGTCGCTGCGCCGCGCGCGGAAGGCGCAGCAGGCTGCTGGGGCTGCTCGACGCGGCACGGGCTGAGGCGGGTGGACTGCGTCCCTCATCCGGAGCAGGGCGGTGACAGATCGGGCCCGGGGACTTCCCCGGGCCCGATCCGCGTTCGTCGTCGTTGAAAGGGCATGCCAGCGGGACATATAATCCGCTCGAGATGCCGGCGATCGCTGGAGTGCTCATCCAGCCTCGCCTGGAAGGAGGCTGATCCGAGGCGATGGCCATGGAAAAGGATGCCATGCTCAGGCTCATGGTGGATACCGGTGTCTACCTGGTCACAGAGGATGGGGTTCCCGCGGAACGGCGGATCCGAGCGGTGGCTGAGGCCCTCGCTGCCGGGGCGCGGGTAGTGCAGCTGAGGGACAAGAGCACGCCGAAGAGGGCCCTGCTGGAAGAGGCCAGGGAGATCCGCGCTCTGTGCGCGGAGCACGGTGCTGCCTTCATCGTCAACGATGACGTGGCCCTCGCCTGGTGCGCCGATGCCGACGGGGTTCACGTGGGCCAGGACGACCTTCCCGTGAGGGAGGCGAGACGACTCCTGGGACCAGAGCGCGTGGTTGGGCTCTCGGTTTCGGCCCTGGAGGAGGCGCTGGAAGCGGTGGAGGCCGGAGCCGACTACATCGGCGTGGGTGCCATCTACGCGACACCCACGAAGACAGATGCAGAGCTGGGTGGACTGGATCTGCTCCGAAGCGTGCGGGCGGCCGTCCGCGCGCCCCTAGTGGCCATCGGGGGCATCGACGCCACCAACTGCGTCGAGGTGTTCCGCGCAGGCGCTGACGCGGTGGCGGTCGTCAGGGCCGTCTTTGCTCGTCCCGATGTGGCCGCTGCAACACGTGAGCTGCTGGAGCTGGCTCGATCGGCCAGGGGCTCCAAGGAGAGGGACTGATGTCCAGGCGGCTCTACGTGGTGGGACACAAGTTCCCTGACACCGACGCCATCTGTGCGGCGATAGCCTACGCCTATCTCCTACAGGCCATGGGTCACGAGGATGCGGTGGCTGCGCGGCAGGGGGAGCTTCGGAAGGAGACGGAGTACCTGCTGAACAGGTTCTCCGTGCCAGCGCCGGTATATATAAGCGATGTCAAGGCCCGTGTGGACGATGTCATGATCTCCCCGCCGATCACCGTGAACATGGAGGACTCCCTTTACGATGTCGGCTGGGCACTTCAGGAGAAGGAGCTGCCGGCGCTGCCCGTGGTGGACAACGACGGTAGGCTGTGTGGCCTGATACAGATAGAGAGCTTCGCCAACCTCTTCCTGGGCGGGGTGGGGCTGTCGGTCAGCGAGGAGATCCCCCTGAACTTGGACAACGTGGTCAGGGCCCTTGGCGGACAGGTGCTGGTGGAAGGCAACGGGCGACGGCTGTGGGACAAGGTGTTCGTGGGTGCCATGAGCCTTGAGTCCATGGTGCACAGGATCGAGCCGGATTCTCTGATGGTGATCGGCGACAGAACAGACGCGCAGAAGCTGGCCATCGAGCAGGGGATCAGCGCCATCGTGGTGACGGGCGGGATCCCCGTCGATCAGGAGGTGCTTGATCTGGCCAGAGAGCGGCAGGTGACCATCATCAGCTCCAGGCACCACACCTTCAAGACCGTGCAGCTGTTGAACCTCAGCATTCCCGTGCGACACTTGATGAGCACCGATGTCCTCTCCGCCCAGGAGGATGAGCTGCTGGAGGATGCGCGCCCTCTTCTAGCGAAGCAGCCGGTCCTGCCGGTAGTGGATCCGGAGGGCAAGGTGGTGGGGCTGGTCTCCAGGAGCGGGGTCCTGCGCCCGCCGCGCCAGCGGGTCGTGCTGGTGGATCACAACGAGCGAAGCCAGTCGGTGGAGGGACTCGAAGAGGCGGAGATAGTTGCCATCATCGACCACCACCGGATCTACGACATCCGGACCGATGCCCCCATCTACCTCAGATTTGAGCCCCTTGGGTCCAGCAACACCATCATCTATAAGCTGTTCCGCGAGAACATGGTCCAGATCCCCAAGCCGATAGCTGGCATAATGCTGGGCGCTATCCTTACCGACACCATACTGTTCAAGTCACCAACCTGCACACCCGATGACCGCCGGGCTGCGGAGATGCTGGCCGAGCGGGCCGGCGTGGATCTCAACGAGCTGGGCCGATCGGTCCTCTCGGCGGCGTCGGACGTGGCCGGGAAGAGCCCACGGGAACTGCTGCTGGCGGATCTGAAGGAGTTCGTGCTTGGCGATCTCCACTTTGCTGTCTCGAGCGTGGAGACGGTGAACGCTGCGGCAGTAGCGGCGATGAGAGCACAGCTGCTGGAAGAGATGAAAGCCCTGAGGGACGAGCGGCGGTATGCCAGCGTCATACTGATGGTGATGGACATCGCCCACGAGCAGACGGAGGTGCTGGTGGAGGGACACGAGCGGGAGGTGGCGGATGCCCTGGGGCGGACCCTGGAGGACGGCCATCGTCTTGAGTTCCCCGGGATCCTGTCCAGGAAGAAACAGATCGTTCCCATGCTCCCGGCCATCAGGGATGCCATCACCAGCAGATCTCCATGAGCCGGTCTTCGAGAACCATCGGGCCGGCATGGATCCGCCGTCCACTCTACACGTAGGGATTGTCTCGCTTCTCCTCGCCGATGGTGGTGGATGGCCCATGGCCGGGGTAGACGACCAGACGCTCCGGGAGGGTGAAGAGTCGGCGAAGGCTCTCCAGGAGCATATCCAGGTTACCGCCCGGCAGGTCTACCCGGCCTACCCCTTGAGCAAAGAGGGTGTCGCCGGTAAAGAGGACATCGGCCAGCCTGAGCGTCACGCTGCCCGGGGTGTGCCCCGGGGTGTGGATCACCGATGCAACCATATTGCCGACCATCAGCTCCTCGCCACCCTTCAGCCGGGAGTCTGGCTCGAGCAGGCGAAGCTGCCCTACTGGGATGCCGTAGAAATGGCCATGCTCCTCCAGAAGCCTCGCGTCGGAATCGTGGAGGAGGAGCTGCGCACCGGTGGCCTCCCTCAGCGCCGCGGCCGCGCCCACATGGTCGGGGTGGCCGTGGGTGAGCAGTATCCGCGTTACCCGCAGCTTCTGCCGCTCTATCTCTCGAAGGATGCGATCTGATGAGTCCGCTGGGTCGATGACCAGGGCATCCAGGGTTTCGGGGCAGGCCACCAGGTAGCAGTTGGTCTGAAGCGGGCCGAGGACGAGTCTTCTGACTTCCGGACGAGGGACCGACATGGTGTTCACCGCCTGACAGTGTGTGGGTTGCCCCATTCTGCATCGGATCGGCTAACCCCGTCAAGGAACGTGATGATTCTCAGCCGGGCCCGCTCCACAGGAATGCGGGCGGACGCGACGTCCCGACCTTGCGCGTAGGTTGTGGGAACCGAGGTCTCGGTATCGGATGAGGCTAGAACGAGCGCTGGGAGAGTGCACGCTCTCGCTCTTGAGGAGAATAGCGGCCAGCCATGGGCTGATGGTCGCGGACCATGCCCTTCGGTCGGAGCTGGCGGCAGGCATCCGAGAGCGGCTGTTGGACCCGGACTACCTGCCGCGGTACCTGGCAAGCCTGCAGGAGGACGAACTCGAGCTTCTCCACAGGGTGCGCGAGCGGGGGTGGGTCGTGAAGTCGTTCGTCCTGGAGCGGGGTGCCCGAGAAGGGGGATCCGCTCGCGAGGCCCGGGGCGATGCGATACCCCGGCTGCTGCAGAAAGGGCTGCTGTACAAGGGGTTCGACTCGGTGGGGTCGTGGACGGGGGCGGTGTACCACGTTCCAGACGAATTGAGGCCTCTGGTGCTGCAGGCGCTCCCCGCGTCACCCCAGTCGGCGCCGTCCACCCCACGGCCGGCGCCCACCCCTCGCTCCGTCGCGCGCCGTGACGTGGCCTACGATCTGTTCTGTCTGCTGTCCTTCCTCAGGCGGGAGCGTCTCCGCCTTGTCGGTGGGCACCCTTCGAGGTCGGACCTGGCTAGGCTGGAGAAGGAGGCGTCGACGGTCTCTGTCGAGGTGGATGCTGGCCGGTGGGAGGATAGGTGGCGCTTTCTCATCCACCTCTGTCTGGCGAAGGGCTGGGTGCAAAGGGACGGGGCGACCCTCTCCGTGGGGAGGGAAGTCGTCCGATCGGTGGATCTTGGCCGTGGGGCCGTCCAGCGGACGCTGCTGGACATCTATCTGCGCGACCCTGGGTGGAGCGACCTGGAGGCCTCGGGGAGGGTTGGCAGGCCGCTGGGAGCGAGGCGGGTGGACGAGGTCGCGGCCAGGCAGCTCCTGGTGGACTGTCTGGAGCGGGTGGCGCGAGGGGGCTGGGTGGATGAAGGCAGTCTCCTCGAATGGCTGCGGGAGACGAACCCCGATATTCTCCGAGAGGACTACTCGTCGCCGGCGTGGACGATGGTGGACCGGCGGACGGGCGCGGAGCTGTTCGGAGAGGCAAGCTGGCCTCTGGTAGAAGGCGAGTGGGTGAGGTACCTCCTTCGGGGTCCGTTCTACTGGCTGGGCGTCGTCGAGTGGGGCGCGAGCCTCCCCGGGAAGGCCGATAGCCTTCGGTGGGTCGGGGTCGAGGAAATGGATGGTGCGGCGTCGGCTGCCGGCGGTGATGAGGTTGGACTGAGGGCCGCTCTCGATGAGGCGAGCGTCAAGCTGGAGGCGAACCACCATGGCGACCTGGCGATGCTGCTCCGTTTGGAGCCGTACCTGGAGCTGACCAAGCGCGGGGACGCATTCAGCAACTATAGGATGACCAGGAAGTCGGTCCTGAGAGGGCTGGAGACGGGAGGGAGCTGGGAGGAGCTACGTGGGCTTCTGAATGCCGTGGAGGTGGATGGGGACCGCATGGCGGTGGTGGAGAGGGTGGAGGAATGGGCCGCTCGCTTCGGCAGGTACTCGGTGGAGGACGAGGTTCTCGTCAGGGCCTCGGACCAGGCGGGCGCCGACCTGCTGCTTGGCCTGCCTGGGGTTGCCGAGTGCCTGGCGACGCGGCTGAACTCCTCAACGTTCCTCGTGCGCCAGGCCCGATGGCGCGATCTCGTGGAGAGGCTCCGAGCCGCCGACTACCCTCCCAGGCAGTCGCCATCGCTGAGGTCCTCTGGCGCTCCTGCGGACCTGGATAGAGAGACCCTCGAGGCGTGCCTCTTTGCTGTCAAGCTGGTTACCGCTTCGAGGCCGGACCTGGAGACGGCTGCGCTGCTGCGGGCGGTGCACCGACTGGAGAGGGTTCTCGGACCGGAGATAGTGGCCGCCGTGGCACGTCGGGTGGAGGCGGCGCTGGGCGCGGGGCGCGGATGACACAGGGCTGTCCGCAGTTGTTGGGTGGAGGCGCCCCATGCTATACTAACGCGGTTTCCGTTACAGCAAGTTGTACTGGCCAGGGGGTCTGTTGTGATCAATCCCAATGAGGCTTTGGGCATCCAGCGCAACGCGAACATCCCGGATTTTGGCCCGGGCGACACCGTTCGTGTTGGGGTCAAGGTGGTCGAAGGCGGCAGGGAGAGGCTGCAGAACTTCGAGGGTGTGGTCATCCGCCTCGTGAAGCCGCGGCAGGCTGACGGGACCTTTACCGTCCGCCGCGTCAGCCACGGGGTTGGTGTGGAGAGAACCTTCTCTTTCTCCTCGCCTCGAGTGGACAAGGTCGAGGTCGTTCGCCGCGGCCGTGTCCGGCGTGCCCGTCTGTACTACCTGAGGTCGCTGGTCGGGAAGGCTGCCCGTATCAAGGAGAAGCGTCCACCGGCGCCCTCTCGCCGCCAGTCGTCCGAGGGCGGACAGGCTTAAGGTGCGGGGGTGCGCGTGCGTCCCCGCACTGTTCCCCCGCGCGTACCTTCTGAAACCCCAAACCTGTCGGAGGAGCAGAGCCTCGTCGCCCGTGGTTTCCGGCGGATCGCTGGGATCGATGAGGCCGGGCGCGGCTCCTGGGCCGGCCCGCTGGTAGCTGCGGCGGTCTGTCTGCCGCCTCCCGAGGCCGACCTGATGCGTTTCCTCGAAGGGGTCACCGACTCCAAGCAGCTCTCGGCCTCTCGGCGTGCGGCTTTGTATCACCGAATACTGGAATGCGCCCTGGATGTGGGCTTGGGTGTGGTGTCATCGGCCACCATCGACTGCATAGGCCTTGCCCGCTCTGGGGAGCTGGCCATGGCCTGGGCTGTGGATGACCTGTCCGGCAGTCCAGATTGTCTCCTCATCGACGCCTTCACCCTTCGCGGCTGCCCCCTTCCGCAGCGAGCTATCATCCGAGGGGATTCCAGATCGCTCTCCATCGCCGCAGCCTCCATCGTGGCCAAGGTGACCAGGGATCGGCTGATGGACGCGGCGGACCGCGTCTACCCGGGGTACAGGTTCGGACTGAACAAGGGATATGGCACCGAAGCACATCGGAAGGCCCTTCGTGAGAGAGGCCCCTGCCAGTATCACCGGCGAACCTACGGACCGATCCGAGCACTGGAGGGCACGCTGCTGTGACCTCTGATCGCCAGCGAACGGGCCGTCTGGGGGAGGACCTGGCCGCGAGGTACCTGGAGAGGGAAGGGTACAAGGTGGTGGCGCGCAACTTCAGATGCGCGCTGGGGGAGATGGATCTGGTGGCCGAGGGGGCCGGGGGAACGTTGTTCGTCGAGGTCCGCACCAAGCGTCGGCCGTGCACCGTGACTCCCGAGGAGACCATCACCCGAGCCAAGGCGATGCGTTTGGTGCGGCTGGCCGAATGGTACATGGCGGAGTCAGGACGAGAGGACAGGCCCTGGCGTGTGGATCTGATCGCCGTCGAGCTGGGTGCCGACGGGCGGCCTGTTCGACTGGAGCGATTCCCGGATGTCACATCGGACTTCGTAGGGCGCGCTGGCCATGGGGGCTCTGACTGAGGTAACGCGGCTCGTCTTGCCTTGGGAGATCAGGATCGGTGCGGGTTCTGGTGGTTCGACTTGCCATTCTGGTGGCGGTCCTGGCGGCGGGGTGCGTGAGTAGTGGGTTCGGGCCTGCCGCCCTGGTGGAGTCCGAACGGGCGGCTTCGCCGGTCACGGCGCGGACGCTGAAGGGGGTGCAGGCGGATGTCCCCCCCAAGATCACCGCTCGGGCTGCAGTGATAATGGACGAGTCCACCGGACAGGTGGTCTATGAGCGGAACTCGCACGAGCGTCGGGCTCAGGCTAGCACCACGAAGATCATGACCGCGCTGGTGACCCTCGAGAACGCTCGCCTCACGGACGTCGTCACGGCCGGACCGGATGTCAAGGTGGAGCCGTCTGTTATCGGCCTCGATCCAGGCGACCGGCTCACGGTGGAGCAGCTCCTGTACGGACTGCTGCTGCCCTCGGGGAACGACGCTGCGGTGGATCTGGCCGAGTACGTGGCCGGATCCATCCCTCGCTTCGCCACGATGATGAACGCCAAGGCGGCGGAGTTGGGCCTGAAGGATACCCATTTCGTGACGCCCCACGGTCTTGATGCCGATGGTCATTACTCCTCCGCCTACGATCTGGCCGTGCTGGCCAGAGCGGCCATGCAGAACCCCGTCTTCGCGAGGATAGTGGCTACCCCGGAGTACCGCATCGAGGGGCCAGTCCGGTGGTACTTCAAGAACAACAACCGCCTTCTGGGTGTCTATCCTGGTGCGGATGGGATAAAGACGGGGTATACTGATAATGCGGGGCACTGTCTGGTCTTTTCCGCCACCCGCGGCGGGCATAGGGGTATCGTCGTGGTCTTGGACAGCGAGGACAGCTTCGCGGATGCGGCCGCGCTGATGGACTACTTCTTCGCCAACTTCACCTGGATATCTCTGCCACCCGCCGGTGGCCCGCTTGGCAGCTACGATCGGAACGGAGCGGTGAGATCGTCGGTGGCGCGGTCGCGTCCCAGCATCGTCTTGCCGAAGTGGGAGAGGGACTATCTTCGCTGGTTCTTCTCCCTTAGCCCGGATGCCGCTGCCTCCGACGGATCGATCGGGCACGTCACCTACAGTTTCCTTGGAAGGCAGGTGGCTGATGTGCCCTTGTACCCTGAAGGAAACTAGACAGGTGTCATGGCGATGGGATCAACTGCAGATGGCCGACCGTCGCCCGATGGCGGCGATAGCAAGGGTAGGCTGGAGCGGCTTCACAAGGTGCTGGCCCACGCGGGTATCGATTCGCGGCGTGCTGCCGAGGAGATGATCCTGGCGGGCAGGGTGGCGGTAAACGGCGAGGTTGTTACCAAGGTGGGGACGAAGGTCGACCCGGAGCGAGACTCCATCACAGTGGATGGGAGACCCATACCGAGGCGAGTGAAGCGGATCTACATGATGCTGAACAAGCCCGCTGGGTACATCACCACTGTCGAAGATCCTCAGCACCGCCACACCGTCATGGAGTTGGTGCCGCACGACTCCCGCATCTATCCAGTCGGTCGGCTTGATGCGGACAGCGAGGGGCTGATCCTGATGACCAATGATGGGGATTTCGCCAATCTGCTGGCGCACCCCAGGTACGCCCTCGACAAGGAGTACCATGTTGCTGTCCAGGGCAGGGTACGGGAGGAGGACATCAATACCCTCCGCGAGGGTGTGGTGATCGACGATAGGAAGACAGCGCCGGCCCAGGTCCGGGTGCTGAGCTCGGATGGCCGTACCACTTGGCTTAGTATCATCATCCACGAGGGACGGAACAGGCAGATCCGCCGGATGCTGCACGCACTTGGGTATCGCGTGGAGAGGTTGGTGCGGATGAGGATCGGCCCCCTGCGGCTAGGGGCTCTGCCCAGGGGCGCATATCGGAGCCTGACGCCGGCCGAGGTGAGAATGCTGAAGAGGGCGGGGGTTGAAGGCTCCGGTAGTGTGCATTGATGGCCCGGCAGCTTCGGGCAAAACGACCATCGCAAAGATCCTGGCCGAGAGGCTGGGGTATTTCTATCTGGACACCGGGGTGCTGTACAGGGCGGTAACCTGGGTGGCCCTGGAGCGTGGCATCCCGCCATCGGACGGCGAGAAGCTGGCCAAGCTGGCCTCGGAGACAGAGATCGAGGTGAAGCCTGCCCCACCGAACGACCCGCGCCAGACAATCGTGCTGGCCGATGGGGATGACGTCTCTCTGGCCATCAGGAGTCCCGAGGTCGATGCCAATGTGTCGGAGGTATCGGCGCACCCGGAGGTCCGCAGCGCCCTGATCGATCTTCAGCGCTCCATGGCGGAGAAGGGTGGGGTGATACTGGCCGGTAGGGATGCAGGGACGGTAGTGTGGCCCGAGGCGGAGGTGAAGCTGTTCCTGATGGCCAGCGAGGAGGAGCGGGCGAGGCGTCGGCAGCGGCAGGCGGAGAGCCAGGGGATAACAGTGGACTTCGAGCAGGTGCTGGCCGAGCTCAGGCGTCGTGATGCCTACGACAGCGGGCGCGCGGTGGCGCCCCTCCGGCCTGCCTCGGACGCGGTCGTCCTCGACACCACCAACATGAGCATCGAGGAGGTGGTTGAGAGGTCGCTAGCCATCTTCCAAGAGAAGACCGGATTGCACGTTGCCCCGCCGGGCAGCTCCTGAGGGAAGCTCGCCGAATGTTCTACTCCTTCGCCTGCATCGGTGTTCGCCTTCTGTTGCGACTGTTTACTCGATGCAATGTGGAAGGGCTCGAGTTCGTGCCCCGAGAGGGGCCCTTTCTGCTGATCTCGAACCATCTCAGCATGATCGACCCCCCGGTTCTCGGGGCACTCCTGTCCAGGAGGATCACCTTCATGGCCAAGGAGGAGGCCTTCAGGCACCCCTTCCTCGGCCCGATAGTAAGGTGGTATGGGGCTTTTGCGGTGAAGCGAGGACGTCCCGATCGTCAGGCTCTCCGAACGGCCATGGAAGTCCTGCGGGCGGGCGGGGTTGTGGGGATGTTTCCCGAGGGACACCGCAGCAAGACAGGTCGGCTGAACAAGGCGTTCGCGGGATCGGCCATGGTGGCCCGGATGGCCGGCGTACCGATACTCCCGGTCGCCATCGTGGGGACCGACCGGGTGCGGTCGCCGTTGTCCCTGTTGCGCAGACCTGCCATCACCCTGCGGGTAGGAAGGCTGTTCTTCCTGAAGAAGACCGAGAAGGACGGGGCGGACCTGGACGTGTTGACCACTGAGATGATGATGCGGATCGCCCATCTGCTCCCCGAGGAGATGCGAGGCTACTACGCGCAGCGGCCGACGGGGCCGGACGCGGGGCAGTAGATCGGCACCCCGTCCTCGAATGGTTCCCAGGGATTGGGTGCGAGCCGAGGAGGAGTGGGCGAGTGCCGCCTGGAACGGATCGATTGGTGTACCCCGAAGAGTATCACGGCGGCCTTGTGGCCGAGGTGGAGGAGGGGAGCCCCGCCGAGGCGGCGGGGCTCCGCATTGGCGATCTTCTGGTAGAGATAGACGGGCACCCGCTCAGGGATATCATAGACCTGCGGTTCTGGTCGGATGCCCCCGATCTGATGGTGACACTGCGTCGAGGGGGCGAGGAGCATCGTATCCGGGTGGCCAAAGAGTGGGGCGAGGAGCTAGGTGTCGGGTTCGAGGAGCCGCTCTTCGACGGGATTAGGACGTGCCGGAACAGGTGCGGGTTCTGCTTCGTGAAGAACCTCCCACGCGGGTTGCGCAAGAGTCTTTACATAAGGGATGACGACTACCGGTTATCCTTTCTCCACGGCAACTTCGTCACTCTTAGCAACCTTTCCCAGTCGGATCTGCAGCGGATAGGGGAGCAGCGGCTGAGCCCCCTCTACGTATCTGTTCACGCGACGGAGAGGGCGCTGCGGAACCGCCTGCTAGGCGTCGATGCCCCCGACGTCCTGGAGCAGATCGACGCGCTGGCGCGGCTACGAATTCGGATTCACGCCCAGGTTGTGCTCTGCCCCGGCATCAACGACGGTCCTCACCTGGATCGCACCATCGCCGACCTGGCGGCGCGCCACGAGAGCGTCATGTCGGTAGCGGTAGTGCCAGTGGGGTTGACCAGATTCCATCGGGGCACAATGCGCGGCTTCACCACCGATGAAGCCGCATCCGTCGTGGACCAGGTCGCGGCCCACCAGCGGGTTTTCAGGCGGAGCCTCGGCCGCACCTTCGTTCATCTGGGGGATGAGCTATATTGCATGGCGGGTAGAAAGGTGCCCCCTGCCGCCTGGTACGACGGGTACCCCCAGCTGGACAACGGCGTTGGATTGGTACGTCGATTGCTTTCCTCGTGGGCCGGTCACAAGAGGCGACTGCCGCCCAGGGTGGCTCGACCCCGGCGTGTGGGGTGGGTCTGCGGCACCTCGGCGTACCCCACGTTGAGCCGAATAGCGCGGGACGTCAGCCAGGTGGAGGGCGTTGCGGTGGAGGTGATCCCGGTGGTGAACCAGTTCTTCGGACCCAGAGTCACCGTCTCGGGATTGCTGACTGGAGAGGACGTCCTTCCCGTGCTCCGCAGCAGGGCCATGGACCAGTGGGTGCTCCCGGCGATAATGTTCGGGGAGTCGGGGCGCCGGACCTTGGACGACATGAGCCTCGAGCGGATGGGCGAGTCGGCTTCCGGTCCTGTGGCCGCGTGTCGGACAGTGCGGGGGCTGCTGGATGTCACCTTGTATGGGAGTGAAGGATGTGCGGAATAGTGGGCTACGTGGGTGGGGACGAGGTCCTGCCGATCCTTATGGACGGCCTGCGCCGTCTCGAGTACAGGGGCTACGACTCGGCCGGGGTGGCCGTCATCACACCCGAGGGTGAGCTGGCGATCCGGAGGGCCGCCGGGAAGCTGACGAACCTGGCTCGGGAGCTGGAGCAGTCGGGGCCGGCGGGCACCGTGGGGATAGGACACACCAGGTGGGCTACACACGGTCGACCGTCCACCGAGAACGCCCACCCTCACACGGACTGCACCGGCCGGCTGTGCGTGGTCCACAACGGCATCATCGAGAATTACGCCACCCTTCGGCGTGATCTTCAGGAGAGGGGCCATCGTTTCCACAGCGAGACGGACACGGAGGTGCTGGCACACCTGATAGAGGACGAGCTGTCCAGATTGGAGCGGCTCGGTGAGGACGGGAACCGCTCCAGACTGGTGACGGCCGTGAGGCTGGCTCTGGCGAGGGTGCGTGGGGCCTACGCCATCGCTGTGCTCAGCCTGGACGAGCCCATGTCGATGGTGGGGGCCAGGCAGAGCGCGCCGCTCATCGTTGGCCTAGGCAGGGAGGAGAACTACCTGGCATCGGACATCCCTGCTCTGCTCCCGCGGACCAGACGCGTCGTGCGGCTGGGCGAGGGGGAGATCGCCCATCTGACTCCATCGGGCGTGTCCGTCTGGGACCCGGCCGGTCAGCGAGTGGACGCGCAACCTGTGGAGATCGAGTGGGATCAGAGCGCGGCTGAGAAGGGTGGGTATCCGCACTTCGTGCTCAAGGAGATCCATGAGCAGCCTGAAGCGGTGAGGAACGCCATGATGGGTCGCATTGGACGTCCCGATGGACAGCTGGCGGAATTGAGTCACGTGGACCTCTCTCAAGTCAACAGGATCGTGATGACCGCCTGCGGGACATCGTTCTATGCCTGCATGATTGCCAAGTACGCTTTCGAGGAGTGGATCAGGCTGCCTGTGGAGGTGGCCATTGCCTCGGAGTTCCGTTACTCCGAGCCGTACCTCGACAGGGATACGCTATTCGTGGCCGTCACTCAGTCTGGAGAGACTGCTGATACCCTTGCGGCGTTCGAGCGGGCCAAGGCTCAGGGGGCGAAGACCGTCGCTATCACCAACTCCGTGGGCAGCGCCATTACCGTGGGTGCCGACGCGGTTCTCTACCTGCAGGTCGGACCCGAGATCGGAGTAGTGGCCACCAAGACCTTTACGGGGCAGCTAGCGGTGCTGATGCTGCTGGGTGTACACATGGCGAGGGCGCGCGGCACCATCAGTCGAGAGAAGGCCGACGAGATCGTCGGAGTGCTGGCTTCCACTCCAGACGCCATCCAGAGGGCGCTTCAGACCAACGATGAGGCCGCCAGGATCGCCTACTCCGTGGCCAACGTTGCCCACCTGCTCTTCCTGGGTCGTGGCGTGGGCTACCCGACAGCGCTGGAGGGGGCACTGAAACTGAAGGAGATAAGCTACATCCATGCGGAGGGGTACCCGGCGGGCGAGCTGAAGCACGGGCCCATCGCCCTTCTGGACCAGTCCATGCCCATACTGGCCGTGGCGACCAGGTCCAGGACCTATGAGAAGATGGTTAGCAACATCCAGGAGGTCAAGGCTCGTGGGGCCAGGGTGATCGCCATCGCCTCCGAGGGGGATGAGGAGATCCGACAGCACGTGGACGAGGTGATCTATGTTCCCGAAGTGCCCGAACTGATCTCGCCCTTCGTCAACGTTGTGCCCATGCAGCTCTTCAGCTACTACGCCGCAGTGAGCCGGGGTTGCGACGTCGATCAACCCCGCAACCTGGCCAAGAGCGTGACCGTCGAGTAGCAGATGCGGATCGCCATCCTGGGAAACTTCGGGCTGGCGGGGCGGCAGACGATGGCGGTGAGGGCGCTGCCCCTGGCCGCACAGCTCACCGTCCACGGGCACCAGGTGCGGGCCTTCATGCCCGTCAGGGAAGCCGCGGACCTTCACGGACCGCATGCCGTGGATGGGGTGACGGTGGAGTGGGCGAAGGGTTGGCTGCCGATCCCGCTGTTGCATCGGCTGTCGCAGCTGGTTGAGCTGGGAGCCTCTGTCCTGCGGTGGCGACCCGATCTGGTCTACTGCTTCAAGCCGATTGCCTTCTCAGGTGCTCTCCTCTGGTTCCTCTGGTGGATGCGGCGGGTAGGTCTCTTCTCGGGCGGCCTTCTCCTGGACACCGACGATTGGGAAGGTTTCGGCGGCTGGAACGAGCGTCAGCCGTTCCCGGTATGGCTGAAGCGGGTAGTCGCGTGGCAGGAGGCGTGGTCCCTTCGCCACGCGGACCTGGTGACGGTGGCCAGCCGGGAGCTGGAGAGGATGGCCAGGGAGCTGGGGGCGCGCAGGCTCCTGTACCTGCCCAATGGGCTTGGTCCCGCGTCTCCAGGGTTGCTGGAGCCTCAGGAGCCCGAACTGCGTTCGAGGCTGGGGCTCTCTGGGCAACCTGTGATCCTACTGTACACCCGTTTCGTAGAGTACCAGCCCGGCCGCGTGGTGCAGGTGCTTAGGGAGCTGATTCGCTATCAGCCCGAGGCAACGCTTCTGGTGGTGGGAGCGGGGATGGCTGGCGAGGAGGAGAAGCTGCTTTCAGAGGCGATCTCGCTCGGCGTCGGTGAAAGGGTGCGGCTCATGGGGTGGCTCAACCCCGAGCAGGTCGCCTCCAGCTTTCGGGCGGCCGACGTGGCCATCTATCCCATGGACGACAACCTCCTGAACCGCACCAAGTGCCCCATGAAGCTGGTGGAGCTGATGGCGGCTGGGGTGCCGGTTGTGGCCGACGCCGTGGGGCAGGCACTTGAGTACATGGAGCACGGGGTCACCGGGTGGCTGGTTCCAGCAGGCGACTGGAGGGCCATGGCCCAGGGGGTGGCCGCTTTGCTGGAGAACCCAGGGCTGCGCGCCGCGATTGGGGATCGAGCGCAGGCGAAGGCGCGCTCCGTCTGGCGGTGGGATCTCCTTGCCCAGGAGCTGGACCGGGAGCTGTCTACGGTCCGGTAGCAAGCGCCATGGAGATCCGTATCTCGCCGAAGAGGGCCTCCTGGGCGGCCGAGATCAGCCCTCTGCGCAGCAGCTCGAGGATGGCGAGGAAGGTGGCCACCACCTCCTCCACGGTCCTCCCACCCACCTCGGAGAACACCGCCTGGCCCCTCGCCTGAAGGAGCTGGACCAGAAAGTCGATGCGTTCCTGGACGGAGACCCTTGGAGCCAGATCCAGCTTCTCCCCCTTCTGCCCAAGCGCCTTCATCATCCGCACCATGGCGTCACGCAGCGCCTCAGGTGGGATTGGGGCGAGGGGAGGCTCCGGCTTCGTGGCATCGGGCGATGGGCGCCGGGTGTAGGAGCGATGCCCCAACTCCTCCAGCCTTCGAAGCTGCTCTGCCGCGTCTCGGAAGATCCTGTACTCCAGTAGCCTCTGCTCTAGATCCTCTGCTTGGTCCTCCTCACCCTCTTCTGGCTGGTGGACCGAAGGCAGGAGCTCCCTCGACTTGATCACCAAGAGCCTCGCGGCTATGACGAGGAAGTCGGCCAGCAGGTCAGGGTCGATGCCGACCATGGTTCGCATCCGCTCGAGGTACTGGTCGGCCACCTGCGCGAGACTCACCTGCGTGATGGGAAGACGCCGTTTCTCGATCAGCTCCAGGAGGAGCGCCAATGGGCCAGAGAAAGCTGGCGAGGCAAGCTCCAGGTCGATGGCTGGTCGGACCGCACCCGGCATTGGCAGCTGCACGGCTATCGAGTTCACGGTAGACACACCCGTGCTGCTCCCGCAGACACCCGCTCCTCCGGGACACCGCCCGGGAGCGGGTATCGATCTGCTCGACGGTGGGTCACCCGATCCTCTTGCATCCTGACTTCAGCTCCGAGATGAAGCTCGCTGCCGCGTCTGCAGGGTGTGGCGAGCTGTCGATCCTGTCCAGCAGGGCGCTCCCCACGACTACACCATCAGCGAGGGCCGAGACGTGCTCCACCTGGTACCGCGAGGAGATGCCGAAGCCGACTACCACAGGGAGAGGCGTGGCCTTCTTGACCCTTCCGACCAGGCTGTCGAGCCCTTCCGGTAGGCCGCTCCTGGCTCCGGTCACCCCCTTGAGCGATACGCAGTAGATGAACCCCCGGGAGTGGTGGGCAATCTCGACTACTCTCCCATCTGGGCTAGTCGGGGCCACCATGCCTACTAGGGCCAGCCCAGCGTCGCCGCAGGCGTCCTCGAGGTCGCTGGCTTCCTCTACCGGCAGGTCGGGAACAATAAAGCCGTCTATACCTGCCGAGGCCGCTTCTCGGACCACTCGCTCGAACCCTATGGAGAGCAGCGGGTTGGTATAGCTCATGAGGAGCAGCGGCACGACCAGGTGCTGTCGTACGGAAGCGACCAGCTCCAGGGTTCGGCGGAGGGTCATCCCCTGTCCGAGGGCTCGGTGGCTGGCCCGCTGGAGGGTCGCCCCATCGGCCAGCGGATCGGAGAAGGGCACTCCCACCTCCACCAGATCGGCCCCGGCGGAGACTATAGCATATAGAAGCTCCTTTGTGGTGTCCACGGATGGGTATCCACTCATCACGTAAGGGACGAGGGCGGCCTCGCCCTCCGAGCGAAGCCGCTGGAACGTGTCATCTATCCTGCCCATGATATTGTCCTCCGGAGTTCGAGTGGCATCCGATGTGGATGTTCAGGGCTCACCGCCCCGAGCCGAGATTCCCGGGAAAGGGGAGTGCCCATGCAGCGCTACGGCACGAGACCTACCGGGCTCCGTCGGCCCATTCCAGTCTGGCCGCGTGCCCGGCTCGTGACGCTGGCGTAGATCCCTAGGTCCTTGTCGCCGCGACCGGACAGGTTCACCAGGATCAGGTCGTCCTCTCCGCACCGAGAGGACAGCTCGCAGGCGTAGGCCACCGCGTGGGCGGACTCCATGGCCGGGATGATCCCCTCGAGACGGCTGAGTAGCTTGAAGGCTTCAATGGCCTTTCGGTCGTCCACCGGCAGATAGGTGGCTCGTCCCGAGATGTGCAGGCAGGCGTGCTCCGGGCCGACCCCGGGATAATCGAGTCCCGCCGAGACGCTGCGGGTTGTCGCAATCTGTCCGTCCTCATCCTGCAGCAGGAAGGTTCTAGCCCCGTGGAGGACCCCCGGTCTGCCCCTGCTTATGGAGGCGGCGTGGTCGCCTAGCCCTTCTCCACATCCGCCGGCCTCGATGCCCAGCAGCCGCACCGTCTCGTCGCCCAGAAATGGGTGGAAGATCCCAATGGCGTTGCTGCCGCCCCCAACACAGGCTACCACGTGGCTGGGGAGTCTGCCGAACTGCTCGAGACATTGCGCTCTGGCCTCACGTCCGATGACAGATTGGAAGTCTCGCACCATGGTTGGGTAGGGATGCGGGCCCACGGCCGAGCCCAGCATGTAGAAGCTGCTCTCCACGTTGGTGACCCAGTCCCGTATAGCCTCATTTATGGCATCCTTCAGCGTCCTGCTTCCCGAGGAGACGGGCACTACTTGGGCGCCAAGAAGCCGCATCCTCAGCACATTGATGGACTGCCTCTCGATATCCTCCTCACCCATGTAGACCACGCACTCAAGCCCGAAACGGGCGCAGACCGTGGCGGCCGCCACACCGTGCTGCCCCGCTCCGGTCTCGGCGATCACGCGCTTCTTCCCCATGCGAACGGCCAGGAGGGCCTGCCCCAGGGCATTGTTGATCTTGTGCGCTCCTGTGTGGGCGAGATCCTCCCTCTTGAGGACGATGCGCGCTCGGCCGCAGGCGGCCGAGAGGCGCTCCGCATGGTAGATGGGAGTCGGTCGACCGGAGAAATCCCGCTCGAGCTGTGCCAGCTGCCGCGTGAAGGCGTCGTCTTCGCGCGCCTCCGCATAGGCGGTCTCCAACCGGGCGAGGGCGTCCATGAGAACCTCGGGCACGTACTGGCCACCAAAGGGCCCGAAGAAGCCTGAACGCTTTCCGGACCGCGCCGGGCTAGCCGAAATGGACATGTTCGTCGACTCCTTTCACCTGCCGCACGAACGATCTGATCAGGTCGCGATCCTTCGTGCCGTCCTTTTCCACCCCGCTGCTCACATCCACACCCCACGGGTGCATGAGGGCTATGGCGTCGAGCACGTTCTTGGGAGAGAGCCCACCGGCCACCATGCAGTCCCGTGCCGCTTCTTTCACCTGGTCCCAACGGAAGCTTTGGCCCGTGCCGCCCCATCGGTGCGATGTGCCGGCGTCCAGTAGGAGCCTCCATGCGCCATGACGGAGGCGGACTGTCTCCAATCGAGCTGCTGACCACCGGCTGGAGGCCGCAGATGGTGCCAGTCTCGAAAGCCGACCCGATCGGTGTGGGCTCTCACTACCTGCCTCCGCGGCGATCGTTTCGGCGGCGGCTGCCTCGGCGAGCCCCGGCGAGGTGGCCGCGGGCGGGAGGTGGATGGTCTTCAAGACCGGCACCTGCAGCCTTCTGCAGTAGGAGGGAGGCTCGCTTCCACTGAGCTGGGCTAGGTCGACACCGGCCTCCTCGATGAGCTGCTGCACCAGCTGCGGCGGTTGATTGGCGAACACACCCACGGCTTGCCAGGCCAGCTGCGTCCTAGGGAAGTGATGATGGCAGAGACTCAGGATCTCCGCCACTTGGCTTGGGTGGATCTGCCTCCTGCTGGGGGCCATGACGAACCCCAGCATTGTCGCCCCAGCCTCCAGCGCCCAGAGGGCCTGATCGGCGCGGGTTATGCCGCACACCTTCACCACGGTCATCTCTGGAGCCTCTCATCGACGGAAAGCGCCCGGACCATCGCGACTGGATCCCGGGATGTGACCAAGGCCTCCCCGACAAGAACGGCGTCGACGCCAAGGCGGCGTAGTTCGGCCGCCTGGCCGCGGCTGGAGATGCCGCTCTCCGCGACGACGGTGACCCCTTCAGGGATGATGGGTAGTAACCTGGGGACGGTCTCCGTGTCCACCTGCAGGGAGCGCAGGTCGCGGTTGTTGATGCCGATGATGCGCGCCCCGCACTCCAGCGCGACGGCGACCTCCTCCGCCGCGTGGACTTCCACCAGCGCGGACATTCCCAGGGCCGACGCCCTGTCCATCAGGTGTCTCAGCTGCCTGACCGAGAGCGCAGCGACGATGAGCAGGACGGCGTCGGCGCCCATGACCCGCGCCTCCCAGATCTGATACTCCGAGATGATGAAGTCCTTCCTGAGAACGGGGACGTCGACCGAGCTACGCACGGTGGCCAGATCGTCCTTGCTGGCGCCGAAATGGAGCCGGTCAGTGAGGACAGAGATGGCCGCGCATCCGCCCTGCTGGTAACGGCGCGCCAGGTCGCTGGCGTCGAGGTCTGGCCAGATGGGTCCCTTAGACGGGGAGGCGCGCTTTATCTCGGCTATGACGGCGAGCCAGGGTCTGTGAAGGGCCGCCTCGAAGTCCCGGGGCGGAAGCGCCTCCTCCACCAGCGTCTCCATACTTTCCAACGGATGCTCTGCGGCCATTCGGTCGACCTCGGCTCGCTTCTGCTCGAGAACGCGGTCAAGAAACATGGGCTTCACCTCGCCCCCGAAGCTGCTGAGACAGATCCCTCAACCGCTGAAGCTTTGCCATGGCCGCTCCGGAGTCGATGCTGGCCCTGGCTAGCCCTATCCCCTCCTCGATGGTCGAGGCCCTACCGGCCGTGTAGAGGGCCGCGGCGGCATTGATCAGGACGGCATCCCGACGCGGGCCAGCCTCCCCCTCTAGGATCGAGACGGCGATGGCCGCGTTCTCCTGCGCCGAGCCCCCGCGCAAGGCATCCAGCGGGTGGCGTCGGAAGCCAAGGGCCTCCGGGCAGAGGTCGTAACAACGGAAGCTGCCGTCTGAGACCTCCCACACGTGGGTGGGACCCGAAAGGGAGATCTCGTCCAGTCCATCGTCCCCGTGGACCACCATGGCCCTGCGGCAGCCCAGAAGTCCCAGCACCTCGCCCATGAGAGGCGCGAGGGGGGCCGAGGCCACGCCGAGAAGCTGTCGGGAGGCGCCAGCCGGGTTGGTCAGCGGCCCGAGGATGTTGAAGACGGTCCGCAGGCCGATCTCCTTGCGCGGCCCCGCAGCGTTCTTCATGGCGGGATGGAACAGTGGCGCGAACATGAAACCGATCCCCACCTCGTCGACGCATCGAGCCACCTGGTTGGGACCCAGGTCGATGGCTACCCCTAAGGCTTCCAGCAGGTCCGCACTGCCACAGGAGCTGGTGTAGGCCCTGTTTCCATGCTTGGCTACCCTTGCCCCGGCACCGCAAGCCACGAAGGCGGCAACCGTGGAGATGTTGAAGGTGGAGAGGCCGTCTCCGCCGGTCCCGCAGGTGTCGATAACCTCGCCGGCCACCTGCACAGGAAGCGCCCACCTCCTCATGACCTTGGCGAGACCCGCTACCTCGGCGGGGGTCTCGCCCTTCATCCGCATTGCGACCGCGAAGGCGCCGATCTGGGCTGGGGTTGCGCTGCCCCGCGCTATCTCCTCCATCACGGTGGCGGCCTCTTCCATGGTGAGGGCGTCCCCGCCTGCCACCTTCGCTATGGCTTCCCTCATGCTCATCTGCCCACCCCCATTCACGTTACGCCTGGATGAAGTTGCGAAGCAGCTGCTTTCCGGACGGCGTCAGGATCGACTCGGGGTGGAATTGCACCCCCTCAACCGGATAACGCCTGTGCTTGATCCCCATCACCAGCCCGTCATCGGTCTCCGCGGTCACCTCTAGATCGGGCGGGAGCGAGGAGCGGTCCACGATCAGGGAATGGTACCTGGCGGCCTCGAACGGGTTCGGCAGTCCCCTCAGGACGCCCTGACCTCCGTGCAGGATGGCGGATGTCTTGCCATGTCGTGGAGCTGGGGCCCTGACCACCCGACCACCGAAGGCCTGTCCGATGCATTGGTGGCCCAGGCAGACGCCCAGGATCGGCAGCGAGGGCCCCAGATGAGCGATGACCGCCAGCGATATCCCCGCGTCCGAGGGGCTCTTGGGCCCTGGAGATACGACGATCTTTTCCGGGCGTAGGTCTTCTATCTCTTGCAGGGTCAGCGAGTCGTTCCGGCGGACGACGACCTTCGCGCCCAGCTCTGCCAGGTACTGATACAGGTTGTAGGTGAAGGAGTCGTAGTTGTCGATCAGCAGGATCAAGTTCAACCTCCCATCGGTGTGCCATGTGCAATGGCCTCGCCAGCCTCGGTGGCGCGTTGCCAGCCCCCAATGGCCTCCGCCGAGGCGACGGCGCGGAGGAGGGCGGCAGCCTTGTTCATGGTCTCCTGGTACTCGATCTCGGGGACAGAGTCGGCCACGACCCCTGCACCGGCCTGGATGTGGGCCATCCCTTGGTGCAGCACCACCGTCCTGATGGCTATGGCTGTGTCCAGATTGCCATCGAAGCCGATGTAGCCCACCGCGCCCGCGTATATGCCCCGGGCGTCAGGCTCCAGCTCGCTAATGATCTCCATGGCTCTGATCTTGGGTGCCCCAGAGACGGTGCCAGCCGGGAAGCAGGCCCTCAGGGCATCCACGGCTCGGAGGTCCCGCCGCAGCCTTCCCTCCACGTGGGACACCAGGTGCATCACGTGGGAGTAGCGCTCCACGTCCAGAAGTCGGCTCACCCTGACCGTGCCTGGCTCGCTTACTCTCCCTATATCGTTTCGCCCAAGGTCCACCAGCATGAAGTGCTCGGCTCTCTCCTTCTCGTCTCTTGCCAGCTCCTCAGCCAGCCGCGCGTCCTCGTCCGGCGTTCTGCCGCGGGGCCGCGTGCCAGCGATGGGATGCACGGAGACCGTGCCGTCCTCCACGCGGACTAGCATCTCGGGCGAGGCTCCGACCACCTGGAGGTCGCCGAAATCCAGCAGGTACATGTAGGGCGATGGGTTGATGGCTCTGAGGGCACGATAGATGGCCAGGCCCGTGCTGCCCGTGGGTGTCGTGAGTCTTTGGGAAAGGACTACCTGTAGGACGTCTCCGGCAAGGATGTATTCTTTGGCGCGTCGAACGGCCTCCTCGAACTGCTCTCTGGTCTGGTTAGATTGGAACCTCATCGACGCCGCCGACGCGTGTATCTGTGTGGCGCCCCGACCGTCGCCAGGGTCGAGAGGACGGGACAGTCTGTCGGCCAGAATCTCCAGCTCTCTCTCCGCGTCGCGGTAGGCGCCAAGAATGTCGCCTGTCGTCGGGACGTGGGTGATGACCTTGATGGTTCGGCGGAGGTGGTCGAATGCGACCACTGTCCTGTACCAGGAGAGGATCCCTAGGGGGATGTCCAGGCTTCGCCCGCGGGGTGGGGGGATCCTCTCGAAACTGTGAGCCAGGTCGTAGGCAAGGTAGCCTACGGCCCCGCCGTGGAACCTGGGCAGGCCTGCCACGGGGATGGGCCGTTCCCGACACAGTAAGGATTGGACCGTCTCCAGCGGATCTGGGGAGGGGATCGCAATGGTGGCCGCATCGGCATGGATTCGGGCTTCCCCGTCGTGGAGGGTCAGGGTGAAGTCGGGGTGCAGCCCCAGGAAGGAGTATCTACCCAGCTGCTCGCCGCCCTCGACGCTCTCCAGGAGAAACGCGCCTGGCCCCGCCTCCAGCTTCGTGTAGGCGGAGACCGGGGTATCCATGTCGGCTAGCAGCTCTAGGAACACTGGGATCGTGGTTCCCTCGTTGGCCCTGCGCAGGACCTCGTGCAGGGATGGTTGAAGCATGGCTGTTGCCCTCCCCTCCGCGGCAAATCAAAAACCCCCGTCCTAACCATTGGGACGGGGGTTCCGCGGTGCCACCCAATTTAGAGCAGGTGAGAATCTGCTCTCGCTCGTTGCGGGTACGGGATCGCCAGCTCGCCCGAGGGCGGCACAATCCGATACCCTACTCCCAGCTAACGGTGGAAACTCCGGCGGAGTCTACTGGGCCTCCTGGCCGTTCGATCCGCAGCTCCCAGGTCCATTCAGCTTCCGCACCAGCATCGGCTCACACCAAACCCGACTCGCTGCGCTGTAACGGGAGCCTACTCGTCCTGCTCACAGCTTGTGACCTATGAGGTTGAGTTCAGTATAAGGACGCCGATTGGTGTTGTCAATGTGGGTCTTCCAGGCTATGCGCCCGTTGGCCGCTGCCCAAGAGGGGGAAACGACCCACCACGGTGTACTGCGGTCCGGAGCGGGCCAGCTGGCTCTCCATCAGCACGAACTCCTTCACCTCGAAGGAGAGGCCAGTGGCTATGTGCAGGCTCTGAAGGTCGGCATGGACACGCAGGGAAACCCCCCTGTCGCTGGGGCGACGGAGTCTAGCCAGGGTAATGTGGGGAACGAGTGGCTTGGTGTCGAACTGGACACCCTGGGCCCGAAGCTGCTCGGAGACCGCTCCATGCAACGCCCGCATCCCAGCTGCTGGGTCGTCCAGGCCAACCCAGACCACATGGAGTCGGTGCGGCTGTCCGAAGAAGCCGATCCGGCCCAGGGCCAGCCGGAACGGCCGGATCCGGCGGGCGGCAACGGAGAGGGCGGCGTCGATCCTGGGCAGAGATGCTGGTGGTTGGTATCCCAGGAACACCAGTGTGGCGTGGATGGAATCCGGCTGCACCGGCTTCACGTCGGCCCCTGCCTGGCCTATCTGCGCCGCGGCGGCCCCCAACTCCTCCTTCCATCGGTGCGGCAGCTCGACGGCGGTGAAGAGACGCAGCTTCGATCTGTCGTTCACCTGCTCCAACCTTCGCTCCCACCCGCTCGCGGAGCCCGACCTGCTCCACGGGCGCCTTCCTTTGTTTCCCTGCTAGTCGACCCCAAGGCCGAAGAGGCGGACGGCGTTTCCACCCAGTATTGCGCTTCTCTCCTCCTCCGAGAGAGGCAGATCCTGGACCCGAGCTAGGAACCTTCCTTGGCGAAGGACCGGGTAGTCGCTCGCCCAGACCAGCTTGTGAGCGCCGGCTATCCGCGCAGCGTGAAGGAAGATCTCCGTCGAGTATAGGTAGGTGGATGCAGCGGAATCGTAGAACACGTTGGCCGACGCTCGCTTCACTTCGGGCATCAGCTCGAAGAACAGATACCCCCCGCCCCAGTGGGCGAGAAGGATCCTGGTCTCCGGGAAGGCCTGAACCAGTGCCCAGACCGTCTCCGGGGTGACCGTTCCCTTCCCCGAATAGTGGTGCCCGACCGGCTCGGAGGCGTGGGTGAGGATCGGAAACCCTTCCTGCGCGGCCAGCTCGAAGAGCTGTCCGATACGCCGAAGCTCGCTGAGCCGGTAGCCCTGACCGTCCGGCATCAGCTCGCCGACCCCCTTGGCGCCGGCGGAGAGGCAGCGCTGGACCTCCGCGATGGCCTGTTCGCCGGCCAGCGGCTGGACGGTGGCGAGCGCTGCGAGCCTGTCGGGGAACCGTCTCGCGCAGTCCAGGAGGTACTCGTTATGCATGACGCACAGCTCGTGGGATGCCCAGCCGAAGCCGCACGCCACGGACACATCCACTCCCGACTCATCCATCTCTGCCAGCAGGTCCTCGACCGTGGCGATCCTGGACGAGGGATCCCCGTACAGGTCGCCGAAGTAGTCGTCCAGCATGCAGAAGGTCTCTCTCCGCTGCCTGACCTCGGGCGGAAAGATATGGGTGTGCCCGTCCACGATCACCATCACTTCATCCTCGGGTCCAGGGCGTCCCGGAGACCATCACCGAGGAAGGTGAAGGCCAGCAGGGTACATGCGATAGCGAGGGCGGGGAAGAGCACCAGATAGGGATATGCGAAGATCGCCTGGTAGCCATCCTGGATCATGGAGCCCCAGCTCGGATTAGGGGGAGTGATCCCGATGCCGAGGAAGCTGAGGGTGGCCTCGGTGAAGATCGCCTGGGGTATTCCGAAGGTCACCGAGACTATGATGGGGCCAAGGGCGTTGGGCAGTAGGTGCTTCACGATGATGTGGGTGTTCCCCGCGCCCAGGGCCCTTGCGGCCTCCACGAAGTCCCTCTCCTTCAAGGAGAGGAGCTGGCCTCGGGTCAGGCGGGCGATGTTGACCCAGTTCACGACTCCGATGGCGAAGAAGATAATGAGCAGGCCGCCCCAAATGCTCTTCAGCGGGTTGTCGCGGAGGACCGTGGACAGGAGGATGATCAGTAGCAGGTCGGGGAAGGCGTAGACGATGTCGGTGAAGCGCATCAACAGGTTGTCGATCCTGCCTCCGGCCAGAGCCGCGACGGCGCCGATCGGGACACCTATGGCCAGGATGACCAGTTGGGTGAAGATGCCCACGGCGACGGCGACCCTGGCACCATAGATGAGGCGCGAGAGCTGGTCTCGACCCAGGTTGTCGGTGCCCAAGGGGTGTAGGCCACCGGGGGGCTGGAAAATGGCTGCGTAGTCCTGCCTGGTGGGGCTGTAAGGGGCGATGAAGTCGGCCAAAAGGGCTACCATGATCAAGGCGGCCACCACGGCGCCCCCCAGCACCGCCATGCGGTTTCGCACGAGCCTGCGCCAGGCGTCACCCCATAGGCTTGCCTGGCGTCTGGGCTGGGCCGCGAGGTCAATAGAACGGGCGGCAAGTGTAGACACGGGAAAGCCTCGCTATTCGTATCGTATGCGCGGGTCGACCAGGGCGTACAAGACGTCCACCAGCAGGTTTGCGACCGCGATCACAACAGCGTAGAAGAGGGTAGTCCCCATCAGCAGACCGTAGTCCCGCGCGAAGATCCCCTGGATGTAGAACTTCCCGATCCCAGGCACGGCGAAGATGCTCTCGACGATGAATGATCCGGTGACCAGGATTGCGACCCAGGGGCCGAGAACCGTGATCACCGGGATGAGGGCGTTCTTGAAGATGTGCCGCCACAGTATGATGTCCTCGAGCAATCCCTTGGCGCGGGCGGTCCGCACGTAATCCTGGCGGATGGCCTCGATCATGCTGGCTCTGGTCATCCTGGCCAGCAGCGCTGCCGGATAGAAGCCCAGGGCGAGGGCTGGCATGATCACCTTCTGCCAGCTTCCCCAGCCTCCCGTGGGGAGCAGATGGAGCCCGACCGAGAGGATGATGATGAGCACGATGCCCATGACGAAGTTGGGAACACTGGCGCCGATGGTGGCGAAGAAGAGGCAGAGGTAGTCGACCAAAGAGTTCTGGCGAAGGGCTGCCAGGACGCCCAGGGGAATTCCGATAAGTATGGCGATGAGTATCGCGGCAGCGGCCAGCGTGGCAGTGACTGGTAGCCCCTCGAGGATGACGTCGGTGACCTTTCGGTCCTGGTAGATGAAGGAGACTCCCAGGTCACCCTGCACCGCGGCCGTGAGAAAGTTGGCGTACTGCTCCCACAGTGGCTTGTCCAATCCGTATCGACGGTTGAGGTTCTCCACCACCTGCGGCGCCAGCTTCTTGTCTCGGTCCCACGGGCCGCCTGGTACTGAGTGCATCAGTACAAAGGTTATGAGGGAGATGAAGAGGAGAACCGGGATTATCCAGAGCACACGTCTGATCAAGTAGCGTTGCATTGTCACCTGCCGGTCGCGTCACGGCGATGTATTAGGATCGGGCGGCTGTCGGCGTCCGTTTGTCAAGCTGCCGAAGCGGAGAGGGGCCGACCAACTAGCCGGCCCCTCGCTTTCTAGGATTGCCCGATGAGGTGTCGAAAGATCCCGCGCCTCGCGAGATCGCGTCGAATCTGAGTCCTCGCGGTCGGCCTTCGGCTCCGCCGAAGC
>Ga0315298_1003072_pt1 | contig 27077 bp, 29 predicted proteins | sample WHS_1_MG_FD_203077 | JGI IMG/M metagenome (GOLD analysis project Ga0315298, IMG submission 203077) | Extremophilic microbial mat communities from Washburn Hot Springs, YNP, Wyoming, USA - WHS_1_MG | ecosystem: Environmental > Aquatic > Thermal springs > Hot (42-90C) | place: USA: Wyoming... | reverse complement strand
TCTACCATGACGGCGTGAACAATGCCACCAAGCTGACCGAGCCGCCCCAGGATGACCGGAATATCGTGAATCGCTGGAGCAGGCTTGCGGAAGAGCACGGCGTGGATCTCGTCGTCTGCGTGGCCGCTGCCTTGAGGCGCGGCATACGCGATGAAAACCTCGCCAGTGGTTTCAGGATTTCCGGTCTCGGGCAGCTGGTCGAGGCGGGAATTCAGGCGGACCGCCTGGTCACTTTCGGCGATTGAGGACAAAATGAGCGAAGAAGGCATCAAGAAATTCATGTTCGTCAACCGCAAGGCGCCCTACGGCACGATCTATGCGCTCGAGGCGCTTGAGGTGGTGCTCATCACGGCAGCGTTCGATCAGGATGTTTCCCTGGCTTTCCTGGACGATGGCGTTTATCAGCTGAAAAAGGGACAGCAGACCAAGGGCATAGAAACCAAGAATTTCTCCCCGACCTATCGCGCGCTCGAAGGCTACGACATCGAGAAGCTTTATGTCGAGAAGGAATCACTGGAAGCCCGCGGACTTTCCGAGGAAGATCTGCTGGTCGACGTGACCGTGCTTTCCAGGGCGGAAATGGGCAATCTCATGGAAGAGCAGGATGTCCTGCTGAGTTTCTAGGAAGGGAATCATGCTGAACATCATCAACAAATCCCCGCTTTCGGGGAATTCCCTGGACTCCTGCCTCGATGTCGCAGCAGGCGGAGAGATCCTGCTGATCGAAGATGCGGTCTACGCCGCAACTACCGGAAATGCATTCGAGAAAAAGATTCGGGAAGCCATGGGACGCTTCAAGATTTATGCGCTTCAGCCCGATATCGAGGCGCGCGGCCTTGCCGATCGCGTCATTGAAGGCGTATCGACGGTCGGTTATGACGGATTCGTCGACCTGGTCGTCGCCAACAGAAATTGCCAATCCTGGCTTTGAACCACCATCTACAGAGGAGATAGAAATGCCCCAAATCGAAGTCAACGGCAAAACCTACGAAACCGACGAAGAAGGCTATCTCGTCAATCTCGCCGACTGGAACATGGATGTCGCCAATTACATCGCGACAACCGAAAATCTGAACATGACCGAGCAGCACTGGGAAGTCATCGATTTTCTGCGCAAATACTACGACGAGTTCCAGATTGCGCCGGCAGTTCGCGTACTGACGAAGGCGATCGGCAAGAAGCTCGGACCCGAGAAAGGCAACAGCCAGTATCTTTACGAACTGTTCCCCTACGGCCCCGGCAAGCAGGCTTGCAAGGTGGCTGGACTGCCCAAGCCGACAGGTTGCATCTGAGACGGTGAGCATGATTTTCGCAGCGCTGTTCTATGCCGCCTTCCTGATTCTGGCAGGCGGCCTTGTCTACAGGATAAGCGATTACCTGCGCACCCCCGCGCCGCTCAAGATTCCGACGACGCCTGCGCCGACTACCGGCGGCGGGGTGGCGCTGCGCATGACCCGGGAGGTTCTGCTTTTCGAGAGCCTCTTCAAGGGCAGCCTGTGGACCTGGGGGTTTGCCATGCTTTTCCACGGCGGGCTTGCGCTGGTGCTGATGCGCCATCTGCGTTATTTCACCCAGCCGGTCTGGTCCTGGGTGGATATGGTCCAGCCGTTCGGGATTTACGCCGGGTTCGTGATGGCGATCGGTCTTGTTGGGCTCTGGGGAAGGCGCTTTCTGGTCGACAGGATACGCTACATTTCCACGCCTTCGGATCATCTCATGCTGGCGCTTCTGCTCATGATTGCAATATCCGGACTTTCCATGAAGTTTCTGGATCATACTGACATCATCGGGGTCAAGGCATTCTTTCTCGGACTTGAGCATTTCGACCCACAGCCGCTGCCGGCAAGCCCGCTGCTGTATCTTCACCTTTCGCTTGTCGCGAGCCTGATGATCATATTTCCCTTCAGCAAACTGCTGCATGCCCCGGGCGTGTTTTTCTCGCCTTCGAGAAATCAGCCTGACAATCCCAGGGAGCATCGCCATCTCTCGCCCTGGGCCGCAAAACTGGAGTCCGAAAGCTAATGGCTACTGAGATTACGGCACCGCCCTATCGGGTCATCCCGATCATCCCGGCCATCAAGCCGGGTGCCATGGAAGGATTGAAGCCTTTCGTCGCGAACGACAGGATCCAGGAAGCCCTCGGTTTTCCTGGAGGACTCGTCGACGACTGGAAGGAGCGCGCGATCGCCAAGATGGGCGACCTGCTCAAGAAGTACCGCTCGCTGAAAGTCTATCTCGATGCCTGCGTCCACTGCGGGGCCTGCTCCGACAAGTGCCATTACTTCATTGGCACGCAGGATCCCAAGAACATGCCTGTCGCGAGACAGGATCTGATGCGCAGCGTCTACAGGCGCTACTTCACCTTGCCGGGAAAACTCTTCCCCAAGCTGGTCGGCGCCAGGGAATTGACCAAGGAAGTGCTGGACGAGTGGTATTCCTATTACCACCAGTGCTCGGAATGCCGCCGCTGCTCGGTGTTCTGTCCTTACGGAATCGACACTGCCGAGATCACCATGGCAGCGAGGGAAATCCTCGATTCGGTGGGATACGGCCAGAAATATTCGAACGAGATCATTGGCAAGGTCAATACCATAGGCAACAACCTCGGCCTTCCCGGACCTGCCCTCGAAGACACCCTGGAAGGGCTGGAAGAGGATGTCAAGGAAGATACCGGAATAGACGTCCGCTTCCCGCTCGATGTCAAGGGCGCGGAAGTGCTGCTCATCACGCCTTCCGCCGACTTCTTCGCGGAGCCTCACATCGACAGCCTGATAGGCTATGCCAAGGTTTTCCACGCGGCAGGCATCTCCTGGACGCTTTCCTCGATGTCTTCTGAAGCGGCCAATTTCGGCCTTTTCATAGGCAACTACGAGCAGATGAGGAAGGTCGCTTTGCGCATTCGCCAGGCGGCACTGGAACTCGGCGTCAAGCGCATCGTGGTCGGCGAATGCGGCCATGCCTGGCGCGTCGCATACAGCTTCTGGAACACCCTCACCGGGATAGGGGACGGGGCGGAAGACAAGTTTGCGCTTCAGCTGCAGAAGCAACTGGACCAGCGGTACAGGCAGCCCACCCACATCTGCGAACTGACCTGGGACCTCATCCAGAGGCAGGCCATCACGCTGGATCCGGAAGCCAACGACAACCTCATCGTCACCTTCCACGATTCGTGCAACGTGGCGAGGGGCTCCCGCATGGGCGAGATGGCCGGCGGCCAGTTCGAGATTCCGCGCAGCATCATCAGGGCGGCAGCCAACCATTTCGTCGACATGTCCGACGCCACCACCCGCGAGAAGACCTTCTGCTGCGGAGGCGGGGGCGGCCTGCTGACTGACGATCTGATGGATCTCAGGGTGAAAGGCGCATTGCCCCGCATGGAGGCCCTGAAAGAAGTGGCGGACAGGGATGGCGTCAATTTCATGGCGACCATCTGCGCCATCTGCAAGACGCAATTCAGCAAGGTGCTGCCCTATTACGGGTTCAACATGCGCATGGTGGGCGGCGTGCACCAGCTCGTGAGCAACGCGATCAGGCTCGGCGACAAAGAATAGAACCCTTACCTAAAATATATCGGAGGCAGGAAATGTCAGAAACCATGGAAGATGCGAAGCTCACTTTCCGACGCTACAGGGACGGTGACCACAAGGTTCACTCCTGGCGTGACCAGATATTTCAGGCAAGCTATTCCTACAAGTGCCCGACCTACATCCAGTCGACTCCGCCCTGCCAGGGCAGCTGCCCGGCCGGTGAAGACATCCGGAGCTACCTGCAGATCGTGAGAGGCACGGAAAAGCCGCCGGCAGGCATGCAGTGGCAGGAATACGCATGGAGAAGGCTGACAGAAGCCAATCCCTTCCCTTCGGTGATGGGCAGGGTCTGCCCTGCGCCTTGTGAAACCGGCTGCAACAGGAACGAGGTGGAGGACCATGTAGGCATCAATTCGGTCGAGCACTTCCTCGGCGAATACGCGATCGCCAACAATCTCAAATACGCGAAGCCCGAGATTTCGACTGGCAAGAAAGTGGCGATCATCGGCGGCGGACCGGGAGGGCTTTCCTGCGCCTATCAGCTTGCCCTGAAGGGGCACGACGTTACCATATTCGACGACCATGAGCTTCTGGGCGGCATGATGCGCTACGGCATTCCGGGCTTTCGCACGCCGCGCGACGTGCTCGATGCCGAAATCCAGCGGATTCTCGATCTCGGCGTCAAGACGCGCATGAACTGCAAGATCGGCAAGGATGTCACGCTGGAGCAGATCCGCAGCGAATTCGATGCGGTTTTCCTCGGCATGGGGGCGCAGGCGGGCAGGGCGCTCCCCACCCCGGACTCGGATGCCCCGAATGTCGTGACTGCAACTGCTTTCCTCTCCGCGTTCAACGATGGCAGATTGCGTTATGTCGGAAAGCGCGTGGTGGTTGTGGGGGGCGGGGACACCTCCATCGACGTCGCGACTGTGGCAAGGCGTCTGGGGCATATCGAGAATGCCCAGCCCACCGATCTGGAAAGGGCGATCGCGGGGCAGATGGCGCATGATGTCGCGGGCATATCCGCCAAGCAGGGTGCGGAAGTCACGCTCACTTCGATTTTTCCCATCGACAAGATGCAGGCCAACAAGCATGAGATCGAGCAGGCGCTTGCCGAAGGCATCGCGATCCTGGGCGGTCTCGTCCCGGTCGGTGTGGTCAAGGATGCAAGCGGTCGGGCCACGGCCTTGCGCGTTGCCGAGTGCGAGGCAAAAATGGTGGGCGGCAAGCTCGAAATCAATAAGCGCGAAGGTTCCGAGCACGACATCGAAGCGGATCTCATCGTGTCGGCCATCGGCCAGGCGGTCGATTTCTCCGGGCTGGAAGAATTCGACAATGGCAGAGGGGCGATCACCACCGACCGCAACTATCAGGTTCAGGGCAAGGTCGGCGTATTTGCAGGAGGCGACGTGATCCGTCCCCATCTCCTGACCACGGCCATCGGTCACGGCTCGATTGCGGCAGAAGGAATCGACCGGTTCCTGCAAGGGGAAGAGCTTGAGAAGCGCCCCAAGATCGACGTGCATACTTTCGACCTGATGCGCAAGATGGTCGAGAAGGGGCTGAACGTGGAGGAAGTGCACGAACCGATCCGCGGCACGGACTCGATGCCTGTCGCCGTGCACAATTACGACAATCGCTCGGGGCGCTACGTCATCCCTCACGATGACATGTTCCTCGGGCATTTCACCTTTACGCCGCGCTACAAGCGGAAAATCATTACATTGGATCGCGAGTCCGCGCTCGGCAACTTCGAGGAGCGCATCGAGGCGCTTGCGGAAGATCAGGCGGTCAATGAGGCCAAGCGCTGCATGAGCTGCGGACTTTGCTTCGAATGCGACAACTGCGTCGTCTACTGTCCGCAGACCGCCGTTTTCAAGGTGAAGAAGAACCAGTCCACGACAGGGCGTTATGTCGATACCGACTACAACAAGTGCATCGGCTGCCATATCTGCTCCGACGTCTGTCCGACCGGCTACATCCAGATGGGGTTGGGCGAGTAGCATGAAGCGGATTCAGGCGGTTCTCTTCGCCCTGGCGCTTCTGGCTTCAGGCGCGGCCTTTGCGGATGTGACCGTGCCGCATCTGGATGTCGGCAAGGGCGGGCATTGCGTCAACGACCCCAAGTTCATGAAGCTCAACCATGGCGATCTGCTCAAGCACCAGAGGACCATCACGGTTCATCAGGGGGTCAGGGGAAGATACAGCCTCGAAAAGTGCGTGAATTGCCATGCGAGCCGGGTGAACAACAGCGTGCTCGGCACCGACAGGAATTTCTGCCAGGGATGCCATGTGTATGCCGCGGTCAAGATAGACTGTTTCGAATGTCATTCCAGCCGGCCCGAAACCGTCAGTGAAACTCTCACGGAGATTGCGAAATGAGCGAGGAGTTGGACAGGCGCCAGTTTCTGAAGGGTTCTGCGATGCTTGCCGGTCTCGCAATCGCCCCTGGCATGCTGCTTTACGATCTGGCGCACGGCCGTTCGCTCAACGAGCCTGCATCGAGCGCGGTGCGGTGGGGCATGCTGATCGACACCAGCCAGTGCGAATCGGGATGCGACGACTGCGTCAAGGCCTGCAACAAGGAGAACGGGCTTCCGGGAGGAACCCGTCCGACCGACGAGCAGTGGATTCGCAAGGTCGAGTTGAAGGACATGAGAACCGGGAAGGCGACATCCCTTCCGATGATGTGTCAGCATTGCGAGGAGCCGCCCTGCGTCGACGTCTGTCCGACCGGGGCTTCCTTCCGGCGGGCGGACGGCATCGTGCTCGTCGACAGGCATCTTTGCATAGGATGCCGCTACTGCATGATGGCCTGCCCCTACAAGGCGCGCTCTTTCGTGCATGAACCGCTCCACGACCAGAAGCCGGATGTGCCGCGCGGCAAGGGCACGGTGGAGAGCTGCACGCTTTGCGTCCAGCGCATCGACCGGGGCGAGAACAACACTGCGTGCGCTGAAGCCTGCTCCAAGGCGGGGCATAAGGCGATCCTGTTCGGCAATCTCAACGATCCGAACAGCGAGATTTCCAAGCGCATCAGGACGGTCGCATCGACCCAGATACGGGCCGATCTGGGACTCAATCCCGGCCTGCACTACGAGGGTTTGTGATGGATGCATTGCTGAAAAACAGACGCGACAGTCGCAATTTCTACCTGCTGGTGGCCCTGGGCCTGCTGGTCGTCGCTGCAGGTCTGGCCGCTGCCCATTACATGGAGGAATACGGCCATATCGTGACGGGCATGAACAATCAGGTCGTGTGGGGAATGCCGCATGTATTCGCCATTTTCATGATCATTTCGGCTTCCGGCGTGCTCAACGTCGCCTCGATCGGGTCGGTTTTCGGCCAGGCGCCTTACAAGGCGCGTGCGCCGCTTGCGGGGCTGCTTTCGATTGCCCTGCTCGCAGGCGGCCTCACCGTGCTCATGCTGGACTTGGGACGCCCCGAGCGGGTCATCGTCGCTGCCACGCATTTCAACCTGAAGTCGGTGTTTGCCTGGAACGTCTTCCTCTATTCCGGGCTCTTCGCCTTTGTCGGCATCTATCTCTGGACCCTGATGGAAAAGCGCATGAATTCCTGGTCCAAGCCGGCAGGGCTGCTCGTGTTCGCCTGGCGCATCATCCTCACCACGGGAACGGGCATGATCTTCGCGTTCCTCGTCGCGAGACAGGCTTACGGCACTGCGCTGCTGCCGCCGATGTTCATCGTGATGTCCTTTGCATGGGGGCTGGCGGTATTCCTGATCGTGCAGGCGGCGATGTACGGCTGGAACGAAATGCAGCTTCATCCTGCAATCCTCAAGCGGCTGAAGAATCTGCTCGGCCTTTTCGTCATCAGCGTGATTTATCTGGTCACGGCCTATCACATGACCAACCTCTATTTCGCCAGGCAGTCCGCATTCGAGCACTTCATCCTGGTGGACGGGGGAATTTATCCCATGCTTTTCTGGGGTGGCTATCTGTTCGTGGGAAGCCTGCTTCCGCTGTTCCTCATCTATTTTCCGGGAATGGGCGGGAGCCGGCACGTCCTTGCGGCATCGATTCTCGTGATTCTGGGGAGCTTCAGCCTGCTTTACGTCTTCATCGTCGGCGGCCAGGCATTTCCGCTGTCCATTTTTCCGGGGTACGAGGTGACAAGCAGCTTCGGAGATGGGCAGATCGCCCATTACGCGCCCAGCTTGCCTGAAATCCTGCTGGGATGCGGCGGACTCGGAGTCGCTTTCCTGATCACGACGATAGGGGTGAGGGCGCTCAACTTCCTGCCCAGGGATGCGGCGGACTGAAATGAAGCGAATCCTGGTTTCTGCCGCCCACAAGTCTTCAGGCAAGACCACGATCAGCATTGGCCTCTGCGCAGCATTGAGACAGAAGGGGCTCGCTGTCCAGCCTTTCAAGAAGGGGCCCGATTACATCGACCCGATGTGGCTTTCGGAGGCGAGCGGGCGAGCCTGCCGCAATCTCGATCTTTACCTGATGAATCCCGATGAGGTGGTCTCTACCTTCCAGCGCCATTGCGAAGGATCGGATGTCGGGATCGTCGAAGGAAACAAGGGGCTGTATGACGGCCTCGCTTTGGACGGCAGCAACAGCAACGCGGCGCTTGCCAAGCTTCTCGACCTTCCGGTGGTGCTGGTGATCGATGCGCGCGGCATGACACGCGGCATCGCCCCTTTGATTCTCGGCTACCAGGCATTCGATCCGGAGATTTCGATCGCCGGGGTGATACTCAACAATCTCGGCGGCGCGCGCCATGAATCCAAGCTTCGCGCCGTGATCGAGCACTATACCGATGTACCGGTGATCGGGGCGGTGCATCACGACGAACGCCTCGAAATCGTCGAGCGCCATCTCGGGCTGATGCCGAGCAACGAATCCGGGGAGTCGGGAGAGCGCATCCGGAAAATCGGCGATTCGATCGCGCAACAGGTCGATCTCGATCGCCTGCTGCGTCTTGCCGACAAGTCCGCACTGGCTAGCGCGTATTCCCGCGACGTTTCTCCGCTTCCGGTCAGGGAAAAGGTCAGGATCGGCATCGCAAGGGACAGGGCTTTCGGCTTCTATTATGTCGATGACATCGAGGCATTGGAGGCGGCGGGCGCCGAGCTTGCCGTGTTCGATACGCTGAAGGATGTGCGGCTTCCCGAAGTCGATGCGCTTTTCATAGGCGGCGGTTTCCCGGAACTGTTCGCAAAAGAGCTTGAGGCCAATGCGATGCTGCGCCAGGAGATCAGGAACAGAATCGAATCCGGCATGCCGGTCTATGCCGAGTGTGGCGGCCTCATGTACCTTGCCAGGACGATCACCCACAAGGGGGAAATCTTCGAAATGGTCGGGGCCATTCCGGGGGATGTCGTGATGCACGAAAAGCCTGTCGGACGGGGATTTGTCCATCTTGTGGAAAACGAAAGCCACCCCTGGCCATGCCCGGTTGCGCGATCCTGCGGCCAGAAGGCGCACGAATTCCATTATTCCAGTCTCGACAACCTGCCGAAAGATGCAAAGTATGCGTATCGCGTGGCGAGAGGGCATGGCATCGACGGATCCCATGACGGCATCGTGGTGAACAATCTGCTCGCCCAATTCACCCATCAGCGCAGCATAGGCGGATGCTACTGGGCTGCGCGGTTCGTTGCCTTCATAGAGCGGACCAGGCGCAATGCCGGAGCGGCTGCGGATATCCGGGTTCAGGCATGAAAATCATTTTTGACGTGATGCTTCACGATTTCGAGCGCGAGGTTCTGGAGGCATCCCACGCCTGCCCGGTGATGGTCGATTTCTGGGCGGACTGGTGCCCGCCCTGCAAGGCGCTGACTCCCATTCTGGAGCGCGTGGTAGCGGGCTTTTCGGGGGCGGTTCGCCTTGCCAAGATCGAGGTGGATGAAAGGGACAACATGAAGCTTGCGGGGCGTTACCGGCTGCGCGGCTTCCCTACCGTGATCCTCTTCAGAGACGGCGAGGAACTGGGGCGTTTTTCGAGCGCCAGGACGGAACACTGGGTGAAAGAATTTCTGAAGGAAAAGCTGCAGGACTCCCTGGCGGCCTCTTGATTTAAATTTCCCCCTGGCGCATACTCGGGTTAACCATAATTCAAGTATGGCTTTTGTGCGGGACATGGCTCGGATTCGGGGTCATTCTGCCCAAATAGTCTTACTGTTGAGGTGGTTATTGGCATGGATCGCGCATCAAGCGTCGTTCCGGCTTATGAAAGCAAACCTGATACGAGGGAGGATTGAAATGGAAGCTCAATACTGGTACGTCATTTTCTTATGCACGACTTTCGTCATTCCCGGGATCATTCTCCTGGCCGACGACGGCAATTTCAAGAGAAAAGGCAAATAAAAAAGCGGGCGCACCAGGCGCCCGTAAATTGGAGGAGGGGTGAGAGCAGGAACTGCCCTCACCCCTCCTCTAGCAATTTGAATGCCAGATTTTATCTCCTGTAATATCAGCTAGTTGATATTCCTACCCCGAGGCGTCGTTTGCGCCATGCGCCGGCATGATGCAGCGGCTCTTCTCCGCGCACCAAGCCGAGGCAGGCTCCGGCTTCGACAATTCCTCTTGTATGGTTCTCCCAAAAAAGGTTAAATGTGGCTTGTCTGCCTTTTTTCTGAAACCATGGATCCTAAAGATTTCGTAGAATTGTCATGCGCGAATTGCATCGAGGGTGCCGGGCTCGATATCGATTTCTCGTTTGCCTTTCAGCCCATCGTCGATACCGAGACGCGGACCGTTTTCTCCCATGAGGCTCTGGTGAGAGGGCCGCAGAACCAGCCTGCCTATACCGTTCTGGATCGCCTGACGGACAGGACCCGTTACCGCTTTGATCAGGCCTGCCGCGTCAAGATTGTCAAGATGGCGGCGGAACTCGAATTGCCGGTCAACGTGAATATCAACTTCTATCCCAACGCGGTCTACAAGCCCGAACTTTGCATCCGCACCACTCTGGCTGCTGCGGCCAAGTATGGTTTCCCCACGGAGCGGATCATCTTCGAAGTGACGGAAGGGGAGGAAATCACCGATCACGCCCATCTTCTAGGCATCATTCATGAATACCGAAGACTTGGTTTCCGCACGGCAATTGACGATTTCGGAGCAGGTTATGCCGGCCTCAATTTGCTGAGCGAATTCCAGCCCGACTACATCAAGCTGGACATGAAGCTGGTGAGGGGGATCGACGTCAATCGTCCGCGCCAGGCCATCGTCAGAGGAATCGTTCAGGTTTGCGAAGAGCTTTCCATCAAGATCATCGCGGAAGGTGTGGAAACCGCCGAAGAATATGGCTGGCTCAGGGATTCCGGCATCAGTCTGTTCCAGGGCTATCATTTCGCAAAGCCGGGATTCGAGTGCCTTCCCGAGGTTCCGCAGCACGCCTATCTTTAAGGTCGGGCTTGCTTTTTCGGCATCCCGATTGTAGAATTCCACCATCTCATAACATTGGAGGCGTTCGCCTTGGACGGTTGCAGTAATCTGAACGCCTAGGACGCCCCTCACTCACGCTCGAGGCGCTTCCCCTAGGCAAACCACTAGAGGGAAGGCCGGAGCGAAAACCCATCCGGATTTCATCCTGTCTTCCATGTATCGACGATGCCGCGCGGCCTATCCTGTCCGTGTGCCTGCATCTAAGGAGACTGAGATGACCTTGAAACTGCATGTACTTGCAAAATCCGTCAGGCGCTTTCTCGACCGGCATTCCTCGAATGAAGCGCTGATCACTGCCGCTCGCCTGGAGCGCGAGGCGCTTCTGAAATGGCTGGATGCCGCCGAAGAGGGGCTGCTGGACAGGGAGGCCGAGGATCGCCTCGCCTTGCTTTCTCCCGTCAAGACGAATGACATGAAGGCAAAGGTGCTGCGTCGCGACAGGCGTTCGGCCGTGCCAAGAGAGATCGCCGCGGTCTTCAGCGTGCGGTTTTCCGTGCAGAAGCCGCAAAGCAGGGAAATCCCGGCAAGCGAGCTCGTTCCGGGAGACCTGATCGAACTCGGAGAGGGAGACGAGGTGCCATGCGACGCCAGGCTGCTTTCCTGCGACGATTTTCACGTGGATCAGTCCGCGTATACCGGCATCCCCGTCCCGGTCAGGAAATATGCCGGAATCGGGGAAGGGGAAAGTGCCCATGACTACCCGAATCTCGCGCTGCACGGCATGAGGGTGACCAGCGGCACAGCCCTTGCCGTGGTCGTCTCGAACGGTCCGGTTCGCGCGAAAAATGCTGCAGAGTGCAGGGAATCGGTCAACTTTTCCGCATACGGCTTCCTGGTTCCGCAGCGCTGAATAAAAAACCCGCCGCCTTTTGCAAGGCGGCGGGTCGAGTGCGTCTTTCCTGTTTCTGAAGGATCAGAACGGGTAGTAGCGCAAGCTGGTGAAGAACATGTTGTCGTTGGTGCTGTTTGTCGTTGCGCCGCCAGTTGCGAACGAATCCAGCGTGGCATGGGTATACTGCATGCCGAGTTTAAGCGCGCCGAAATTGCCTTTGTAGAAGCTCCACCAGAAACCGACGATCTGGTTCTTGGCATCCTTCAACAGAGTGTTCGCAGCAGCACCTGTTACGCCATCACCGAAACCGTAGATATTTGCGCCGGAGGCATAGGTATTGCTGTCGACTTTCTCAAGACCGTAGTTGCCGTAGAACACCCATTTCGGATCGGCATTCCAGGTTGCGCCCAGCAGGTAGTGAGTGCCTTTGAGCGGCATCAGCGCGCCAAATGCGTCATAGGTCGCGTCGTTCAGCTGGGTTGTGCCGTAGCGGCCGATGCCCTTGCCGGTCAGGTAGGTTGCCTGGATGTCCAGGACCTTGGGAACCACGGGAATGTAGGCGCCGAGCCCGACAGCATTGGTCCAGATGTTATTCGATACCGTTGCGTTGGAACTCTGGAAATTCCTAGACAGGTCATAGACTTCGTAGTGACCGTAATCGGTGTCCGCAGCCAGTTTGGCGATGACATCGGGATATTTGTTGTACGAAGGAGCAGTGTTTACTGCCATCAACGAACCACCTGGGGTAGCCAGAGTTGTTGTGTAAGTGGCATTAGGAGAGGTTCCGCCTACACCATGGGTCTGGGAATTTTCGAGGGAGAGCGAAGCCCAGTACTTCTTGTTCCAGTCCTGGGTCAGGCGCATCTGCCACTGGCGCAGCCAGTCGAAACCGATCGAGTACTGCGCATCCACGGTGAGCGGCGTCCAGTGGTGCTTGGCGTCCAGCCCTTCGGTCTGGAGCGTGGCGAGAGACCAGGTTTGACCGAACAGAAGATGCGTGCCGGTATCGAGCCAGTCGATGTTGCCGTAGACATGGCGGGTTCTTGGGCTGAACGAATTGCTCTGGTTGGGATTCGCGGTTCCAGGTGCTGCCAGGAAATCCAGCTCATAATAGCCTGTCGCCACGACGCTGGGGTTTACGTTCGCCTTGGCTTCGATCGAGAACCTCGACTGCCTTTCAGTTCCGCGGAATTCGGACTGATTGTAGCGGTTGTTTTGAGCGGCTGTGGCGAACGGAATAGCGCTATAGGGAGAGCTGATGTCTGACTGCAGGCTTCTGGAGCGATACGCCGTTTCAGAAGCGAGGAAGCCTCCCAGAGTCACGGTCGCGCCGCCCATCTTGATGCCGCCGCCGTTGGGCACGCCCCTGATTGCCTCGTCGGTGTTGAAGTAGTGCGATACCTTCTCGACTTTGGACTGGGTTTCTGCCTGGGCCTTTGTGGTTTCTTCGACCTTGGCTTCGGTTTGCTGCTGAACCTGCTGGGTCTTCTGAACGTCAGCCTGCATGGCTTCGAGCTTCTGTTCGAGCGCCTTGATTTCCCGCTTCATTTCGTCGATCTGCGACGAATCGGCGGCGAACGCCGGCATGCTGGAAGCAGCCAGGCAGGACGCAACCACCAGACTGATCTTTGTCCGCATGAAAGTGTTTTGCTTTCGCATGAAATTACCCCTATTTTTAAGATGATGTAAAAGAAGATGCCGCTCTTCTTTATGCGTTTGCACTGATCGCGCAAGTCCGTATTTAATACAAGCAATATTGCAGTTTTATTAAATAAAGTTAATTTTTCGGGCGGCTGTTGCGTCCATGCAACGATTGCTATCGGAGCGATTGAGAAATTCGTTTTGATAAAATCAGGCATCTTGGCTATAGTTTCTGGACGCAAACAAAAAGGAGATGAGCATGAAGAAAACGGGTGTGTTTCTTGTCCTGATGGGGCTTTTTTCTGTAGCCTGGGCGGACGATATTTCTGCCTGGAAGCTTCCCGCCGTTCCTGTTCCCAAGGACAACCCCCAGAATGCAGCCAAGGTTGAACTCGGGCATCAGCTTCTTTTCGACAACCGCCTTTCCAAGAACGATTCCATGAACTGCGCAAGCTGTCATCTTCCGGCAACGGGAGGGGCGGGCCCCACGCCCAGGGCATTCGGGCATGGCGGGGAACTCGGCAGATGGGCGCCCTCCTGGGTGAATTCCGCTTACTACACTTCTCTGTTCTGGGACGGCAGGGCGGCTTCTCTCGAAGAGCAAACCGGCGCGCTCCCGGGTCACATGGGGCCGATCAGCGCGCCGGGCGAGATGGGCGGGGACGTCGATGCGATCGTGGTCAGGCTCAATGCGATACCGGGATACAAGGCGGAATTCAAGAAGGCTTTCGGCGAGGAAGTGACGCCGCAGAATATCGCCAAGGCCATCGCTTCCTACGAAAGAACCCTGGATGCGACAGCTTCACCATTTCAGCGCTACGTCAACGGGGACGCCAAGGCAATCTCGCCGGCTGCAAAGCGCGGCTTCAAAATTTTTCAGGGCAAGGGAAAATGCAACTTTTGCCATACGCCGCCGCTCATGACGGACAACGGCTTCCACAATATCGGCGTGCCGCAGGTGGGGCCTCTCAAGGAAGACCTAGGGCGATATGAGGTCACAAAGGATCCTGCGGACAAGGGGAAATTCAAGACCCCTTCGCTGTACAATTCGTCTTCCTTTGCCTTTTTCATGCACGACGGCGCTTTCTCGTCGCTCGGGGAAGTGATCGACCATTACAACCAGGGTGGCAATCCCAAGGATGCGAACCAGGATGTTCTGATAACCAAGCTTGACCTGAGCGAGAAGGAAAAATCGGATCTGATCGCATTTCTCAAGACCCTCACGGACGAACGAATCAACAGGATCGCGCCGCCCAAGCTTCCCTGAAAAGCGGGCGTTTGCACGGCGGGCATCCGGATGCCCGCCGCTGCCTTTGATTCTTCTTGCCTTTTCCAGTATTTCGCACTATTCTTGAATCTGGAAATGACTGGAATCAGGGGCAATTCATGTCAATGTCAACCGGTTTGATGGGCTCGCTCAACAGCATCAACCTCAATCAGTATCTGTCGATGCAGTCGATGAGTTCCGGCAAAAGGCTCAATACTGCCGCCGACAATCCTGCCGGAATGGCGCAGTCCGTTTCGTATACCGTTCAGTTGTCCAGTACCGCGCAGGCCATGAGCAATGCGCAGGATGCATCCTCCATGCTGAATGTCGCCCAGGGCGGCGTTACCCAGGTTGGTGGCGATCTGCAGAATATCAACACGCTGTCCGTTCAGGCGGGGGACGGCGCGCTGAATGCGTCCGACAAGCGGGCAATCCAGGCCCAGATAAACCAGTCCGTGCAGGACATCAACCAGACAGCCAATAATACCCAATTCAACGGGAAGCCGCTGCTCAACGGCACGCAGAGCCTGTCTGCCCAGAACGGACCGAACGTCGGCAATGCGCAAAGCGTGCCGTCTACCAATCTTACAGCTTCGTCGCTCGGTCTATCCGGAGTCGATGTCACCACACCCTCTGGCCAGGTTTCGGCCCTGTCTGCCGTGAGCAGCGCCATCGATCAGGTCAGCGCCTCGGGCGCGAGTCTGGGTGCTGCGCAAACCGGTCTGAATGTTTCGCAGTCCACGCAGGGCGCAGCCTACAACAACCTGTCGGCTGCGAATGGCACGCTGGGCGACACCAACTACGCATCTTCGGCATCCTCCCTCGCGCGAAGCAATATCCGGCAACAGGCGACGATGTATGCGCTCAACATGTACAATGACACGCAGAAGAGCATACTGACGCTTTTCCCTTGAAGGCTTGCAGGCAGTCGCGTCAGGAATCTCGGACGGTTTCAGGCGTGGACGTCGATGAGGGTTCCCACCGTCTGACCGCTGGTGTTGACTGTGGGTTGCGGGGGAAATTGCGGCGGCGCCGGTTGCGCCGCCTGAGCCAGATTTCCCTGTCCCAACTGCAGCGCAAGGCTCGCCAAGGTTTTCTGCAGCCCGCCTGACTGCTGCTGCGCTGCACTCAAGCGGGCTGCATCCCTGTTCAGTTGCGCCTGATCCTGCTTCAGCTGTGCCTGATCATGCTGTACTTGCGAGCGGTCGCCCTGCACCCGCTGCTGAGCAACCAGCACAGGTATGGTCGAGTTGTTCGAACTGGTGGACAAAATGCTCATCGATCAAGCCGCATCAGGAAATCTTCCTCTCCCAATTCTAATTTGAAGCCGGCCAAAGTCAACGTGAATTTGCCGAACTGAAATTTAAAATCGCTTCGAGGGCAATTCGGCCTGCTGTCAGCAAGGGGTGTGATACAATCACAGACTGATTCAGACAACGATGAATCACAGGTTGCTGGGGATGAGTGGTAACGACAGGGTTTCCGGTGCGGAAACAAAAAACGCACTGCCGGAGTTTGCGCAGTGCGGTTTAAATTGTATTCGTGGTGCCCAGAAGAGGACTCGAACCTCCACACCTTGCGGCACACGGACCTGAACCGTGCGCGTCTACCAATTCCGCCATCTGGGCTTTTCCGTTCGCAACGGAAGCTCCGAATTTTATAGGATTTTAATTTTTTGTCAATGAATAAGAAAACCACAGTCAGATTGAGCGACCCTTTCCTCGAGCGGGAAAGACAGAAATACCCCCATCCCCTTCCCAGCAGGGAATTCATACTCGAGACGCTTGCCGGGTTCGGCGTTCCTGTTTCGATAGACAAGCTTTCCGAGGCGCTCGACATCGAGGAGCATGAGGCCGATTCCTTCAGCCACAGGCTGCGTGCGATGGAGCGCGACGGGCAGATCATGAAGAACAGGAAGGGAGCGATCTGCGTCGTCGAAAAGCTCGACCTGGTCAAGGGAGTCGTTCAGGGGCACCCGGACGGATTCGGCTTCCTGGTGCCGGACGATGGCAGCAGCGATCTTTTTCTCGGCCCCAAGGAAATGCACAAGGTGTTTCACGGCGATCGCGTCATGGTGCGCGAGATCGGCATGGACAGGCGAGGGCGGCGCGAGGCGAGCATCGTGGAAGTGCTGGAACGCGCCAACACCTGCCTCGTCGGGCGCCTCTACGTCGAGCATTCCGTGCTTTTCGTGGTAGCGGAGAATCGCCGCATCAACCAGGATATCCTCGTCCCCCCGGGAGAGCATATGGGAGCCCAGCCCGGGCAGGTGGTGATGATCGAAATCATCGAACAGCCTTCCAAGCGCATGCAGCCGATAGGGCGCGTCGTCGAGATACTGGGCAATTATGCCGATCCCGGCATGGAAATCGAGATCGCGTTGAGAAAGCACGATCTGCCCCATGTTTTTCCTGTGGACGTCGAGAAGGCCGCCAACAAGTTTCCCAAGAAAGTCGGAAAGGGCGAGCTGGAGGGCCGGGTGGACATCCGCCATCTGCCGCTCGTGACGATAGACGGAGAAACGGCAAGGGATTTCGACGATGCGGTGTATTGCGAGAAGAACGGCAAGGGATTCAGGCTGTATGTCGCCATTGCCGACGTCAGCCATTACGTGAAGGCCAAGGGCGCGCTCGATGTCGAGGCGCTGAAGCGCGGCAATTCGGTCTATTTCCCGAGACGGGTCATTCCGATGCTGCCGGAGGCGCTTTCCAACGAGCTTTGCTCGATCAATCCGGGAGTCGACAGGCTCTGCATGGTTTGCGAAATGGAGCTCGATGCCCACGGAGAATTCCAGTCCTACCGCTTCTATTCGGCAGTCATGCATTCCCATGCGAGGCTCACTTACACCAAGGTGGCGGCCATGCTGGAAAATCCCGAAGCTGCTGGAGAGCATGCCGGGCTGCTTCCGAATATCCAGCTGCTTTACGCCCTTTACGGGGTGCTGGCGAAAGCGAGACAGAAGCGCGGGGCGATCGATTTCGAGACCGTCGAGACCCAGATGGTCTTCAACGATCAGGGAAAAATCGACAAGATCATTCCCGTGGTGAGGAACGATGCGCATCGCCTCATCGAGGAATGCATGCTCGCGGCGAACGTTTGTGCTTCGGAATTCCTGAAGAAGCACCAGCAGGCTACGCTTTACCGCATCCATGAAGGACCGACTCCGGAGAAGCTGATCAATCTGCGCAACTTCCTGAAGGAGTTCGGGCTCGATCTCAAGGGGGGAGACGAGCCTCATGCCAAGGATTATGCCGCGCTCCTCGCCAAGATCAAGGACAGGCCGGATGCGCAGCTGCTGCAGACCGTGATGCTGCGTTCCCTGCAGCAGGCCGTCTACAGCCCGGAGAATGCCGGGCATTTCGGTCTTGCCTACGAGTCCTATACGCATTTCACTTCCCCCATCAGGCGTTATCCCGACCTTCTGATCCATCGGGCGATCAAGGCGGTTCTGGAAGGCAAGAATTACAATCCGGGCAACTGGCAGGAACTCGGCGCGCACTGTTCGGCAACCGAGCGCCGCGCCGACGAAGCGACACGGGATGTGGAGTCCTGGCTGAAATGCTACTGGATGGTGGACAAGGTCGGCGAAAGCTTCGAGGGGACGATCAGCGGGGTCACCGGATTCGGCCTGTTCGTCGCCCTGGACGACGTTTATGTCGAAGGGCTGGTGCATATTTCGGAACTCGGCAGCGACTATTTCCACTTCGATCAGGCGCTTCACCAGATTGTCGGGGAGCGCACCGCGAAGCGCTTCAGGCTCGGCGACAGGATAGGGATCAGGGTGGCCAGAGTGGATCTTGAAACCAGCAAAATCGATTTCGTCATCGACGGCGAGCCTGTCCAGGTCAAGAAGGCCGGCAAGAAGAAATAATGCTTCTGTTCGGTTTTCATGCGGTTGCGAGCAGGGTCAGGCAGAACCCGCAAAGCGTTCTGGAAGTCTATCTCGATTCAGCCCGGCGGGATCCCCGCGCCAGGCAGCTTGCATCGCTTCTGGAACAGCATAAAATTAAAGCGAGCTATCTCGATGCTGCAAGGCTGGACGGCATGATCGGCAGCGGCAGACATCAGGGGGTGGTTGCGAAGGTCGATGCTTCGAGAAAATATCTTGCGCTCGACGACCTGCTCGATACCCTGGAACATGACGCCTTGCTGCTGGTCCTCGACGGGATACAGGACCCTCACAATCTCGGCGCGTGCCTCAGGGTCGCCGATGCTTTCGGCGCGGGTGCCATCATAGCGCCCAAGGATCGTGCGGTGGGACTCAACGCAACCGCGGCCAAGGTGGCGAGCGGGGCGGCGGAGACGGTGCCTTTCGTGACCGTGACCAATCTTGCAAGGGCCTTGCGCCAGATGAAGGAAGCCGGGGTGGAAATCATCGGGACAGCCGAAGACGGGGAAACGGACATTTTCGAGGCGCATCTCGATGGCCCGATCGCCTGGGTGCTCGGCGCGGAAGGGACCGGGATGAGGCGGCTCACCCGGGAAAACTGCGACAGGCTGGTCAGAATACCCATGGAGGGGATGGTGGAGAGCCTCAATCTTTCCGTGACGAGCGGCATACTGATGTTCGAAACCTGCCGTCAGCGGCGCTTAGCGAAGGAAAAGAAATGATCACGACGGAACACAACGAGAAGCGCCTTTGCGCGACCATATTCGGCGAATTCACGCTTGCCGACTTCAAGGAATTCGAGGATGCGGTCAATTACCGGCTCGAATTCAAGGGGCAGGTCAATCTGCTCCTCGATCTCACCGAAATGATCCAATACACCATCGACATGGTCTGGGAAGAAATCAAGTTCGGCAGAGCGCATCCCTATGCCTTCAAAAAGATCGCAGTCCTGACGGGAAGCGGCTGGATAGGCTCCCTGGCCTGGCTGTCCAACATGTTCGCGGATGCCGAAATCAAGGTGTTCCACGATCTGCATCAGGCGGAGGAATGGCTGGCAGCTTGATGCCCGATTTCGCAACGCTCCGGCGCGAATGCGAATCCGAAGGCGTCGCCTTTCCCGGCAACATGTTTTCCCCTTTCAGGGTTGCGGTGTCGCAAGCGCATGTCGTGCGCATGGCCGAAATTATCAGGGGCATCGAGCGCGTTGTCATGCTCGATGCCTATCGGGAGAAAATCCTGCAATGGGCACCCTCCATCGCGCGCTTCGACCCGGGCACTCCGGGGGTTTTCTTCGGCTACGATTTCCATGTGGGAGAAAGCGGCCCCAGGCTGATCGAGATCAACACCAATGCGGGCGGGGGCTATCTCAATGTGCTGCTCGCGAAGGCATGGGGCGAATCCACTGATGCCGAAGAAACCTTCCATGACATGTTCTTGGAGGAGTGGCGGCTCAGGCGGGGCGGGGGCGAACCGTGCCATATCGCGATCGTCGACGACGATTGCGCATCCCAGTTCCTTTATCCGGAATTCTGCCTGTTCAAGAAACTGTTCCAGAACCATGGGATATCCGCGGCCATCGCCGATGCCAGGGATCTGGAATTCAGGGGAGGCCGCCTACTTCATGGGGGAAGGCAGGTCGATCTCGTCTACAACAGGCTGACCGATTTTTCCCTTGAAGCGGATTTTCATCTGGCGCTGAGGCAGGCCTATCTCGCGGATGCCGTTGTTCTCACGCCCCACCCGAGAGCCCACGCGCTTTTCGCCGACAAGCGCAATCTTGCCATTCTGACCGACCGGAGCAGCCTGGAGTCGATCGGCGTCGACGAAGAAACCGCCGCATTGCTGCTGGGCGGCATCGCGAAAACGAGGATCGTGAAGGAATCCGATCCGGAAGCGCTCTGGGCCCAAAGGCGAAATCTTTTTTTCAAGCCGGGCGCAGGATACGGGGCGAAGGCTGTCTACAGGGGAGACAAGCTGACCAGGAGGGTATGGGGCGAAATCCTGGCCGGCAATTACGTCTGCCAGGAATACGTTCCGGCCATGGAACTCGATGCGGAAGGACGTACCCTGAAGTACGATTACCGCAATTTCGCCTACAAGGGCCAGGTCCAGCTCCTGGCGGCGAGGCTCTACCAGGGGCAGACGACCAATTTCAGGACGGAAGGCGGCGGGTTCGCGCGGGTGGTTATCCAGCCCTGACGAGATGGTCGATGTATCGCGATACGCCCCGCTCCACCGTCAGGAAAGGGAGGGTGTATCCGGCCTTTCGCAAGGCGCTGATGTCCGCCTCGGTATAGCTCTGGTACTGGCCCTTCAGCCCTTCGGGAAAAGGAATGTACTGGATCATGCCCCCAGCCTTCATCTCGTCGAGGCTCAGCGCGCTTTTTCCTGCATGCCTCAGGCAGGCATTGACCGTCGCCACGGCAACTGCGTTGAAAGGTTCGGAAGAGCCGGTTCCGACATTGTAGATGCCTGAAGTTTCGGGATGGTCGAGAAAATGGAGATTGACCTTGACCACGTCCTCGACCGAAACGAAATCGCGGCGCTGTTCGCCGTTGCCATATCCTGCCGAGCCTTCGAAAAGCCTGACGCATCCGTTGGCCCGGAACTGGTTGTAGAAATGGAATGCGACAGAAGCCATCCTGCCCTTGTGCGTTTCCCGCTGTCCGTAGACGTTGAAATAGCGGAAGCCGGCGATCTGGGCGGTTTTCCTGGGCAGCCTTCTGCGCACCACCTGATCGAAAAGAAATTTCGAGTAGCCGTAGACGTTGAGCGGCGCTTCATGTTCCCGGGATTCCCTGAATACGCTGCCGGCGCCGTAGACTGATGCGGAGGAGGCGTAAATGAAGGGAGTGGACTGGCTCTGGCAATATTCGAGCAGGGCGAGCGAATAGCGGTAATTGTTTTCCATCATGTAACGCCCGTCGGACTCCATCGTGTCCGAACAGGCGCCCTGATGCAGGACGGCGGCTATTTTTCCCAGGTTCGGGAGCTTTTCGAGGAATTCCGATTTGTCGAAATAGTCCGAGATTTCGCAGTCGGTCAGATTCTTGAATTTCGCGGCGGTCTTCAGGTTGTCCACGGCAATGATGTCATTGATGCCGCGCTCGTTGAGCCCTTTCACGATATTCGACCCGATGAAGCCTGCTGCGCCTGTCACGATATAGACCATTATTTCTCCTGATTTTCCAGTTCCTGCGGCGTCGCAACCGCCGTGCCGAGCTTGCCCACCACGATGCCTGCCGCCCTGTTCGCCATCCTCATCGAATCCTCGAAAGGGCTGCCCGTTGCGAGCATGGCGCCGAATGTCGCGATCACGGTATCTCCCGCGCCGCTGACGTCATAGACTTCCCGGGCCTTCACGCCTTCGTGCAGCACCCCTGCCTCCCGGTAGAGGCTCATCCCTTCCTCGCTCCTCGTCACGAGCAGGGCGTCCAGTTCCAGTTCCTTCCTGAGATTCTGGGCTTTTTTCTCGAGTTCTTCCTCGCTTTTCCAGCTTCCTGCGACCTGCCTGAATTCGCTGCGATTCGGAGTGATCAGGGTGGCGCCGCGGTACCTGGAATAATCCTCCCCCTTGGGATCGACCAGAATGGGCTTTTTCGATTCCCTCGCGATCCTGATCATTTTTTCGATATGCCCGAGCCCACCTTTTCCGTAATCGGAGAGAATGACGACATCCGTTCGGCGGATTTCCGAAATGAAGTCGGCGAGAACGGATTCCAGGATTTCGAAGCTCGGCTGGGTTTCGAAATCGATTCTCAGGAGCTGCTGATGCCTTGCAATCGCGCGCAGCTTGACCGTGGTCGAAATGCTCTTGTCCCGGTGCAGGAGGGCGTTTACGCCTTCATTTTTGAGAAGGGCTTCCAGGCTGTTCCCCGCCTCGTCGTCGCCGACGACCGAAAGCAGCGTGGCCTTTGCGCCGAGAGAAGCGACGTTGCGTGCAACGTTCGCCGCGCCTCCCGTGCGGTCTTCGATGCGCCCCACCTTGATGACGGGAACGGGTGCTTCCGGAGAGATGCGTTCGACATCTCCGAACCAGTAGCGATCCAGCATGACGTCCCCGACGATGAGTACCCTGGCCGAAGAAAAGGAAGGGACCTTCATGCGATTTCCTCCAGTATCGCCTGCAGCGCCCGGGAAGGGTCCGGCGCTTCCCTGATCGGCCTGCCTATGACGAGATAATCCGATCCGCTGGCGATGGCTTCCTTTGGCGTCATGATCCGCTTCTGGTCGCCCTGCGAGGATCCGGCTGGCCGGATTCCGGGTGTGACGAGGCAGAAATCCTTGCCGAATTTTGTCCTGAGCATCGCGGATTCCATCGCGGAGCAGACCACGCCATCCAGATTGCAGGATTTTGCGAGCGCTGCGAGCCGGTCGACGACCTCCAATGGCTCCCCAGTGAGGCCGATTTCCCTGAGGTCTTCCGGTCCCATGCTGGTGAGCAGGGTGACTGCGATGAGCTTGCACGAGGAGCCATCCACGGCTTCCCGCGCCGCATTCATCATGGCTGATCCCCCCATGGCGTGGACATTGACCATCCATACGCCGAGGCTCGCCGCAGCCTTGCAGGCGGCTGCCACGGTGTTCGGGATATCGTGGAATTTCAGGTCGAGAAATACCTCGAATCCCATTTTCATCAACGTTTCGACAAGCGCCGGACCCGCCTGGGTGAAAAGCTCCTTGCCGACCTTCACCCTGCAAAGAGCGGGGTCGAGCTGGTTCGAGAAGCGGATCGCCTGATCCGCTTCGGGGAAATCCAGGGCTATGATGAGGGGTGAATTCATTTTTCGCGTTCTTCCGATTGCTTGGGCGGGAAGGTTTCCCAGCCGCCGCAGGCAGGGCAATGCCAGTAGAATTGCTTGGCATTGAATCCGCAGGCCTCGCAACGGTACTGGGCGAGATTCTGTGCATGCTGGTGCACCAGGTTCTTGACGAGTTCGAGATCCTTCCTGCGTTCTACCGGTGCTTCCATGAGCTGGGCTTCCAGCAGCCTGTCCAGCCCGATCAGTGTCGGATGCTTCCTCAGTTCGTTGCGCACCAGATGATAGGCTGACTCCACGCCGTTCGACTTCAGTTCGGCATCGAAAACGACATTCAGCAATTCCACCGAAGGATAGCTGGAAAGATAGCCTTTCAGGAGATGCAGCCCTTCATCGAATCTGCCGAGCTTGCCAAAGGCCTCCAGCATTTTTCCGGAAACCAGGGAAAGGTGGTCGGGGCTTTGCGATTCGATGCGCTGCCAGGCATTGATCGCATCCATGAAGCGGCCCTGATTGGTTTCCAGTTCGCCGAGCAGCACATTCGATCTGACGCAGCGTCTGTGGACGCTCAGCGCATCTTCAAGATGGGTTCTCGCTTCCTCGATGTTCGAATTCATCATTTCGTGGGAGGCGAGTTCGCAATAAAAGTTGGCGATTTCCTTCTGATAGGATTGTCCGGAAAGCCTGGCGAGCTGCTTTGCCGTATCGACGGCCTTCAGCCAATCCTTTTCCTGCTCGTAGATTTCGAGCAGGAACTTGAGGGCGGATTCCGCATAGGCGGTTCCCTCCAGCTTGACGAAGGATTCTTCCGCGCGGTCGAGCAGCCCGGCCTTGAGATAATCCTGGGCGATCTCGTGGAGCGTGTACAGCTTCCTTTCCTGGTCGAGATCTTCGCGCTCCAGGAGCGACTGGTGCATCCTGATTGCCCGGGTGACTTCGCCGCGCCTGCGGAAGAGACTGCCCAGCGCGAAATGCAGTTCTATCGTCTGGGGCTCGACCTTGATCACGTCGACGAAAGCCTCGATCGCCTTGTCGGGCTGTTCGTTCATCAGAAAATTCAGTCCCCTGAAATAGGACTGGGGGAGTGCGCGCGATTCCGAGAGGAGATGCTTGAGATCTATCCTGGCCGCCATCCATCCCAGACCGAAAAAGAGGGGGAGGGCGAGAAGCCACCATAACTGGATTTCCATGCTAACCCTTGATTTCGCCCTGCTGCTTGAGCCGCGCGATTTCCCGCCTCTGCCTGAAAATCGTGGTGAGTCCGGCCATCAGCCCGATACCCGTGCCCAGGGCGAAGAAAGCGAGCAGGATCAGCGAGAGCGGGGCATGCCATGCATATCCCAGGTAATAGTGCAGCATGACCGGCTCGTCATTTTTCAGCGCGAAGCCGAAGAGCAGCAGGAACAGCGACAGTCTTGCAATCCAGAGAAGGTAGCGCATGGGTAGCCCAAAATTAAAAAAGGCGGCACCATCTTTCGACATGCCGCCATCATTTTAACCGATACAGGGGATTGTCTGGCTATTTCTTGCCGTCAACCCGCTCCCTCAGCTCTTTTCCTGCCTTGAAATGAGGGACGTATTTTTCGGGAACCATGACTTTTTCCCCGGACTTCGGGTTCCGCCCCATCCTGGCGGGACGGTGATTCAGGCTGAAGCTGCCGAAACCTCTGATCTCTATTCTTTGCCCTTCCGCGAGGCTGGAAGCCATTACATCCAGCACCATCTTGACAGCCATTTCCGCATCCTTGAGGACGAGTTGTGGGTGTTTTTCGGCAAGTCTGTTGATCAGATCGGACTTCGTCATGGCAAATCCTTATTGTTCGTTTTTCTTGACATCGAGCTTGGCCTTGAGCAGCGCGCCGAGGCTGGTCGTGCCCGCGTTCCCGGCGTTCTCGGTCGAGATCTTCTGCATTGCGGCAGATTCCTCGATCTGGTCCTTGGCCTTGATCGAAAGGTTGATGGTGCGGTTCTTGCGGTCGACATTGAGAATCACCGCTTCGACGCTGTCCCCTTCCTTGAGGTGGTTGCGGATGTCGTCGACCTTGTCGCGCGCGACTTCAGAGGCGCGCAGGTAGCCCGTGATGTCGTCGCCGAGATCGATGACCGCGCCCTTGGGATCGATGGATTTGACCGTGCCGGTCACGATGCTGTTCTTGTCGTTGGTCGCAACGAAGGCATTGAAGGGGTCGCCTTCGGCCTGCTTGACGCCCAGGGAAATGCGCTCCCTTTCGGTGTCGATGGAGAGCACGATGGCTTCCAGTTCGTCGCCCTTCTTGTAGTTGCGCACGGCTTCCTCTCCGGGCAATGTCCAGGAAAGGTCGGAGAGGTGGACGAGGCCGTCTATCCCGCCGGGAAGGCCGATGAATACCCCGAAATCGGTGATCGACTTGATCTGGCCGCGCACGCGGTCGCCCTTCTGGTGGGAAGATTCGAATTCATCCCAGGGATTGGGCATGCACTGCTTCATGCCGAGCGAAATCCTGCGGCGCTCTTCGTCGATTTCGAGGATCATCACCTCGACTTCGTCGCCCAGCTGGACGACCTTGGAGGGATGAACGTTCTTGTTGGTCCAGTCCATTTCGGAAACATGCACCAGGCCTTCGATGCCCGGCTCGATTTCCACGAACGCGCCGTAGTCGGTGAGGTTGCTGACCTTGCCGAAAAGACGGGTTCCCGTCGGGTAGCGGCGGGAAAGGCCGACCCAGGGATCGTCGCCCAGCTGCTTGAGGCCGAGGGAGACGCGGTTCTTTTCCTTGTCGAACTTGAGGATCTTGGCTTCGACTTCGTCGCCGACGGCCAGAACTTCGGAGGGATGCTTGACCCTGCGCCAGGCCAGGTCGGTGATGTGCAGCAGGCCGTCGATCCCGCCCAGGTCGACGAATGCGCCGTAGTCGGTGATGTTCTTGACGATGCCCTTGACCATGGAGCCTTCCTGAAGGGTTTCGAGAAGCGCCTGGCGGTCTGCGCCGAGGGAAGCTTCCATGACCGCGCGACGGGAGACGACGATGTTGTTGCGCTTGCGGTCGAGCTTGATGACCTTGAATTCGAGTTCCTTGTTTTCGTAGGGCGTGGTGTCCTTGATCGGACGGGTGTCGACCAGCGAGCCGGGCAGGAAGGCGCGGATGCCGTTGATCATGACGGTGAGGCCGCCCTTGACCTTGCCGGTAACGAGGCCGTTCACGATGGTGCCCTTCTCCAGCGCATCTTCCAGTTCGTGCCATGCCGCGAGGCGCTTCGCCTTGTCGCGGGAAAGGCGGGTTTCGCCGTAGCCGTCTTCGAGGGACTCGATTGCGACCGTGACGAAGTCGCCTGCCTTGACTTCGATTTCGCCTTTTTCGTTGCGGAATTCCTCGACAGGAATGAAGCTCTCGGACTTCAGTCCGGCATTGACCACGACGACGTTGTAGTCGACGCGCACCACTTCTGCGGTGATCACTTCGCCTGCGCGCATTTCCATGCGGCCGAGGCTTTCTTCGAACAGGGAGGCAAAACTTTCTGGGGTTTCGGAAACGGAGGAGACTGAGGCCATCTTAAAAATACCTAAAAATATCCCGCTGGACGGGGGGTTGGTTAATCAATTCGGGAAATTTACCCGGCTTCTGCCCGATACCAATCGAGCACCCTGGACACGGCATCTTCGATGCCGATTGCTGTCGTGTCCAGGAGGACCGCATCGGCATTTTTCTGCAGGGGGGCTACGCTGCGTTTGCTGTCGCGCTCGTCGCGCTCCCTGATATCCTGCA